>JABAOH010146615.1_pt1 | contig 15974 bp, 16 predicted proteins | sample 7062181 | NCBI WGS metagenome assembly JABAOH01 (sample SAMN14538630, study PRJNA623070) | marine sediment metagenome | biome: marine biome [ENVO:00000428]; feature: marine pelagic biome [ENVO:01000023]; material: deep marine sediment [ENVO:00002113]; isolation source: pool of 5 deep marine...
CGGGCGGCCGATACGATCGGGCGCTGAGCGTACTGGATCACGCCCATCGTTATGACGGCGGCGTTCTGATGAAATCGGGGATCATCTGTGGAATGGGGGAGACGAGGGAGGAGCTGGCCGAGTCGATGAGAGACCTGGCGGACGTAGGGATCGAGATCCTTACGCTGGGCCAGTATCTCCGCCCATCGCCTCGGCACCTCCCGATCGATCGGTACTATACGCCGGACGAGTTCGCCGAGCTCAAACGCATCGGCGAAGGCGAGATCGGGTTCAAGCACGTTGAGGCCGGGCCCCTCGTCCGGAGTTCCTACCACGCTCGCGAGCAGGTGGAGTCCATCGGCGGCGGCTCCTTCTCGGAACGCGCGGCGCAGTTGGCCGGGCGGTCGTGAGCCGCGACGCCGCGGAGGGCGTTACCGGGTCCTAAACACAAGTGTCGTTGGGAGGTACGGCGCGACCGCCAACGCCGGTGTTGACGCCGTGCACCCAGTCGTGAATCAGCGAGGGAGGAGAAGTCTGCGTGGCTACGAAAGCGACCCAAACCGACGAGCTTCTCGATCTGGATCGTGAGACGCTGATCGAGATGCTGCGCTGGATGATTCTCGGCCGCCGCTTCGAGGAGAGGTCGGGCGAGATGTATCAGCTCGGCGCGATCGGGGGATTCTGCCATCTGTATATCGGCCAGGAAGCGGTGGCCGTGGGAGCGCTGAACCCGCTGAGAAGCGACGACTACGTCATCGCCGCGTATCGCGACCACGTGCAAGCTCTGATCCGCGGCATGAGCCCCAAGGCGATCATGGCCGAACTTTTCGGTCGCGTGGACGGCTGCTCGCGCGGCAAGGGCGGCTCCATGCATCTGTTCGACCGCGAGAACAACTTCATGGGCGGCCACGCCATCGTGGGCGGCCACCTTCCGCTCGCCGTGGGCATCGGATACGCGATCCGCTACCGTGAGAGTGACGCGGTCTGCGTTTGCTTCCTGGGTGACTCGGTCGCCAACATCGGCGCCTTCAACGAGTCGCTGAATATGTCGGCGCTGTTCCAGCTGCCGATCATCTTCGTGATCGAGAACAACCGCTACGGCATGGGCACCGCCGTGCATCGCGCCGCGGCTATCCGCAACCTGGCCGATCGCGCCTGCGCCTACGAAGGCATGCACGGCTGGACGATCGACGGCATGGACGTCTTGGAGGTTCGCAGAGTCGTCCAGGCCGCTGTTGAGAGGGCGCGGACGCAAAAACTGCCGACGCTGATCGAGGCCAACTGCTACCGCTTCGTGGGCCACTCGATGTCGGATCCGAACTACGGTCACTACCGCAGCAAGGAAGAGGTGCGCCATTACAAGCTGAAAGAAGACCCGATCAAGCGGTATCTCGACACCTTGAAGAAGCACTCGGTGCTCGACGACTCCGACCTGAAGCGCATCGAGGAAGAAGTGAAACAGTTGGTCGACGATGCCGTCGAGTTCGCGAAGGCCAGCCCCGTACCGGAGCCGAAGGAGCTGTACACGGACATCTACGCCGGGGATTATCCCGACATCAAGCGGAGGGACCCATGGCGCTGATCACTTATCGTGAGGCGCTGAACCAAGCGCTGCGCGAGGAGATGCTGCGCGATCCCGACATCTTCCTCATGGGTGAGGAGGTCGGCGCCTATCAGGGTGCCTACAAGGTCAGCCGCGGGTTGCTCGAGGAATTCGGCGAGTGGCGAGTTCGTGACGTTCCCATCGCCGAGCTGGGCTTCACCGGACTCGGCGTCGGGGCGGCGATGGTGGGCCTCCGCCCGGTCATCGAGTTCATGACCTGGAGCTTCGCCCTCCTCGCCATCGACGGGATCGTGAACGCGGCGGCCAAGATGCTCTACATGTCCGGCGGCCAGTTCAAGATTCCCATCACCTTCCGGGGGCCGAGTGGAGCCGCCAATCAGGTGGCCGCTTCCCATTCACAGGCGCTGGATTCGTGGTATGCGCACGTGCCGGGCCTGAAGGTCGTGTCGCCGGCGACGGCCCGAGATGCCAAGGGTCTTCTGAAGACGTCGATCCGCGATGACGATCCGGTCGTCTTTCTGGAAGGCGAGCTGTTGTACGCGACGAAGGACGATGTGCCGGAAGACGACGAATTCCTCATCCCACTGGGCGTCGCCGAAGTGAAGCGGCCCGGAAAGGACCTGACGATCATCGCTCACTCGCGGCCGCTGCACTCGGCCTTGAAGGCAGCCGAGATCCTCGAGGCCGAGGATGGCATCTCGGTCGAGGTGGTCGACCCTCGAACGCTGCGGCCCATGGACATCGACACGATTCTCGAGTCGGTGCGCAAGACGAATCGCTGCGTCATCGTCGAAGAGGGCTGGCCGGTCTGCGGCATCGGATCGCAGATCGTTGACGACATCCAGCGCGAGGCATTCGACTATCTCGACGCGCCCGTAACCCGTGTCACCGGGGCCGATGCGCCGCAGCCTTACGCGAAGGAGCTGGAGCAACTGGCGTTCCCGCGGACGGAATTCATCGTGACGGCGGCCCGTCGCGTTTGCTACAGGGAGTAGCGAATGGCCACCCGTATCGTGATGTCGAAGCTGTCACCGACCATGGAAGAAGGGCGTATCCTTCACTGGCTCAAGAAGGAAGGCGAGCCCGTCGAATCCGGCGACGTCGTGGTCGAGGTCGAGACCGACAAGGCGAACATGGAAGTCGAGGCGATGGGCTCGGGGATCCTGCGCAAGGTGCTGGTGGCGGAGAACGAGACCGTGCCGACGGGGACCGTCCTCGGCGTGATCGCCGGCGCCGACGAGGACATCTCCACCATCCTCTCGGAGTCCGAAGACGCCAGCGCGGTGGCCGAGGCGACAGCCCCGGCGGCGGCCGCAGCGGCGCCGGCCGGCGGCTCGAAACGTCCCGAGGCGAAGGCGCCAGCGGCAGAGTCGGGGCCGCCGGCAGCGGTGGCGCCCGAGCCTGGCGCCGCGGCCCCGCGCGCGCCGCAAGCGGAGACGGCGCCCGACCACGACGGCCGCAGGATCAAGGCGTCGCCGCTGGCGCGCCGCATGGCGGAGGAACGCGGGATCCGGCTCGACGCGGTTCGCGGCTCCGGCCCCGGCGGCCGGATCGTCAAGCGCGACATCGAGGCGGCGGCCGCAGCCGGCCCGGCTCGCGCCGCCATCGCGGTCGGGCCCGAGGTCCCGTTCGAGCGCGTGGAGCTGTCGCAGATCCGTAAGGCGATCGCGCGCAATCTGGTTCAGAGTCTCGGTCCGGTTCCTCACTTCTACCTGACGCGCGAGATCGACATGGGCCGCGTAATGGCGCTGCGCGAAGAGATCAACAGATCGTTGGCCGAGACCGGGACCAAGATCGGCGTCAATGAGATCTTGTTGAAGACCGCCGCACAGGCCCTGGTGCAACACCCGAACGTCAACGTCGCCTTTGGCGGCGATCATATCCAGAGGTTCACGCGCGTCGACATCGGCGTCGCTGTGGCCGTGAGCGACGGGCTGATCACGCCGGTCCTGCGAGACGTCGCAGCCAAGGGTCTCCGGCAAATCTCGCAGGAGCTGCGCGACCTGGTCGCCCGCGCCCGCGAACGAAAGCTGACGCCCGAGGAGTATCAGGGCGCCACCTTCACGATCTCCAATCTCGGGATGTACGGGATCGACGAGTTCACCGCGGTGATCAACCCGCCGGCGGCAACCATCCTGGCCGTGGGCGCGACCCACGAGAAGGCCGTGGTCGTGGACGGAGCCGTGGAGATCCGCGCCCGCATGCGGGTCACGCTTTCCTGCGATCACCGGGCGGTGGACGGAGCGATGGGCGCCGAATTTCTGGCGACCTTCGCGGAGATGCTGGAGAACCCGCTGCGGCTGGTGCTGTAGCCCGGCGCGGCGCGGCTCCGATACGGTCACCGCCGCGCCCGGCCGGCGCGTTCGCTCCAGGCCGTCGCCTCGGCCCGCCTGCGGTGGATTCGGTCCGCCCCGCCCGACGCCGTCCGTTGCGCCATCATCGCCATCGTCTAGTTTTCGGCTGCGACATCCCCAACAAAACAGAGCGCGGGCAAACTCGAACAGCGGGGTGAGCTTTGGCGAAGAAAACGGCGAGCATCAAGGATTCCTACGATCTGGTTCTGATCGGAGCCGGACCCGGTGGCTACGTCGCCGCCATCCGCGCCGCGCAGCTCGGAATGGACGTCGCCTGCGTCGAGTCGGAATCGCGCGAGGGTGGTCTCGGTGGGGTCTGCCTCAACTGGGGCTGCATTCCCGCCAAGGCGATGCTGGAAAGCGCCGACTGGGCGAGGCACGTTCGCGAGGACGCCGCCGACTTCGGCATCAAGATCAAGAAATACGAGCTGGACATCGGCGCGGCGGTCAACCGCAGCCGCCAGGTGAGCGACCGGCTGACCAAGGGGATCAAGTTCCTCTTCGACAAGAACGGCGTCACGCCGATCATGGGCCGTGGCCGCCTGGCGAAAGGCAAGACCGTCGAGGTCGAGCTGAAGAGCGGCGGCGGCGCGACCGTAAAAGCCAAGAACATCATCATCGCCACCGGGTCACGCCCCAAGACGTTCGACGGATTCGAGTTTGACGGCGAGCGGGTGATATCGAGTCGCGAGGCGCTCGAGCTGAAGAAGTTGCCCGCGGACATCATCGTGGTTGGTGCCGGGTCAACAGGAATGGAGTTCGCCGACATCTTCAACGCGTTCGGGGCCAGCGTCACGATCGTCGAAGCGTTGCCCCAGATCCTGCCGCTGGAGGATGAGGAGATCGCCGGGGTGGTCGGCCGCTCGTTCAAGAAGCGCAAGATCAGCGTAAAGACGAATACGAAGGTCAAGTCGCTGGAAAAGCTCAAGACCCGGCTGAAAGTCACCGTCGAGACCGGGAAGGGCGACGAGACTCTGGAGTGCGATCTCCTATTGATGGCGGTGGGCCGCGCGCCCAACGTCGAGGACCTGGGCCTCGAGGCGGCCGGCGTCGAGCTCGATGACAAAGGCTGGATCAAGATCAGCGAGTACGGCCAGACGGCGGCCGAAGGGGTGTACGCCATAGGTGACGTGGCCGGTCCGCCGATGCTGGCCCACAAGGCGTCGCACGAGGGGCTGGTCGCGGTCGAGCACATCGCCGGGCAGAAACCACACCCGCTGCGACGCGACAACATACCTTCCTGCACCTACTGTCACCCGGAGGTGGCCAGCGTCGGACGGACGGAGGAGCGTGCGCGCAAGGACGGTTACGACGTCAAGGTTGGCAAGTTCCCGTTCAGTGCCAACGGCCGTGCGCTGACGGCCGGGGCGCCGGACGGGATGGTGAAGATCGTGGCCGACGCCAAGTACGGCGAGGTGCTGGGTGTGCATATGGTAGGAAACCATGTCACGGAGCTGGTGGCCGAAGCCGGCCTGGGACGCGCGCTCGAAACGACCGTCGAGGAGCTGGCCAGCACCATACACGCCCACCCGACGCTTGCCGAGAGCGTGATGGAGGCGGCGCTCGCGACCCTCGGCCGGGCGATCCACATCTGACCCGGTGGCCCGGTTCGCCGCGACGCCGAGAACGGGAAACTCGTACCGTGTCCGCCGAGCGTAGCTGCCGTTGGCTCACGTTGCCGGGCCTGACCGACTACGGCGAAGCCTTGAAGCTTCAGCGCAGCCTGGCGCGGGCGCGCGTCGACGGTGGACTCTCCGAGGACCTGCTCATCCTGCTCGAGCATCCCCGCGTCATCACGCTGGGCCGCGGAGCGCGCGCGCTGAACATCGTCGCCACGACCGAGGAGCTTCGTCAGCGGGGCGTCGAGGTTCACGAGGTCGAGCGGGGCGGCGACGTCACCTATCACGGACCCGGGCAGCTGGTGGGCTATCCGATCATCGACCTGCGCCGGCACAAGCAGGACCTGCACTGGTACCTGCGCCGGCTGGAGGAGGTTCTGATCCGGATTCTCGACGGATACGGGGTCGTGGGCCGACGCGTGCCCGGCTACACGGGGGTCTGGGTGGAGGACCGCAAGATCGCATCGATCGGCGTGCACGTGACTCGCTGGGTCACGTTTCACGGCTTCGCTCTCAACGTCAACACGCGCCTCGAGGACTTCGCCCTGATCGTCCCCTGCGGCATCGAGGCCGTGCAGATGACATCGCTGGAGCGTGAGACCGGATCGCCGCTCAGTGTGGCCGAGGTTGGCGAGCGGACGGCGCGCGGCTTCGGAGACGTTTTCGGCCTGACGGTCGAGCCGATCACGCTCGAGCGTCTGCGTGAGACTACCTGCCTTTGAGCGCTCTGAGCACGAACAGCAAGTTGGCCGGCCGCTCCGCCATCCGCCTCATGAAGTAGGGATACCACTCCGTTCCATAAGGCACGTACACGCGCATCCGGTAACCTTCGGCGACCAGCTGGGCCTGCACGTCGCGGCGCACACCGTAGAGCATCTGGAACTCTACCGGCGCCCTGCGTTTAGAGTTGGTACGCATCAAGCGCTTGGCGGCTTCGATCATTCGCGAGTCGTGCGTGGCAACCGCCAGGGGAGAATTCGAGTTCATCAAGATCTCGAGCAGCTGCTCGTAGTTTGCATCGACCTCCCTCTTCTTCTGGAAGGCGGCCTCTTCAGGTTCCTTATAGGCGCCCTTGCAAAGCCGCACCGACGCGCCGCGTAAGCTGAGCTCCTCCACGTCGCTTTTGCCGCGGCGGAGATACGACTGAATTACCGCGCCAACGTTACGGAACTGATCGCTCAACTCGTAAAACAGCTGCAGGGTGGGCTCGACGTACTCGGAGGCTTCCATGTCGATGCGGACGAAGTTGCCGTACCGTTCGGCGGCCTCGACGATGTTCCGCAGGTGCCTGCGACAAAGCTCCAGGTCGATCGCCAGTCCGATCTGCGTCAACTTGATCGAGATGCCCGTCTTGACCTGCTCTCTGTGGACCCGCTCGAGTATCGCGATGTAGGCCTCGGCGGCGCGCGCCGCTTGGTCTTCCCGCTCGACACTCTCGCCCAGATGGTCGAGCGTGACCAACATGCCACGCGCGTTGAGCTCTCTCGTGACCCGAATCGCGTCGTCCAGAGTCTCACCCGCCACGAACCGGCGCGCGACTCCCCGAGCGAACTTCCGGCTCAGGATGACATCCTGCAGTTTCTTCCGCTCGCTGAGGTACAGGAGTAGGCTGCGCAGCATACGCCCGCTTTCGTATCTGTATTGAAGTGTCGAGTGGGGCTAACGAAACCGCGGCTCGCCAAACTTAGAAGCGAGCGAGGAGGATGGCCAGCGGGCCGCCAATCCTCGTGACACCAGCGTCAGTCTCGGTCGCCGACCCGCTCGCGAAGCTCCGACAGCCGGGCCAGGCTGATCACCCGAAAACCCTCCACCTCCAGAGCCTCCCGGCCCCCTTCCTCACGGTCGACCAGGCCGAGGATCGCCAGAACGCGGCCACCCGCCTCGATCACGGCGCGGCACGCCTTCAGGGCCGAAGCGCCCGTCGTGATGGTGTCCTCGATGACCACAACGTCCTGACCCGCCTGGAAGCAGCCCTCGATCTGACGTCCGGCCCCATGTCCTTTGTGCTCCTTCCGCACGCTGAACGCCTCGATTGGTCGCCCGTCGAGAAAGCTGCGATGCGCGATGGCGTACGCGATCGGATCGGCCCCCATCGTCAAACCGCCGATGGCCTGCGGTTGCAGACCGGCCGAATCCAAAGCGTTGAGGCCAAGCGCGCCGATCAGGGCTTGCCCCTCCGCAGACAGGGTGGTGGTCCGAGCGTCGACGTAGAAGCGGCTCCGGGCGCCGCTGGCGAGGGTGAAATCACCGATGCGGAAGGAACGTTCGGCCAGCAGATCTAAGAGTCGTTCACGCGTGCCCATCATCACCCGCTGAAGTTAGGATCAAGAAAAGGGCGCCGCCGTAGATCTCACGATCGTTGGACGGCGCCAGATCGCTGCTGCCGTCGGACTCGTAATGCCGGCTCAACCGCGGCCACCACCCGCGGCGGCTTCGGCCTGCGCACCCGCCGCCTCGCGCCGGCCCTGAGCGACGCCGCTCGCGGCCGCGGCCTGACACTCCCGGCAGAGGCCGAAAATCTTGAGCCGCCGGCTCTGCGCCGCAAAGCCCGCCTCCGCGGCGATGCGTTCCTGCAAGTCGTCGAGTGCCTGGCGGGTGAAACGAGTCACCTTGCCGCAGCCGGTGCAGATCAGGTGATCGTGCTTGGCCTCGCCCGCCTGGTGCTCGTAGCGCTTGAACCCCTCGCTGAAATCGAGCTCCCTCGCCAGATCAGCCTGAACGAGCAGGCTCAGGGTCCGATAGATCGTGGCTTTGCCTACATGCTCGCCCCGTTCCCGCAGCCGCTCCGCCAGGTCGTCGACCGAGAGCTGGTGCTCGCTCTCGAAGAGGGCCATGGCGATCGCTTCGCGCTGGTGGGTGACGGGCAGACGGTGCTGGTGCAGGTAGCTGCGAAACAGATCCATCAGCAGCATCGCGCACCCGAATGGCGGTTTCGTCGTGACGAGCGGTGCTGAGGATTGCGAGCCGGTGGCTGGCGACATGCTGCTGCTGCTCGAGGCTGAGGGGGCCGGTTGGAGGCGGTCGTCGCTCGTTATCATCGTTGAAAATACACCCCCCTACCACTCCACGCAATCCGACGCTCCCTTCTTCAGCCGCCCGCTTCACACCCTATCTCCCGCGCGAACCCGCCCCATCATCCAGCCCGAGCCAGCCGTGACGGCACCCGCAGCGACAACAACAGGCCCAGACCCGCACACACGCTTCCGTAGACCAGCAGCGGCCACAGCCCGCGGAGTGCCAGGCCCAGGCCCTCCGCCGCCGGCGCCGCGTCCAGGGCCGCACCGATCGGGGGCAGCGCCAACGACAAAAGCTCGTAGACCGGACCCATTCTCAACGAATCGGTGAGACCCTGGAGCCCGAACGCCGCGAACAGGACCCCGTAGGCGAAAAGGCCGCCACCACCCAAACCGGAACCGAGAAAGCTCAGCACCACGAGCAACGGCGGGATCCAGCCGGAGCCGGCTAAGAGGTATTCGACCTGCCACAACGACCCTGTGAGCGCGTACCCAGGAGCGGCGACGAGACACACGGCGACCGACGCGATCAACGACCAGAGCAGAAGGGCGCTGAGGCGTGCGGCGTAGAAGCCGAGCGCCGTGATTGGCTTCTGCAGCCAGAGGCCGGCGTATCCCTGCCGCACATCTTCCTCCAGCCACGATCTGCAAAGCGGCGCCGCGATGGCCCAGTGACCGATGATGAAGATGAGCGGCGGCGTCTCAGATCCGTGACGCCCGGTCGCCGCCGCGACCGGGCCGAGCAGGGCCAGGACCGCGAGCAAGGAGATGAGGTAGGCCGACCGAGCGCGGATGACGTCGGCGGCCTCGAAACGGAACAGGGCCGTGACCAGGTGCAGTTTTCCGATCATCGATCCGCCTCCAGCGCTTCACGGCCCTGCTGAACCTGCAAATGAAAGAGGCACTCGAGATCGAAGGGCCGCCGCTCGACTCGCTCGACCGAGCCGCCTTCACGCTGAACCGCGTCCGCATACGCCCGCGCCGCCTCGCGACTCGGAAACGCCACCTCATCCGCCGCGAGCCTGAGGGCGCGCTGTTCTATCAGACTTGCCTCAGCTCCGGTCGTCGACGCTGACGGCTGCGACCGCACCAGCACGACCCAGATGTCCGGCCGCGCCGCGAGCTCCTCGCGCGAGATACGCCCCAGCAGCCGTCCCTCGCTCAGGATCAGCATGTCATCGCAGACACGCTCCAGCTCGAGGAGGTTGTGAGATGAGATGAACACGGTGCGTCCTGCGCGCCGAAGACGGCGCAGCAGCGACCGTAAGAGGCCGACCGAGGCCGGGTCCAATCCGTTGGCGGGCTCATCGAGGAGCAGCAGCCGCGGATCGCCAAGGAGCACCGCCAGCAGGCCGACCCGCTGGCGATACCCATGGGACAGCGTCGCGATCCGGGCATCGACCTTGTCCCCGAGGGCGAGGACCTCGACCAGCGCGGCGGTGGATGAACGCGCCTGTAACGCGTCGAGGCCCGCGAGACGCGCCATCAGCACCCCAAGCTCCGAGACACGGACGGCGCCCGGCAACCGCACCTGTTCGGGTAGATAACCGATGCCGCGCCGAGTCCGATAGGCGGCGGGCGGCTGTCCGTCGATGGCTAGCTGTCCGTCGGTTGGGGAGGTGAGTCCGAGCAGTAGGCGATACAGCGTCGTCTTGCCCGATCCGTTTGGACCGACGAGCCCGAGGACCCGGCCGGCCGGCACCTCGAACGAGATGCCGTCCAGCGCCCAGCCGCGCCGGGGCCCGTATCGATAGCGGACGTTGCGCACCTCGACCCACGCCCCGCCATCGGTCTGCGTCATGGAGCCGATGGCCGGGCATCGGAGCCGAGGGGGCGCGGCACGACGGCCACGCCCGCCACGTCCAGGCCCCCGCGCGCCAGCAGGTAAACCGACCCGGACGTCACAGCCAGATCCAGGGCTGGCACATCCACTCGGAAACTGCCCGCGAATCGCCCGTCAGGCCCGAAACAGTCGACCACGCTGGCGGAGTCGTTCCCCCGCTGCGTCAGGGCCCAGATCGTCCCGTCGGGCGCGGTGGCCAGTCGCGCCAGGTGCGGCCGGCCGGGGGCGACCGGGATCGCAGCCGGCGCCGCTCGACCCGCCGCCGCGAAGCCCTGGCGAACCCGCTGCCGGATCGCTTCGATCTCGGATTCGCTTCGCCGCAGTGGCGCCAGCTCTCTTCTTTCGATCGTCTCGCCGAGTTGGCCGTCCGGCCCCACTCGCACGATCCGGTAGTCGGGACCCGGTGGCGCGAGGAGCAGCACGCCGGCGCGCGTGGCGGCGACGGGGTAGGCGTGGTTACGAGTCAACTGACCTGGCACTTCCGTGCCCGGAAGCCCGCGATCTCGGAAGCGGGCTCGGGTCAAGACCGAATCTCGCGTCACGACGCGGAATTCCGCGACGTCCTCCGGCGGAAACAGATCGACCTTGACGTAGAAGGTATCCGCCCGCGCTTCGAGGATGTCGGTGGCCAGGCCGCTTCCCGCTTGCACGATCCCGGCCAGCGAACCGTCGGCAGCCCAGTAGGTCACGCGACCGCTCATGGACAAGACCGCCACCTCACCGGAGCGGCTCACCGCCAACGAGGTCGGGAAGCGGTACTCGCCGGGCCCCTCGCCCTCGCGGCCCAGCGACGTCAGGTAAGCGCCGTCCGCCAACGCGTAAACGCGCACGGCCGGCGGCTTCAACTCCAGCAGCAAGAGCCGGTCTCGCTCGCCATCCACCGCGATGTCCACGGGCGCCGTCAGGGGCGGCTCTTGAGAAGGCTCCGGTGCGATGAGCCAGCGAGCCGTCAGCGTGGGCGCCTCGGCCGTCGACGCCGGCTCAGCTCCCCGGCGGCCCTCCGCCGCCGGGTCGCAGCGAGCGAAGGCGAGCGTTGCGGCCAGAAGTCCGGCCGCAACGCTCCAGGATACGCGTCTTCCGGCGCGGGCCGGCGCGGGCCCGCCCGCTGAGCCGGGCAAGCTACTTCTCCTCTGGCTTTTCTTCCGCCGCCGCCGCCTGGCAACCGGCGACGCACCCCTCGTACATGGCATCGCACTTTTCCCGGCCGATGAACCAGCCCACCGTCGCGTAGCAGTACGAAGCGACGACGAGGCAATAAGCTTCGCAGGCGACCGAGGTCGCCGCCGCGGGCGTCGCCGTGCCCGTCATACCGAGAACCGCGAGCCAGAGCGATACAAACAGTCTTCTCATTTTCTCCAGCTCCTAAAAGAGTTCCGACGCGAGCTTCTCGACCGAGCAGCCGACCAGGCAGCCCATGATGTACATGGCGCACTTGAACGAGTCGATGTTGTCGCAGTTCTTGGCGGCCAGCTCGCCGCACAGGTCTTCGCAGCCCTTCGCTTCCTTCGCTGGGACGGCCTGCGGTTGCCCCAGCGCCAGCGTGGCGGTCGCCGCCAGCAGCATGAGCTTCTTCCCCATCGTCTTGTCCTTTCTATCGAGTTGAAGAGCCCGTCAGGGCCCCCAGCGCCTGCACCAATGTGGACACGCCCAGCGAGTCGAGGCTTCCCTGACGGGTGAAGCGAAGCGTGCCTGCGCGATCCAGGAGCGCCGTAAACGGCACGACCTGGATGCCCAGCGTCTCGGTGAATCGCCCGGGCCGCGACGGCACCGCCGGCACCACCCCCGGTAGGTACTGCGCCGCGTAGGCGGCCACCGCCGACCTGCTGCGTTCCAGACCCACGGCGACGACCAAGACGCTGTCGGCCGTGCGCTCGAGTGTGCGTCTCCACGCCGGTAGATTCGCGTAGCAGGCGGGACACCTCGAGCTGAAGACCAGCAGCAGCGCCGGACGACCCGCAGGCAAGCGAAGCTCCGCCGCGCCGCGGCTCGGGCCCTTGCCAGGCGCCAGCGCCTCGAAACGGAGCGGCTCTGACAACCTTTCACCCAGGCTCACCGGCACCGGATCGCCCTGCAGGGAGGGGATAATCCGTTCGGCCAGGACGAAGTAGATCGCCACGACCACTAGCAACGCGGTGACCAGGCTGAGAGCCCGGTCCAGCCACACCCTGTATCCCGACACGGTCACCACCCGCGCCGCGCGCCGCCGTCAAGCTCCCCGGCAGCCGTCGCCCGCGCCTCTTGACCTCGAGCCGACCAGCGGGACCAGTCTAGGCAGGGCGGATCAACAGATTCTCATCTCCTGGCCGCGCAGGCTGGCATCCCAAGGGTAATTTGCTTTTCTTTGTGTCCGCACCACGTTTCAACCTAACGTCGGAACAAGCCCTCAGCCCCAAGAGCCGAGCGGAGTAGTGGCCCTGAAACCGGTGAGGCGACGGAAGATACCGGCGCACACGACGGCGGCGCGTCCCGGCCAAGTCGGCGGACGCCGTCACGGTCGACGTGCGCCCTTAACCCGCGGTCTTTCAGGGCCACCGCGCTGGTGGTTCGGCGCCTTGATCGCGGCCCTGCCGCTCACCCCGGGCCTGTCGCCCGCGGACGCCGCCGCCCAGGAGCCTGGGAGCAACGGCGCCTTCTCGCGGGCGGCCCGTCCTGCGATCGTGGCGGCTCAGCGCCGGGGCGAGATCCGTCTGGACGGGCGGCCCGACGAGGCGGCTTGGCGCGCGGCGATCGCGGCCACCCGCTTCGTCCAGCGGCAGCCGGTGGAAAACGCGGCCGCCGAGCAGGCGACCGAGGTCCGGGTGATGTACGACGAGCGCGCGCTCTACGTCGCGGCGATCATGCGCGACCCGGAGGCCGACCGCATCGGCGACCAGCTGGTCCGCCGCGACGATCGCGGCCAGTACGACTACTTCGAGGTCGCCCTCGACCCGAACAACGACCGCCGCACCGGCTATCGCTTCCGAGTGAGCGCTGCCGGCGTCCAGCGCGACGTTTATCTGTATAACGACGTAGAAGAGGACGACGCGTGGGATGCGGTGTGGCAGTCGGCGGTTCACCGCGATTCCACCGGCTGGAGCACGGAGATCCGTATTCCGCTCTCGCAGCTCCGCTACAACGCCGCCGACAGCATGCAGTCGTGGGGCATCAACTTCTCACGCCGCCGCCTCGCCAGCAACGAGCTGACCGATTTCGCCCTCGAGTCGCGAGTTCGCCACGGCAAGGTCAGCGCCTTCGGCCGGCTCGATGGCCTCTGGCTGCCCCGCGGGGCGCGCCGATTAGAGGTGCGTCCCTACGCGCTGGCCCGCGCCCACACGGCGCCGTCCGAGCCGGGTAACCCGTTCTTCGATGGCTCGAAGCTGGGCCAGCAGGTCGGGCTCGACCTGCGGTACGGACTGGGCGCCAGCTACACGCTGGACGCCTCGATCAACCCCGACTTCGGCCAGGTCGAGGTCGACCCCGCCGTCATCAACCTGACGGCGTTCGAGACCTTCTTCCCCGAGAAACGTCCGTTCTTCGTCGAGGACGCCCAGGTCTTCGACTTCAACCTCTCGGGCCGGCAGAACCAGCTCTTCTACAGCCGCCGCATCGGGCGAGAGCCGCACGGGTCGGCGCCCGACGAAGCGGACTTCGAGCAGATTCCCACCGAGACGAGCATCCTCGGGGCCGCCAAGCTTACCGGCCGTACCTCGGGCGGTCTGTCGATCGGCGCACTCGCCGCCCTGACCGGGAAAGAAACGGGGTTCGCCTACGACAGCCTCGTCGGGACCACAGAGCGCTTCACTGCCGAGCCCTCGAGCCAGTACGGGGTGGTCCGCCTTCAGCAGGACCTGCGCGACGGCGCCACGCAACTCGGCGCGATCCTCACGGCGGCGCACCGCAACCTGCCGACCGACGGGAGCTTCGACTTTCTCACCACCAGCGGCTACAGTCTCGGCCTCGATTTCGAGCACAACTGGGGCGGCTCGAACTCGCGAGATTGGGCGATCTGGGGCTACTTCGCCGGCTCGCTGATCAAGGGTTCCCGCGAAGCGCTGTTGGAGGTGCAGGAGGCGAGCAATCATTACTTCCAGCGGCCGGATGCGACGCGCTTCTCCGTCGACTCGTCGGCGACCTCGATGAGCGGTGTCAACTGGCGGCTGCAGTTCGAGCGTCGCAGCGCCAAGCACTGGACCGGCGCAATTTGGCTGGGTGAGATCACGCCGGGCTTCGAGGTCAATGATCTGGGCTTTATGACGAACGGCGAGCGGCTGGACGCGGGCGCGCGGATCTCGTATCAGGAGATCACGCCGGGCTCGCTGTTTCGCAGCTACGAGATCAGCCTCTTCACCTTCCAGAACTGGCGTCACGAAGCGCTGGACGACGTGTTCTCCACCGCGTCATGGGGGCGAGCGCACAAGTCGGGCTGGTACTCGCTCAGCACCGAGCTGGAGTTCCTCAACTACTGGCGGGTGGAGGCCAACGCCCGCTTACGGCCGGAGACGCTGTCCGATACCGACACGCGGGGCGGCCCGCTGATGATCGATCCGGCATCGAACTCGTACGAGCTCAGCCTGCGCACCGATCGCCGCGCCCCGATCTTCCTCGAGCCCCGACTGGAATACTGGGATCGGAAGCGTGGAGGGTATCGTTGGGAGTCGGAGATGGAGATCACACTGCGCCCGACTCCCAGCCTGGAAGTCCAGTTCACGCCCCAGTACAGCACGGAGCTGCAACCGGCCCAGTACGTCACTCAGACCGACGACCTGGGGTTCGCGCCGACCCACGGCCGGCACTACCTGTTTTCCGATCTCATGCGCCGGCAGTTCTCGTTTGAGACCCGGCTGAACGCCGTGTTCAACCCGCGGCTCTCGCTCCAGCTTTACGCCCAACCGCTGGTTTCCTCCGGCGATTATCTCACCTACAAGCAGTTGGCCCGCTCGGAGAGCTTCGATTTCGACGTATTGGAGGAGGGGACAGCCGTGGTCAACGGCGGCAGCGTCTCCTGTATGGGCGGCCGTACCTGCGTGGAGGACGACGAGCGCTATGTGGACTTCGACGGGGACGGGGTCGTCGATTTCGACTTCGAGGATCGGGACTTCAACATCCACTCGCTGCGCATGAACGCGGTGCTGCGCTGGGAGTTCCGGCCCGGCTCGGCGCTCTTCCTCGTCTGGCAGCAGAGCCGCCGCGACCGGCGCGACATCGGATCGTTCAAGCTGGGACGCGACCTCGAGACCCTCTGGGACCTCGACGCCGAGAACATCTTCATCTTGAAGGTCGATTACTGGCTGGGGCTCTGATCGCCCGGTGCTTCCCGCGCTCCGGACTCCGCCTCACGCACGCCGCCGCTGCCCCTCTTCCAGAACCGCCGGCGCAAGAGCCATCCGTAAATCGCCACGTTAAGCAGAAGGACCAGAGCGCCAAGCGTGATCTGTGTCGCACGCGTCAGACCCTCCGGGTAGAGAATTGGAAGGATGTAATGGTCGACGAAGCCACCGCGGTAGCCCGCGCCCCCGCCCCGCACTCGCAGCCACTTCTCCAGCGGCGTGAGCGGACAGATCCAGCCCGCGAACTCGATGAACGCCGCCCAGACCGCCGCCGGCACGTGGACCCAGGCCACCC
>JABAOH010009372.1_pt2 | contig 15963 bp, 17 predicted proteins | sample 7062181 | NCBI WGS metagenome assembly JABAOH01 (sample SAMN14538630, study PRJNA623070) | marine sediment metagenome | biome: marine biome [ENVO:00000428]; feature: marine pelagic biome [ENVO:01000023]; material: deep marine sediment [ENVO:00002113]; isolation source: pool of 5 deep marine...
GGAGGAGCGAAAGGTTGCCAAGGAGCACGTGCTGCGCGATAAGTGCTTCTTCTGCAAGCACCCGACGTCCTTTGACTACGACTTCACTCTGGGCGACGTTGTGCCGGCCTCCATAGAGGCGGGCGAGGGGGAGTTCGACTTGGTCGAAGAGTTGGTAGAACTTCCCTTGGAGGAGAGGAGAGCGTTTTGGCAGAAGCAGTTCGAGCGCTGTATTCGCTGCCATGCCTGTCGAGAGGTCTGCTATGCCTGCTATTGCCAGGAGTGCATATTTGACCGCAAGGTGCCTCGGTGGCTCGACAAGCCCCCTTTGCTGCCCGAGAACGAGATCTATCACTTGATCAGGGCTGTGCATCTGGCCGGACGATGCATAGATTGCCGGGAGTGCGAAAGGGTATGCCCGATGAACATCCCCTTGAGCCGCCTCTACAAGAAGGTTCAGAAAGACGTCGCCGAGTTGTTCGAGTACGAGGCCGGGATGGAACTGGATACGGTGCCTCCTCTCGTCGACTTTAAGCTGGATGATCAGGACCCGTTCATGTAGGAGGGTTGAGTGGAAAGAAAGCAGATCGAGAAGTCCGACTTGAGCCGGTGGTTGGACAAGATCGGGGAGGAGTACGAGCTCATCGGTCCGACGGAGGAGGACGGCGTCATATCTTTCAGACCGGTCGACTCGAGCTCAGAGTTCACCCTGGAGTACGCCAACTCGGTCATTCCGCCCAAGAGTGTGTTCTTCCCTCCTGCCGAGAACCTCTTCTCCTTCCGTAAGAGGGGGAGGGAAATCGAGATAGAGGAAACGAAGGCTTTGGAGAGAGACAGAGTGCTGTTTGGCATTCGGAACTGCGACGTGCGAAGCCTCTTGCTTCTTGACGCCGTATTCGCGCACGATGTTGAAGACGCATACTACCTCGATAGGCGAAAGAGGACCGCTCTGATCGCTCTGGCCTGCCCCACCCCGCCCAGGTCGAGCTGCTTTTGCAGCACCTTCGGTATAGACCCCTTGTCTTCCGAAGGCAGCGACATCTTGCTGACAGAGGCAGACGGCGTCTATCTGGTGGACGTCGCGAGCGAGAAGGGGGAGAGGTTGGTGGCGCTGTCGGAGGAGCTTTTCTCGCCGCTGAGCGACGAGGAAGCAAAGCAGCTTCAGCCGCCGCCGGTGGCGATGAAGGAACTGGATGTAAGCGAGCTGAAAGGCAGGATAGAATCTCTTTGGGAAGACGATTACTGGGAGAAGCTGAGCTTCCCCTGTCTGGGCTGTGGCATCTGTACGTACGTCTGTCCGACATGTCATTGCTTTGACATAGTAGATGTGGGTTCAACCGCAAACGGCGTGCGGTATCGGTGCTGGGATTCATGCATGTACAGCGACTTTGCCCTCATGGCCAGCGGAGAGAACCCACGGCCGACCAAGAGGGAGAGGATCCGCAACCGATACTTCCACAAGTTCAGCTCTTTTCCCTCCAGATACGGCACGGAGTATGCATGTGTGGGTTGCGGCAGGTGCCTGGTACATTGTCCAGGGGGCACTGAGATCACCCAGGTTATCGAGGACATTCTCGCCAAGGAGAGTGTAAGTGAGTGAAAACATCTATCTGCCTTCGATCGCCACCGTCACCGAAGTCCGACCGGAGACGCCCGACATCAGCACCTTCGTGGTGACCCTCGACGATCCCCAGTTGAAGGAGTCTTTCACGTACGAGCCAGGGCAGTTCGCCGAAGTCTCCATCTTCGGAGTTGGAGAGTGCCCAATCGGCATAGCCTCTTCACCTACGTGGAAGGGGTTCCTGGAGTTCTGTGTCAGGGCCGTCGGGACGGTGACCAACGCCGTCCACGACTTGGAGGTGGGGGACAAGCTTGGGGTGAGGGGACCTCTGGGCAATTCATGGCCCACAGAGGAGATCGAGGGAAAGGACCTGCTCTTCATCGGGGGCGGGATCGGTCTTCCACCTCTTCGTTCATTGATCCAGTATGTGTTGGACCACAGGGAGCGGTACGGAGCCGTGGAGATCATCTATGGGGCCCGCAGTCCCCAAGACCTGGTCTACAAACAAGAGTTGAAACAGTGGGAAGAGCGGGCCGACGTGGAGCTTTACGTGACGGTGGATGTGGGAGATGAGACCTGGGATGGACCCGTAGGGTTCGTGCCACCCTTCCTGCGTGAGATCAACCCTGTGCCCGAGAACAAGGTCACCTTCACTTGCGGACCCCCAATCATGATCAAGTTGGTCGTCCAGGCACTGGAGGAGATGGGTTACGCCGACGCGAACATCATCACCACGCTGGAGATGAAGATGAAATGCGGGGTGGGGAAGTGCGGTCGGTGCAACATTGGCGATCGGTATATCTGCCGGGACGGGCCCGTCTTTAGCTTCGAGCAGTTGAGGAGGATACCGGGGGCCCTTGAGGCCTAGGTGAGGACTCGCGACTCATGAAGGACGACTCGGTCGACCAGCTATTGAAGGAGACCAGGGCGCTTCTCTGCGTTGAGTGCGGGAAATGCGCCTCTGCATGTCCCATGACAGAGATATTCAAGGACTTCTCGTACGAGGCCTCGCCGCGTGGAATCGTGGAGAAGGCGCTGTTTGGCTTCGACATCCTGACCGATGTGGGTATATGGTTTTGCCTGACTTGTGATGTGTGTACGGAACTGTGCCCCGCTGGGGTAAGGTTTCGAGATTTCGTCCAGGCTGTGCGAGCCCGAGCCATCGAAGAGGGTGTGACCCAGCATGGCCTCTTCTGCCAGCGATGCGGTGGGTTCGTTGTGCCCATGCACACGGCAGACTATATTCGGGAGAAGGTGACGGGGCCGGAAGCCTCTGCCGAGTATCTGCGGCTGTGCCCTGCCTGCCGACAGTACGACTTCACCGAGAAGGTGAAGGCTCTCCGCCCTGGAAGGAGCAGAGTCATACTGTGAAGGTGAATGTACGCCTCATGGCGTTGCCGGCTCTGATCAAGGCCATGGGAGGCAAGAAGGTAGAAGTGGATTTTCCAGGGGAGACGGTGGCGGAGCTCCTGGAACACATTGTTGAGCGGTATGGGCGAGCGGCTGAGGAAGCTCTGCTGGACGACGAGGGGCACCTGGACTCCATTATCCAGGTCTTGATCAATGAGAGGCAGTGGGTCGTCCACGACGAACTGGATGTGCCCTTAAGAGAAGGGGACAACGTGATCTTCATGCTGTTGGTTGCCGGGGGATAGATGGCTTGCAGCAGGGGTACACGCTGCAAACCGGGCTGGCAACTCTAGCCTCAACCGTTGGGGTCGCAGCTAGGCACACACCGATCCAAACGAACACTAGTGAAGAAATAGGGGTAGCCAGTGTAGGCAATGACAGTACTCCCTGCAAAGTATCGACAACAAGCTGCCCTCGACTTGTCAAAGAACAGAATAGCTGCTCTTGGCGCGATTGTTTTTGGCATCATGCTACTCGTTGCAGTTGGCCGGTTCTTTGTGCAGTTCACCAACCTTCTTCGCCCCGCTGCACTGGAAGGCAGCGGGCTACGCGACATCGTGACCGTCGCACCTGATGGCGCAATATCAGGCGCGATTCCACCCCAGTTGGCCGTAGGCATCGTCGTCGCCTTGGCCTTGGTGATGGTCATACATGAACCTATGCATGGCCCATGCTATTGGCACTTCAGTGGCAAACGCCCCACTCTTGGTATTACATGGCTGGGTATCTATGTGGGAGCGCCATCGGAGGTCTATTTCCCTCGTAACCAGTATCTGGTTGTGGGAATAGCCCCCCTCGTACTGTCAACACTCGTAGGACTGCTGCTAGTGCCAATCGCACCGGTGGTCCTCGTACCAATGCTCATACTTTTCGTGGCATTCAACTCAGCAGGTGCGGCGGGTGACTTGATAATGGTTGCTCGGCTGTTATTCTATTCGCCCGACACATTGATGCAAGACATCGGCACAAGTGTGATTGTGTATGGACGAGGAACGTGATCCAGGCAGCTGCCTGAACGCTAGGAAGTGGCCTGACCCATCGCCGGTGTGCCGTGCGAAACTGTGGTCTGTCAGCCGGTGACAGTCCGGTCGCCGCAACTGCCAGGCGGCCACGTAACAGGCCCCCAATCCTTGCGGGTGACTGGAGGTGCTGAAGCGGAGTATCGTCCCGATAACCGGGAGCGGCGCAAGCGCCCGTAACGTAGGTTGAGTACCGAAGCATCGAAATGTAGGCGCTACAAGGAAGCGGCCTGGAGGGACCCGAGTTCCTGAGTGACAGGGAGGTCCCTCGGAGCAATGGAGCCGCCCGCAAATCGGGCGGTTTTCGCATTGCGGTGCATTTGACTTCTCGGCACAAATGTGGTATAGTTGGCGGTTAGAGGAGGACCTATTCCGACGATTTCCCTGTTCCGGACTCAGGGTACCAGGAGGATGTGCACAAACAGATTTGTTGTGATGCCACAACGAGGTGAAAGACATTAAGAAGAGGCGACGAATCAACGAGGGGATTAGGGCCAGAGAGGTGCGCCTAATCGGGGAAGAGGGCGAGCAACTCGGTATTTTCCCCGTCGGGGAGGCCCTGGAAATCGCCCGGGGGCAAGATCTGGACTTGGTCGAGGTCGCTCCCGACGCTGATCCTCCTGTCTGTCGATTGCTGGACTACGGCAAGTACAGCTACGAGCGGGCGAAGAAGGCCCGCGAGGCGAAGAAGTCCCACAAGCCCGTTGAGCTCAAGGAGATACGCCTGCGGCCCAAGACGGGTGACCATGACATCAATTTCAAAGTCAGCCGCATGCGCAGCTTCTTGGAGGAGGGATTCAAGGTAAAGGTCCGGGTACTGTTTCGCGGTCGGGAGATCACCCATCCGGAGATAGCGCAGGAGAGGTTGAACAGCATTGCCGCTGATCTGGAGGATGTGGCTACGGTGGAATACAGTCCTCGCATGGAGGGAAGGAGCATGTTCATGATCCTCTCTCCGGCCGGCAAGAAGAAGACCTCGAGTTAGGCATCCGGTTGCAGGTGAGGAGATTTCAAACGGGCGCCACTGGCGCCCGTCTCCGTGCCGCACAGGAGAGCCTACGGTTTCTCAGGGAGGCTCACATGCCCAAGATGAAAACTCACAAGACCACTGCCAAGAGGTTCAGGAGAACGGCTTCGGGCAAGATACGACGAGTGAAGATCGGTAAGAGTCACTTGCGCCGGAAGAAGCCAGGCCGTGTCACTCGCTCCTTGGACAAGACCATCGAAGTCGACGACGCGGGCACGGTGAGGCGCGTGAGGAGACTGTTGCCCTACATCAAGAAAAGGGGCAATCGTAGCTAGGGCCCAGGCACACATAATCAAGGAGTATATCGAGTTGACGAGAGTGAAAGGCGGGCCGAGAGCTCGCAGACGCCACAAGAAAGTCCTGAAGGAGACCAAGGGACAGCGGGGGACCAAGCACTCTCTCTACCGCAGATCCCATGAAGCTATGCTCAAGTCTCTAACGTACGCCTACCGGGATCGCCGGCGGCGCAAGCGAGATTTCCGACGATTGTGGATCACTCGTATCAACGCGGCTGCACGCCAGAATGGACTGTCCTATAGTCGCTTCATGGCCGGTCTGAGACAAGCGGGAGTGGAGCTGGATCGCAAGGTTCTGGCGGATCTGGCGGTCAGAGACGCTGAGGCTTTCGCTCGCCTGGTTGACGTGGCCAAGGGAGCGCAGTGATCACCAGCAAAGGCAATGAGAAGGTAAAGTACGTCCGCTCATTGCACCGCAGGTTGGTTCGGCACCGGGAGAAGCGCTTCATCGTCGAAGGCCTGCGGTTGACAGAGGAGATGATTGAGACGGGCCAAGAGCCCGTCTTTGTTTTTCACACCGAATCCTTCCAGTCCAAAGCTCGAGGGTGCTCTAGTCTTGAGCTCCTGCGCGCCTCAGGAGCGGAGCCCCTGACCGTCAGCGATCAAGTAATGGCCACTATGGCGGCCACCAAGACGCCCCAAGGCATTCTGGCCGTGTTGCCTTTCCCCGAACCCATCCCAGGCGAGTCTCCTTTGATCCTGGTGTTGGACCGACTGCGCGACCCTGGTAACCTGGGCACGATCCTTCGTTCCGCGGAGGCGGCTGGGGTGGGACAGGCCATCACCGTCAAGGGGACGGTGGACGTTTACAGCCCCAAGGTGGTGCGCGGGGCCATGGGCGCTCATTTTCGCCTGTCGATTCTTCACGATCAGGAGTGGGACGATCTTGAGCGTGAGCTAGAGGGGAGACAGATTCTGATCGCCGAGCCTGGAGTCCAGGTGGCCTACTACCAGGTAGACTGGACCCAGCCCACCGCTCTCATCGTGGGCGGCGAGGCTCGTGGGCCGGGAGAGGAAGCCCGGGCGCTGGCAACAAGCTCCGTGACCATCCCTATGAGAGGCGGTGCGGAGTCCTTGAATGTGGCTGTGGCGACCAGCATCATGCTCTTCGAGGCGGCTCGGCAGACAGGGATGAGGGACCGGGCACTACGGGCGAGGGGATAGACACTAGCGCCTATTGTCACATGATCGGTCAGACCATTCCCAGCATGCCCCGACGGCCCTTCTTCCGCGACCGGCAGGCTGCGGGCCGGGCGTTGGGCGAAGTGCTTTCCGAGACGTATGCTGGTGTTGATGGGATTGCATTGGCGATCCCTCGGGGCGGCGTACCGGTTGCTCTTGAGGTGGCGCGGGCACTCAAGATACCCCTGGATGTGATCGTGCCACGGAAGATCCCCATACCGTGGGAGCCTGAGGCTGGATTTGGCGCCGTGACCGCCGACGGCACACTGCTGCTGAACGAACCGCTGGTGGGGCAGTTGCGCCTGACGGAGGCTCAGATCGAGCGGCTGGCAGCCCAAGTGCAGGAGGAGGTGCGCCGTCGCCTTCGTGTCTACAGGGGCAACCGACCTAAGCCTGATGTGAAGGGCAAGACTGTGTTTCTCATCGACGATGGTTTGGCCTCAGGGTTCACGATGCTAACAGGCGTGCGGTCCGTCCGTAAGGGGGAGCCGGGCGAGGTCGTGGTCGCTGTGCCGGTCAGCCCGCGGAGGTCTGTGAACCTGGTGCAAGCAGAGGCGGACGGGCTAGTGTGCCTCATCGCACAGGAGACTCCACCATTCGCTGTGGCCAGCTTCTATGGCCAATTCCCCGATCTGTCTGACGGGCAAGTGATTGCCTTCCTCGAGGCTTCGCGGCCTTAGAGGCTAGTCGCCAAACTCACGTGGTACGGAGAGGACCTCACGAATCTCGGCCAATCTGCGTCGAATGGCTGGCACGAAACTCGGTTCTGTGATAGGATGTCTTGTCGCGGCGGAACCTTGCCGTGCTCCTGCCACGTCTAGCTGACAGTGCTTGGAGCCTTGAACTGCACGGAGGGAGTCTTCGGTATGCAGCTTCCCAAGGGGATGGCTAGTTTCGAAGACGAAGGCCAAGGGATGATCGAGTATGCCCTGCTGATAGTGCTGGTTGCCCTCCTGGTACTAGGCATCTTGGGTCTCTTGGGCACGTTGGTGGGTGACATATTCGCCATGGTGAGCGAGGTGATGGGGAGCCACTGTGAGCCTGGCCTGCGCATGGTCTACGGGGATCAGCGGTTCACTCCCGGGGAGGTGGAGCCCGGGGGTATCTCCTTGGTCCGGCCAGCGGCTGGGCGCATCAGTCAACGGGCCTGGAGTTGTCATCATGCCATAGACATAGCGGCCCCCCTCGGCGTCCCCGTCTATGCCGCTGCCTCCGGTGAAGTAGTGAAGGCTGGCTTCACCGAGTACCCAGGCTACGGCCGCATGATCGTGGTCCGGCACGCCAACGGCTATCAGACTCTTTACGGCCACTTGAGTGGGTCCTATGTCCACGTTGGGGAGCATGTGGCCAGAGGTGAGATGATCGGGCGCATGGGGAGTACGGGTCGCTCGACCGGCTCTCATCTGCATTTCGAGATCGCCAAGGAAAGTTGGCTACTCGACCCCCTCGACGTGTTGCCCTAGTGAAGGTCGACAGTGCCAGAGGCGAGGTCGAGGTGAGGCTGCGTGAGGACTGAATACCAGTAATCAGAAGCGATATGTCGCTGGTTCCGCTAGTCTCCCACTATGACGTCGTATATTCCCTGTAGCTCCTCGTCGGAATAGTAGTAGATCACCAGCCTCCCGCCCCTGCTCCCTTGAGTGAGGTTCACCTTGGTGCCCAGGGCCTGGCGGAACTCGTCTTCCAGGGCTCGCAACTCGGGTGATTTTTGGGGCGGTTTTGGCTCAGTCTTTGGCTCCTCCACCATGCGCCGAACCAGGTCCTCGGTCTGGCGCACGCTCAGTCCCTTGTTGATGATGGCCTGTAGAACTTGCAGCTGTGCCACACCGCCTCTGAGGCGCAGCATGGCCCTCGCATGCCCTTCGCTGATCTCGTCGCTCAGCAAAGCGTTCTTCACCTCGTCGGGGAGTTTGAGCAAACGGAGAGTATTGGTCACTGTGACGCGGTTCTTGCCCACCTTATCTGCGACTTCCTGTTGGGTCATGCCGAACTCTTCCACAAGCTGCTGGTAAGCGGTCGCGGTCTCCAGGGGGTTGAGATCTTCACGCTGTAGGTTCTCCACCAGCGCGAGTTCCACCATCTGCTGGGGAGTGGCCTCGCGAATAACCACCGGCACCATCTCCAGGCCAGCGAGCTGGGCCGCACGCCAGCGCCTCTCGCCGACCAGGAGCTGAAATCCTCCCTCGACCTCCGTGACCACCAAGGGCTGGACCAGACCCTGTTCTTCGATGGAGGTAGCGAGCTCCTGTAGGGCCTCGGGATCCAGAGCCTGACGAGGCTGCCGTGGATTGGGGACGATCCTGTCCACCTCGACCTCCGTGACCCCGGACGGGGTTGGCGCTGGAGGGATCAAGGCTTCTAATCCTTTGCCCAGTCCTCGTCTCTCGCTTGACATCTACTTACCTCCTGTCCGTCTGGTCCGATCTTTGCAGGAACTCTTTTGCCAGGGCTTCGTACGCCAGTGCACCGCTGGACTTGGGTGCATACGTGAGGATGGTCTCGCCGTAGCTTGGAGCCTCACTGAGGCGCACGTTTCGCGGTATAATGGTGGAGAACACTTTGTCGGGGAAGTACCTGCGCACCTCGTCCACCACCTGTTGGGCGATCTTGGTGCGCACGTCGTACATGGTCATTATCAGGCCGGTGATTCTGAGTCTGGGGTTGAGGTCCCTGCGCACCAGGTTGATGGTACGAATCAATTGGCCCAACCCTTCGAGGGAGAGGTATTCGCATTGCACAGGGATGATCACGCCGTCGGTTGCCGTCAGGGCGTTGACGGTCAGAATCCCCAGGCTAGGGGGCGCATCAACGAAGATGTAGTCGTATCGCTTATCCAGGCTGCCAAGGGCCTTCCGCAAGAGATGCGCTCGCTCGGGCACGCGCACGAGTTCCACTGTGGCGCCTGCCAGCGAAGGTGAAGAGGGCACCAATTCCAGCTTGGCTTGGTCAACGGACAACACGATCTTGCTGAGGGGGATCTGCTGAATGAGGGCCTCGTATATGGAGGCCGGAAGACGGTCCTTGTCTACTCCCAGGCTGCTGGTGGCGTTGGCTTGGGGATCGATGTCCACGAGCAGCAGCTTCTTGCCTCTGGCAGCCAAGTATGCTGCCAAGTTGATGGCGGTGGTGGTCTTTCCTACGCCGCCCTTCTGGTTGGCGAAAGCGTAAATGCGGGTCATGCTGCGTGTCTCATGACGTCCTCGATTTCCCCTCGGCCTGGGGCCGAAGCGATGCCGACCTTCGTCACCGATATGGATGCTGCCGCAGTCGCGAATCTCATAGCCTCGTGGGGATCATCGGTCTCTGCCAGTCTGACCAGGAAGGCGGCGGCGAAGATGTCTCCGGCCCCCGTGGCATCTACGGCCTTGCTCTCAACAGCGGGACAGTGGTAGCCCTTTCCCTGCAAATGCAGAGTAGCTCCCTCTGGTCCTTCGGTGACCACGGCGAGCCGAGAGAGCCGCAGTTGGCTGCGCAAGGTGCCAGCTTCTCCCTCCAAGTCCTCCTGGCTCACAATAACCGCATCCGCCCGCGAGAGAAAACCTCTGGAGTCCAGCCATCGACAGGGTGATACCCGACCCTGTTCATCCCATCGTCTCAACCAGCCCTGTGGTGTGAGGCCCACAAAGGAGGAGGGGAACAGGCTCATCAGATCCGGGTCGAACTCGCCTGCAATTGGTCCCAGGTGGACAATGGGCGCCTCACGCCAACGGGAAGGTACGCTTTTTGCATCGATCCTGTCGGCCACTGCGTGGATGTACTGACGTCGCCGTCCCTGCTGGTATACATTGCGAAAAGTGGTCGTGACGGGTGAAGGACGACAGACGACCTCAACATCCTCCAGGAGCTGGCTCAGGTCTACGTCAGCGCCGGCGCAGGTGATCATCCCCACGCTCCGTCCCAGGTTCCTGGCGGTGAGGGCCGAATAGAGCGCGGTGCCGCCCAGCCGGTATCCTCCGTTCGTCAAGTCCTTCGCCACATGGCCAATGACCAGGAAATCGGGGCGCCCCATGCCTCAACCACCGACGCCTCTCCGCTTAAGAGACTTGGGCCTTCTGACGCGGTACCGGCGTCTGTTGCCTCTCAGTCCTGTCTATGACTTCAGAGAGAAAGGAGTAGAACAGAGGATGCGGCCTATTGGGGCGAGACCTGAACTCTGGATGGAACTGGGTGGCTACCATCCAGGGGTGATCCTCCAATTCCACTATTTCCACCAAGTCGCCATCCTCTAGCAGGCCGGACGCCGTCAGCCCGTGGGAGGAGAGGGTCTGGCGATACTGGTTGTTGAACTCGAAGCGATGGCGGTGGCGCTCTTGCACAACTTCTTGGCCGTAAGACTCGCGGGCGCGAGTGCCTGCCACCAGATGGCAGGGATAGCTGCCCAGTCGCATCGTGCCACCCTTGTCGAACACTTGTCGTTGCTCCGGCAAGAGGTCGATCACAGGGTGCGGAGTGTGGGGGTCGAATTCGGTGCTGTTGGCCCCCTCCAGTCCCGCCACGGATCGGGCGAATTCGATGACCATCATCTGCATGCCCAGGCACAAGCCAAGGTAGGGAGTGCCATGTTCTCGGGCGTATTGGGCGGCCTGTATCTTGCCTTCGATACCCCGGTAGCCAAAGCCGCCTGGCACCACAATGCCATCGACGTCCCTCAGCAGCTGATCCCCATCCGCCTCCAATAGCTCCGATTCCACCCACCTGATTTCGACTCCAGCATCATGGTGGGCGCCAGCGTGGTACAGGGCTTCTCTCACGCTCATGTAGGCGTCAACCAGTTCCACGTACTTGCCGACCAGCGCGACTCGTACCTGACGTGAGGGATTCTTGATCCGCTCCACGACCCTGCGCCATTCATCCAGGTTCGGTTCCGACGCCGATAGCCCGAACTTTTCCACGATGAGATCTCCGAGGCCAGCTTCCTCCATGATCAGTGGAACCTCGTACATCGTTGTGGTGCTAACCAAAGGCAGTACCGCTGACTCGTCAACATCGCAGAAGAGTGACACCTTGGCCCTGATCCCATCGGCTAGGAAGGAGTCGGAGCGGAGGAGGATGAAGTCAGGTTGGATGCCCATACCTCGCAGTTCCTTGACGCTGTGCTGCGTAGGTTTGGTTTTCAGCTCGCCCGTGACTGCCAACCGGGGGAGCAGCGTAACGTGAGCGTATAGCACATTCTCCCGCCCGATGTCGCTGCGCATTTGACGAAGCGCCTCGATGAAGGGCAGGCCTTCGATGTCGCCCACGGTGCCGCCCACTTCGACGATCACTACCTCGGCACCGCTCTCATGAGCTACTTGATGCACGCGCCTCTTTATCTCATCTGTGATGTGGGGGATGATCTGCACGGTGCTGCCCAGGTAGTCTCCCTTGCGCTCGCCTGCAATCACTGCGGAATAGACCTGCCCCGTGGTCACGTTGCTGGAACTGGTGAGGTTCTGGTCTATGAAGCGCTCGTAGTGGCCCAGGTCGAGGTCCGTCTCGGAGCCATCATCGGTGACGAACACCTCGCCGTGCTGGTACGGGGACATGGTGCCTGCATCCACATTGAGGTAAGGATCCAGCTTCTGAATGGACACTGAGATGCCCCGGCTCTTCAGAATCCGGGCAATAGAGGCTGCGGTGACGCCTTTGCCCACCGACGACACGACCCCACCGGTGCAGAAGATGAACTTGGGCACAGTACTCATCCCGTCCTCATCTAGCAGACACTCCCGAAGGTTACCACTCGTAGTGACCGATGGTATTATAGCACGCTTGGGTCGTTGCGGCAATCATTCCCTGTACAATTGTCTGCTGATGTGCTAGGATTTAGCTGCTTCGTGAGGAGGATGATCCTGTGGCTGAACAGATTCCCCCAATTGAGATACGTTTCAGCCGCGAAGTTGACTCCGTACGCGCCACATCCAGGGCCCTCGCAATCCTGATGGCGGCTGCCGTGTTTACGCTGCATGGACCGGTCCTCGCCGCTGCCGGGCCTGCCTCAACCCTTGCCTACCTGCTAATGGGCGTGGTTTTCCTGCTCACCCTGGCGTGCTACGTCGAACTGCTGCTGAATAGTGGCCGGGAGGGTTCGGCCTACGACCTCCTGCGTGAAGCCACTACGGGGCCGTTGGCATTCCTCTGTGGTTGGTGCGTGCTGCTGGGGGGGCTTCTTCTGTGTGCGGTGCTGGCCTTAGGCTTCGCCTCCGGCGTGAGCGCCGTCTTCGAGGCATACCTGGACGTGCAGTTACCCACGCCGCTCATAGCTGCAGGCCTGGTCCTCGGCATGGCGCTGTACAACATACTGCGGGGACGAGGTCTGCGGCGTGCGCGTGACGCAGTCACCTGGGGAGTGGTGTCCACGCTGGTGCTGGTCTGTCTGGTTTGTCTGGCTCGGGTGCAACTGGACAACTACAGACCCTTCTCGCCGCATGGTGCCCCTGGTATCCAGGGAGCTCTCTCCTTACTGTTGATCGGATTCTTGGCTTTCGAATCCGCGCCCCTCACTTTTGCGGAAATCCGCGAGCCCAGAAGAGCGATTCCACGAGCTCTCTTGGCCACATTGTGTGTGGGGACTGTGCTGGGCATGATGGTCAGTCTCGTAGTGGTCGGTTCTGTTGCGAGCTCAGAGTGGAGCGAGCTCGGAATTCCCGTGGCGGCGATGGTCCAGCAATGTGTAGGTAGGTACGCGGGGCTACTGGTACTTGCGATCGCTCTGGTCTTTATACCCTTGGCCCTGAATTCGACCGTTCTGTTCGTGCTGCGGCAGGCCGAGTCCATGGACCAGGATGACCTCCTCCCCAACGTGCTGAGACGCCGCGGTACTCGATTCGGCACTCCTTACGTCCTCCTGCTCCTGATCGGCGCAGGTGGTGCGGGTCTTTGCCTCCTGGGTGACCTGGATGTCGTGGCCCGGCTCGGAGGATTCTGCGCCCTCGTCGTGATGAGCGCCATAGCCCTGGGCGATGTCTTACGGCAGCGTAGTCTCGAGGACGCACCCGTCTTTCGCTTGCCTCTGTGGCCTCTGATACCAGCGCTGGCGCTGGTGGTCAACTTGTTCTTCTTGCCGACACTAGGGGTTGCACCGTTGCTGGCTGGGGCCTCCTGGCTCGTGGCGGGGATGGTGATCTACTTCACCTATGCGAAGGAGAGATACATCGCTGCTCAGGAAGGCGTGGTCGTGTTCAAGAAGAAGAGGAAGCCGGTGGAAGCCGAGTACCGCGTACTTGTGCCCTTGGCGCCGGGCAAGAGGCATTCCCAGCTGATCAGATTGGCCGTCGCTCTGGCGGGCGACAAGGGCGGGGAAGTAGTCCCTCTGAGGGTGGTGACCCTGCCGACCCAGGTGCCTCTCCGGGAGGGCTCTAGAATGGCGGAGGGGATAGAGTCGTTGTTCACCTGGTCGCTCGCTGCCGAGGATACGGGCCCCGTCTCCCTCGCCCCGGTCACGAGGGTGGCCCGTAGTGTCTCCCAAGGCATACTGGACGCAGCCGCCGAAGAGAAGTGCGATCTGATATTGCTCAGTTGGGAAGGGTACTCTGAAGCACAGGGTCGGTTAATGGGTCGTGTGCTGAATCCAGTAGTCGAAAATGCTCCGTGCGATGTCGTGTTAGTCAAGGGCGATGAGCTGAGCACAGTGGAAAAGATCCTGGTTCCAACAAGCGGTGGCCCCCACGCCCCTATCGCGGCGCGGGTGGCTCTCAAGCTAGCCAGGCTGTATGGCGCTCAGGTCACGGCACTGTATGTCTGTCGTGAGGGTGCTACGGCCGAGGATCGGCAGCACGGTCTGGAGATGATCGCCCAGACGGTGAAGGGTCTGGAAGTTAATGGTTTGATCCGGCCCAAGGTCATCACGGCTTCTGGTGTGGTAAGCGGCATCCTGGCGGAAGCTGAGGAGCATGACCTGATGCTGCTCGGTGCCTCGGGGGAGGGTCTCTTCGACAGATTCCTCTTCGGAACCATACCGGAGAGGATAGCCGCACGATCACCGGTACCGGTAATGATAGCCCGGCAGCGTGCCCCGCTTCCGGAATTCTGGCTCCGAAGGGTGTGGGGCGTACTGTATCGTCTCTTTCCCACCCTCGAAGCTGAGGAGCGATCAACGGTCTACCGCCAGATCCGAGAGGGCGCCAGGGCGGACATCGATTTCTACGTAATGATGTCCCTGGCCGCCACTATCGCCACCCTGGGTTTGCTGCTCAATAGCGCTGCGGTCATCATCGGTGGCATGTTGGTGGCCCCGCTGATGAGCCCCATGATCGGCGTCGCCTTGGCTATCGCCCTGGGGAACATCAGGCTCCTCCGGGATGCTGGGGAGTCAGCTATCAAGGGCATCTTCGCGGCTGTCGTCGTCGCCCTGGTGCTGGCCTCTGCTCTGCCGTTTAGGAGTGTGGGTGGGGAGATACTGGCGCGCACCTCGCCCAATCTGTTGGATCTGCTTATCGCGCTGGCCTCTGGGGCGGCGGGGGCCTATGCCGCGTCCCGCAAGGATGTATCTGCCGCGCTACCTGGCGTGGCCATCGCGGCGGCTCTGGTGCCGCCTCTGGGGGTGGTCGGGATCGGGTTGGCGGGGCGTCAGATAGCAGTGGCCGGTGGAGGACTGCTGCTGTTTGGCACTAATTTGGTGGGCATCACCCTTGCAGGTGGCGTCACCTTCCTGCTCCTCGGCTTTCGACCGGCGAGAGGGGTGAGGGAACGGGAAAGCAATCTCCGCCGAGGGCTGGTCGTCTCCCTACTTCTCCTCCTGGTGCTGTCTCTGCCCTTGGCTTTCATCTCCGGCAGAACAGTCCAGGCTACCCAGGAACGGGAGGTGATCGCCCGGGCGCTAGGTCGTGAGATAGATGCGTTGGAAGGCGTGTCTCTTGTGGACTTCGATCTGGAGCAGCGTGGGCAGATCACAGCCGTCATTGTGACGGTCTATGCTGCCCAACCGCTCGAGGAAGGGGCCGCCGAGCATCTGAACGAGGCCGTCAGCCAGGAACTGGGTCAGCCCATCACTCTGCGCCTGATAGCCATTCCGGTGTCAGAGACTACCGTGCCCTAGATGGGGGCCAAACGGCGAGGGGTGCCTGAAGCCCTCGACGAAGTGTTTTGATCCCGGGGTAGAGCGCACGTTCACGGGTTCAAGAGGATCTGCGTGCGGTGGGTCCTGCCTTGGGTACAGGAAAGACACTGAGAACTGGACAGGCGCCCGTCTTTGGGACGGGCGCCTGTGGTGGGTGGGTGTTCGGGGTGGGGGATGTCTATAGTTTCCTGCGCCAGATAGCGATGAAGTCGGCCTGGCGAAACGTTGCCTGGACCAACTCCCAGCCTTCTTTCCCCTTCTCGTTGAGGATGTGGATCATGGCCTCGACGTAGGGGTTCGGCGCCTCGTCGAAGAAGCACACTCCCTCGGTATCACAATAGACCACTTGCAGATCTTGCGGGTCGGGAGGATGTCCCAGTCGCTCTCGTACCTCCAGCACCTCAGACGCCGCGTGCGTCGTGATGTCGTACTCCCAACGTTCCATAGGCTGT
>JABAOH010002782.1_pt1 | contig 15959 bp, 16 predicted proteins | sample 7062181 | NCBI WGS metagenome assembly JABAOH01 (sample SAMN14538630, study PRJNA623070) | marine sediment metagenome | biome: marine biome [ENVO:00000428]; feature: marine pelagic biome [ENVO:01000023]; material: deep marine sediment [ENVO:00002113]; isolation source: pool of 5 deep marine...
ATTTTAGAGAAAGGAAATAGATTAAAACATCAAGTTCAATAGACTTTGGTGAAGTGGGATCATCAATGAGGAAAGCTGCTATTATCGGAGTGGGACAAACAAAATTTGGCAGAAGACCTGACGCATCCATTCGAGAAATCGCCTTTGAAGCATTCAGGGAGACCGTGGAAGACGCTGACATCACAAGCAAGGAGATTCAAGCCTCCATAATATGTTCTGCCACACATTATGACAAACAAAGAACTCCTGCCGGTGTAATAGCCGAATACCTCGGCTTAAACCCCCAACCAACATTCAACGTAGAAGCCGTTTGCGCTTCAAGCGGCGTAGGACTGCGAATCGGCTGGTCTTTTATTGCCTCTGGCTTACATGATGTTGTAGCTATTGTTGGCTTTCAAAAGATGACTGAATTGAGTTCAGCGGAAGTCCAAGAAGTGATGGGGCGATCGGGCGACGTGATGTGGGAGTCACCTTTTGGAACCACAATGCCTGCGTATTTTGCTCTATACGCTAAATCCCACATGCAGAAATTCGGAACAACCGAAGAGCAGCTGGCAAAAGTAGCAGTGAAAAATCATTTCTATGCAACCAAGAACCCAAAGGCAATGTTCCAGAAAGAGATTACCTCTAATGACGTTCTAGGATCAAGAATGATTGCCAGTCCGTTGAAACGATACGATTGCTGCGCCAATTCTGATGGTGCTGCGTGTATAATACTGGCAAGTGAAGAAGTGGCTAGAAAGATTACGGACACACCAGTTTGGGTTGCCGGGCTAGGACTTGCGTCAAGCCCAATGACTCTGACAAGCAGGGATACTTCATACAATTCTTTTGGCTGCACGGTTGAAGCTGCTAAACAAGCCTACAAAATGTCAGGGATCGGACCGAATGATATCGATGTGGCTGAAGTCCACGACTGCTTCACTATAACAGAGATCATAAATTATGAAGACCTGGGCTTCTGTGAGAGAGGCCAAGGAGGTAAACTCGCCGAGGAAGGACAAACCTATCTAGGCGGCAAGATACCAGTAAACATCGACGGTGGTCTATTAGCCAAGGGACACCCTGTTGGAGCAACGGGAGCCTCTCAGATCAGAACACTTGTGAAACAACTAAGAGGTGAAGCGGGTGATACTCAAGTGAAAGGAGCAAAAATTGGGCTAGCCCACAATCTTGGTGGAATAGGCATGTACTGTGCTGTAACTGTACTCAGAACCTGAGGTGTAGAAATTGAGCTTCGCAAAATTCGGGAAAATGAGCTATGTGTCGGAAACAAAGCTACAAGAATTCCAAAAAAATCTTGAAGCAGGCAAGATAATGGGAACCAGATGCAGTAAGTGTGGGAAACTATACTTTCCGCCTCGAGCTGACTGCGATTGCATGACAGGTGAAATGGAATGGGTAGAACTGGGCGGCAACTGCAAGCTGGTGACGTTTTCTACTCTTTATTTCGCGCCTGCAAGCTTCCGATACGAGGTTCCCTATACTTTAGGGGTGGCACAATTTCACGAGGGTCCTACAGTGTTAGCTCCTCTAAGCAAGGAAGTCAGGGAAGACGAGATAAATATAGGTATGAGCTTGAAGCTTGTTCCTGTCGAGCTTATGGGCGGAAAAATGATCTATGAACTAAGAAAGCCCGAGAGCCAAAATCTAGCCCACAAATGACAGTTGTTTCGCATTGACTTTGCCAACCGAAACAATCAACCTCCTTCAGAAGATTGTGGGAGCAGCAAACGTTCTAACGGACGTTGAAGATCTTTACGTATATTCTTTCGAGGAAATCTATCGAGAACGACGTATACCTAGGCTAAATGGAGTCGTCAGAACAAAGTCTCCAGAAGAAACTAAAAAAGTTATGAGATTGGCTGATGAAGAGGAATTTATCGTTGCACGACGAGGAAAGACTATCAGTTTGAAGAAGGCCTCCAAGCCAATAGTGGTGCTAGATGATTCCAAACTGTTCGATCTCAAGCCTTTTAAAGAACTAGGAAAAGCGTCAGTAGAAAACATCAACGAATTTCGGAAAACGGAAAGCGGCACTTTGAAAAAGCTTGCTCTTGCCCAGAAACTACTGTTTCTCAATAGGTCAACAACAAAATGCGAAGAATGTGATACATGTAGCAGCTATTGCACTGTAGCCTCGTCTTCTAATAATATTGAAACGTGGTCAGCAAAAGGAAGACTGCTCTTGATAAGAGCTCTGTCAAGAGAAGAGTTATCCATTTCTCCGAAGATCGTTGACGTCCTGTATACTTGTAGTACCTGTGGACTTTGTTTTGCCGAATGCCTACAACGTTCAGAGTTTCAGGAAGCTATCATAGCTGCTCGCCGACAAGTTGTGCTTGAAGGTTTTGCTCCAAAGATCTTCAAGGCTGCTGCTGAGAACATACTGAAAGTTGGAGATCCAGGCGGGGCAACTCTTCAGAAGCGGCGTCTTTCTCGGTTGAAAATGGCTTCGAAACCGCGCTCTGAGAAGAAGGCTAATGTTCTTTACTGGGTTGGTTGCACTGTGGCTGCACGCACCCCTAAGACGGCTGAAGCAGTTACAAACATCCTGAATCGTGGTGAAGTTGATTTTACTTTTCTCGGCGAAAAGGAAGGATGTTGCGGTTACGTTTTGTTGGCATCGGGCTTGTGGGATGAGGCAAAGAGGAATGCGATTAATCTCATTGACAAAATGGAAGAGACGAGAGCAGAGTTGATCGTTACATCTTGTGCAGGCTGCTATTACACGTTTTCAAAGCTTTTTCCAGAAATGCTAGACGTTGATCTACAGCTTGACGTGATTCACGTATCAGAATTCATGGAAGAATTGTTGGGAGAAGGACGGCTTGAATTCCAAAGCATTAATAGAACAGTCACCTACCACGATCCATGTTCCTTAGGTCGCCACGCAAATGTGTACGATGCTCCACGAAACGTGTTGGGCAAGATTCCAGACCTTAAATTTGTCGAGATGCCCTTGAGCAAGAGCCGCTCCCGTTGTTGCGGAGGGGGCGGCGGGCTTTGGTCGTATAGTAATACTGCTAGCATAAATTCCGCGTCTGCCCGGTTGGAAAAAGATGTGGTTCCACTCAACGTAAATGCTCTAGCAACAGCATGTCCAACGTGTCAGATGAATCTAAGATATGCATCGATCAGAAAGTCAATCCCGATCAAAATCTGTGACTTCGCAGAGATTGCCGAGGTCGCTTTGTAAAAGACTTGTTCCTAGATTGTAGTTACCATTTTTTTCAGAAGGTCGGAGAATCTTTCGGCTGCTGATCTTCGTTTTCGTGTATTCAGTGTGGATGCGTCAACATACTGCAGGGCCGCTGGTTGACAAAACTTGACACAGACTGGTTCACCGCCACACAGATTGCATTTGATTATCTTCTTGGTTCTATCATCCACTCCGATACTTCCAAAGGGGCAGAATTGCACGCACAACCTACATCCAACACATAACTCATCATCAATAACTACAGCTTGCGTTTCAGAATCCCGTTTTATGGCATGCATGGGACAAACAGTTTCACAAATCGGTGTGTCGCATTGTTGGCAAACCATCGGGATATAGACCCCTTCATTTTCCCACTTTGTCACGCGGATTCTCGCTGTTTCAGGCGTGCAAGTTTTTTCATTATACATTGAACATGCCGTTTCGCAGAGTCTGCAGCCTGTGCATTTCTCAGGATCGATGGCTAACATTTTCTGCAAGTCAGGCCACCTCATGCAAGATTCGATGGCTCTTTGTCGAGACTCAGCTTTTTCAACGTTTCCGCTGTAGGAATGCCATCGTTATCCCAACCATGAAGTTCATAATATTCGTCTAGCATCATGTTGAACTTTTCTCTATCAATTTTCTTGTCTCTGGCTACAGGCAGTCCAATGGGTGTAGGCTCCTTGAAGTAACGTTCGGGTAGGTTGTCGTCTTTCCTTGAAAAACCTTCACGTAGGTTAAACAATCTTTCAATAGTGTAGATTCTTTCTCCAATTTCCATTAACTGGGCCTTTGAAATTTCCATTCCAGTGGCTAGTTGAACAAGCTTCGAGAACTCTTTCCACTTAGGAGCGTGTAACGCGCAGAAAACGGTTTGGAACTTGCATATTCCAATGGAGTCCGTAACGGCGTAGAGTCGTTCTTGCCACCAAACCATTCTGCTTTTTCCATCATAAGAATTGTAATCTGTGTCCACAGGACCCCCATATACTTCTTTCAGAAGATCTTCTGGCAAGGCATACATGTCTATTGCAGGACGGCTTCGCAGGTGGTCGGCACCCCTTGTGGAGGTTGCGATGCCCAAAGCAAAGCTTGGTGTTGGGCGCTCGTCTGAATGAAGGTTGCTCATTCCCTTTACTTGAATCGCATAGTACTCAGAACCATTGCCTATTTTTGCTATTGCTTTTCCAAAACCGTCTGCCAGAGTGTTTCCAAATCCTTTCCGATAGGCGATTCTATGTATCATTTCATACAAGGCTTCTTCGTCGCCCCATTCCAGCTTCAGTCCGTCGGTTATTTCGTCGTTGAGTACTCCTTTTTGATAAAGCTCCATGGCCCATGCAATCAGCCCTCCTGTCTCTAGAGTGTCAAGACCATACTTGTTAACTAGGTGGTTAGCCACTAGGATTGTTTCCATTCTCTTGCAGTCAACCATTGTACCAAAGGCTCCCAGCGATGTGTATTCTGGGCCTTCTCCGTAAAGCGGTGCGTATGGGCCTTCTCTAAGTACGTAGCGGTGCCGGCAGTGAACAGCGCATCCATAGCATCCTGAAGTGCCGATGGAGTAACGGTCTATGTTCTCAGGCTCTAAGTCCTGACCTTCCTCCAGCCGATTGAGTTGAAAGTTTCTTGTTCTGATTAAGCCAGTGGTATTTGTGTTGCTGTAAATGATCATTGTGCCCCACCGTGATTGTGCTTTCGACCAACGGGTACTTGTGATCATCTCGTTCATTTGCCTGCAATACTCGAGAAGTTTATCAGGATGGGCAAACTCGAGGGGAATTGTACCTCTAGCAGCAATAGCCTTAAGATTCTTTGAACCCATCACACAGCCCATTCCAGTTCTTCCAGCAGAGTTTTTCATTCCAGTTAGCACGTTGGCGAATCTAACCAAGTTTTCACCAGCAACGCCGATAACTAAGGATTTCACGTTTTCATCATCTTCGTCCTCTCTTATGATTGCCTGCGTTTCAAAAGTGTCTTTACCCCAGAGATGCGAAGCTTCCTTGATCTCGATTTCATTGTTCTTCACTAGAAGATAAACGGGTCTGTCGGCTTTTCCTGTGATTACAAGGTGGTCAAAGCCCGCGAATCTTAGTTCGGGTGCAAAGAAGCCACCTATGTTAGAGTCGCCAACAGCTCCGGTGAGGGGAGACTTGGCTGCTATATCGCATCGTCCTGAACCCAAACAAGGGATTCCTCCCAACAGCCCTGCCCCAACGAATAACGTATTTTCAGGGCTCAACGGGTCGACTTTCGGCTTCAAATGGTTGTAGAGCATATACATGTCAATGCCTCTGCCTCCTAAGTACAAGGTTCGCACTTTCTTGGGCACAGTTTTCTGAGAAATTTCGTCTGTTGACAGATTAATGTACGCTATTTTCCTTCTCCAGACCATCTTCATCGCCTAAACGATACTTATGCTAGTCCTCTTACTTTGGCTTGATTTGGTGTTGGCCAGGATATTCGATATCTTGTTTGGCATTTTGGGCATGTTGCTGTCTGTGCTTTTGGCGGAACGGAGAATCTCTTTAGACAGTTTAAGCATCGAACCTCACTCATTCAAATACACCTCTCAACCTCCACCGGCTGGAACCGTGATTATTATCCAATCATTTTCCTTCAATTTCAGATTAATGTCTCTTACGTTTCGACCATTTAACATCACAAGTGTGTTGACATCAATTTGTCCAGTCTTCTTGTCAACCGTTTCTTCAAAGTCTTTACCATATTTTCTCGCCAACATATCAAGGATCTCTCCAAGCGTGCTTTCCGACTGAATGTCCTGAAAGATTTCCTTTCTGCCAGCTATTTCTCTAAACATGGCGAAGAGCTGGATCTTGATGCGAGCGTTCATAAGCTTCACAAGTTGACGAGTTCCAAAAGTATTAAAATCGTGGAGCTTTATTATTGTTGCGGAACTAATATTACTGAGACCACATTTATATAACTTATAGAACCGTGTTCCAATCTTCGAACTGAAGGATGGTAGGGCATTTGGAAATCAGAAAACTACAGAAAATCAAAGGAGGAAGTTTCACACTTTCAATCCCCAAAAAATGGGTGGATCAGAGAAACCTAGAGAGTGGCCAGCAGATGGTCATTTCGGAAGAAGACGACGGATCGCTTAACATATATCCTGTGACCACGGCTTCAGAAAAACCGTTAAGAGCCACGCTTCAGCTGGAGGAGTTTCCTGACATCAAAACACTCGAATACAATGTTGCCACTTACTACATTCAAGGGGCAGACCGAATTGACGTTATTTCTAAGAGGATCATTCCCGCTGAACAGAAGAGAAAACTGAAGCTTTTTCGTCTCGCGATGCCAGGTGTAGAAGTTTCTGAAGAAGGGGCGAATAAAGTCAGCTTCCAAGTTTTGATTGCTCCTGCTGCATTTCGCTTGGAATCACTCTTGAGTAAGACTTCTAGATTCTCTTTACACCTGCAGAAAGATGCTGTAAACTCAGTGATAAATTGGGATTTCCCGCTCGCAAGAGAGGTTATCGAGCGCAGTGGAGAGGCGTTGCGGCATTATCGGCTTACGATACGACAGGTTGCCCTGGCTAGCATCAGTAAAACAATCGCTAAAGAAATAGGGGTCAGAAACTGTCGTGAATGTGTAACCTTCGCGTTGATGGCTAGAGACCTCAGTAGGCTAGTTTATCATTGCTCTCAGATTGCAAGGCACGTTCTCTCACTTGAACATAAGAGGAGAGTAACTCGTAGAATCCTGAGTTTGATAGAAGCCTTGTCTAAGTTGGTGTCTAACATGCAGAAGAACGCAGTTCAATCGTTTTTAGAGAAAGATACGAGGCTTGCAGTTCATGTTTTCCGCAAAATGAGCGATATTAGGGAAAGGGAGAAGGATCTTTTGAAAGAGATTATGGCGAAAGTTAAGGACATTGACACCGCTGTAACAATGTGCTTGATAGGTAGAGATCTGCGAAGGATAGCTGGCTATTCGGTCGCCATTGCAGATGACGGAATGAACCGAGTGCTTACTCCTCTATCCGCTCGACTGACAGGAAAAACCTAATGGTTAGCCTCAATACGGTAATACAGTGCAATGTGAACACTGAATTTTTATATTCATCCGATGCCAATTAGCCACAACATGAAAAGAGGATAGCGGACTATATGGGATTGAACTGGTTACCTAGAGAAGAAGACCTCAAAAATCATGGTCTACACGGTACACAGCATTGGGGAAGCACTGCTCCAAGGGTAATATATGAAAAACGGCCCTTGAAAGACCGTGATGGAAATGTAATTGATGATCTATTTGTCTCTTGGATTATCCTAGATAACCCCAGACAGTACAATTCTTATACCACGGAAATGGTGAAGGGCGTTATAGCGGGTTTTGAAAATGCTTCACTAGACAGAAGCGTCGTGGCAGTTATTTTCACAGCAGTTGGTTCGTCGGCATTCTGTACTGGTGGAAACACCAAAGATTATGCCGAATACTACACATTGCGACCCCACGAATACGGCGAGTACATGGAACTCTTTAATCACATGGTAGACTCCATCCTCATGTGCAAGAAACCAGTGATAAACCGAGTAAACGGGATGCGCGTCGCAGGCGGACAGGAAATCGGAATGGCCTGCGACTTGGCTGTTGCATCCGATTTGGCGATTTTCGGGCAAGCAGGTCCTAGACACGGATCTTCGCCAGACGGTGGTTCATCAGATTTCTTGCCTTGGTACTTGAGCATTGAAGATGCTATGTGGAACTGTGTCTCCTGCGAATTATGGAGTGCCTACAAGATGAAAAGACTTGGGTTGGTGAGTAAAGTAGTTCCAGTGATTAAGGGTGGAGACAGTTGGATTCGCAATCCATCCGTTGTTCTAGACCAGTACGTGGAAGATGGTGAAATTGTATTTGGTGAGTTCAAAAGAGGTGAAGAATACAAGAAAGCTATTGCTTACATAAGAGAATCACAAGAGCAGAACAGAATTAGTTTCGAGCTTCTAGACAAAGAGATAGACAAAATGGTTTGGACATTTGCAAACCTCTTTCCAGGCTGCTTGATCAAAGCAATGGATAGCATACGTGCTAAGAAAAAATTCTTCTGGAATCATACAAAAGACTACAATCGCCATTGGTTAGCTGCCAACATGAACTACGAGGCTTTCCTAGGCTTCCAAGCTTTCAATACCAGGAAAACCACAGGAAAGGACACAATTGACTTCATCAAATTCCGCCAATTGCTTGCGCAGGGAAGACTTGCCGATGAAAAAATGTTTGAAGCTGTATTACCTAAGCCGAAAAATGCGACCACAGAAAAACAACCTGAAAATGAAGCTTCCTGATTTTTGCACATGTGGGGGCAGGATTGAGAAAAATGGTGAAAGTACTCGATAAAATCCAAACTTGGCAGATGACAAGACCATGGACAAAAGACAAAGAAACTGGCAAGACTATTGAGGGTGAACTGAAACTTACTGAGATTCCCGTTCCCCAGCTTGAACCTACAGAAGTGCTGGTCGAAATCGCTGGCTGTGGAGTTTGCCACACTGATCTTGGATACTTTTATGAAGGAGTTCCAACGGTCACGAAGCCGCCTCTAACTTTAGGTCATGAAATCAGCGGTGTTGTAGTAGCTGGAGATAGCGATTTCATTGGAAAGAAAGTTATTGTGCCCGCAGTCATGCCTTGTAGAAACTGTCCTATTTGTGCTGCCGGTAGGGGAAATCGGTGTCTGTCTCAGAGGATGCCAGGGAATAGCCTGGGAACTTACGGCGGATTTTCCAGCCACATCCCTGTTCCTTCCGCAGACTTGTGTGTAGTAGAGGATTGCAGAGATTTTCAACTGTCTGAATTGGCTGTAATTGCAGATGCAGTGACAACTCCTTATCAGGCCTGTGTGAGAGCAGGTCTCAAGCATGAGGACAATGTTGTTGTAGTGGGAACAGGTGGCGTTGGCAGCTATGTTGTTCAGATGGCGAAGGCTTTTGCAGCCAAAACTGTTATCGGTATTGATATTGTTCCCGAAAAGCTTGAGAGAGCACTCCAAAATGGTGCTGATTTTGTCATAAACTCAAAGGGCAAAGACGCTAAAGCTGTTCGCAATGAATTCCGAGAGATCTGCCAGGTCAACAACCTTCCAAGCAAATACGGATGGACAATTTTTGAGGTAACTGGCGTCGCTTCTGGACAAGAAATAGCGCTTAACCTATTGTCTTTTATCGGCAAATTGATAATCATCGGGTTCGGCACGCAGAAAAATGAGTACAGCATATCAAGGCTGATGGCCTTCGACGCAGAGATCAGAGGCACTTGGGGCTGTTTGCCCGAATACTACGCTAAAGTGTTGGAATTGGTCCTTGACAAGACTGTCAAGATTAGACCCTTCACTGAAACTCGATCAATGAGCAAAATAAAAGAAGTTTTCGAAGAAGCTCACGCTGGAAGACTGATGAAGAGAGTTGTTCTTACTCCCGACTTCTAAACCTAAGAAAAGCATTTGCTCTGCAAAAGCTTCTATCTTCCTTTCCATTCAGGCTTCCTCTTTTCTAGGAAAGCCTTCAAGCCTTCCACAGCATCTTCAGTCTGTATAAGCTGTTTCAGATAGATATCAGTTACACCGTCCAATGCCTTCTTGAAATCTAAATCGATTCCTTGATAGACTGCCTTTCTCGCTAGCCTGAGCACTATTGGGCTTAGATTTTTCAGTTTGCTTACTAGATTGTCAACTGTCCCAACTAGTCTTTCTGCAGGAGTCACTTCATTTATTAGTCCCATCTCCTTTGCCTCTGCTGCGCTGATTGTGTCACCTACAAATATTAGTCTTAATGCCTGTTTTCTTCCAATCAATTTCGGGAGTAATGCTGCGGCTACAGTAGGTATTGCTCCAACTTTGATTTCGGGTTGTCCAAACTGGGCTTTGTCGGAAGCAACAACCATGTCGCAAGCTATTGCCAATTCGCAACCGCCGCCTAAAGCCAGTCCATTAACCATTGCTATTGTTGGCTTTTGGAGATCAGTTAGGACGAGGAACATTTTGTGAAACTGAGCAAGGGTTCTGTTGACTTTGTCTGGAAGGTGAGCACTTATGTCAACTCCCGCCGAAAAAGCACGATCACCAGAGCCAGTGATGATTACTGCATGGACGTTTTTGTCAACATTGGCATTCTCCAACACCAAGATAATTTCTTCAATTGTCTTTACATCTAGAACGTTGAGTGGGGGCCTGTGAATAGTTATTCTGGCAATTCCGTTTTCTACTTTGTAAATGATGTTTTGGAAGTCTTGGCTCAAGATGTACCCTCCAAAGCTGCTATAGTCTCATTGGTTTGCCTAATATAACTTGCCTTTTGTCCAATCCACACTGCCTCTGGTTTCAGAAAAATATAAATGAGAAGATTTTATATTCTTGTCTCAAGATTTATATAACAACCTTGAAGTGGTTGCTTGGTCGAGCAAATATTCCAGAAATTCAAAGATTGGATAGACAACCGGCATGAGTACGCCAAAGAATGGAAAGAAAAAGCCAATCGAAAAATCGTGGGCTACCTTTGTACCTATGTACCCGAGGAAATCCTCTATGCTGCCAACATACTACCTGTGAGAATTCTCGGCAGCCACGAACCACCAACCGTTACCGAACCCTACATATTCGCAATGTTTTGCCACTTATGCAGAGATTGCCTAGCTCAAGGACTTAAAGGAAGGTTCAATTACATCGATGGAATTGTGGAGGGGCAATCATGTTTGCATTTAAGACAAACTTTCAATGCTTGGAGACTGCACATCCCTACAAACTTTGCGCATTACATCCACATACCCCACGGAGTTCAGAATCCACACGCAGTTCCATACCTAACTCAGGAACTTGTCAAGTTCAAAAGCGCTCTTGAAGATTGGAGCGGGAAAAAGATAACGAATGAAGACTTGGACAAAGGAATAAAAATCATGAACAAGAATAGAGAGTTGATGCGGAAAATCCATGAATACAGGAAACTGGATAATCCGAAAATCACTGGCATAGAAGCTATGGAAATGGTTCTTTCAAGCCAAATGGTTGACAAACAGGAACACAGCAGGCTTCTAACTAAGCTTTTGGAAGAATTGCCGAACAGAAACCTAGACCGCGACCCAGGCATTAGATTAATGATTATTGGAAGCGAAGATGACGACAGAGTATTTATGAAAAATGTTGAAGCCTTAGGCGCAACCTTTGTGATTGAGGAGCATTGCACTGGTTCACGATACCTTTGGGATGATGTAGTCCCACAGGAAGATAGGCTGTCAGCTATAGCTTCTCGCTATGTAAATAGAGTCCCATGCCCCAGCAAAGATTGGCCAGAATTCACTAGAATCCAACATGCTGTCAAGCTTGCCGAAGATTTCAACGTTCAAGGTGCATTAGTAATTCAGAACAAGTTTTGTGACCCACATGGAATTGAGATTCCACCACTGAGAGAAGCTCTGAAACAGGTCGATGTTCAAACATATCCTCTAGAGTTTGATGTTACTGTTCCATGGGGACAGTTTCGAACAAGAGTTGAAGCCTTCCTCGAAACTCTAACTGGATTAGAGGAGCTTTTCTAAGGAGGTTTCTGGGTGACTCAAGAATATCCAACGGAACCTTTGAAAATATGGAACGAAGCCAAGCAGCTTAGAGGAAAATACTATGAGAATTACTTAGCAGCCCATGAACTTGGAGGACTTCGCTGGGCAGGCGGAGCATGGTCTTTTAGCGCCATACCTGCTGGTCTCGGCGAGGATGTTTTCAGTATAACTGGAGAACCTCATGGAGCTACAATAGCTTTCTTCAAGGATTTCACCGCCAAATGCCATGAAGCTGTTGAGGCAGCAGGCTTTCCACGTACTCTTTGTGCCTACATGAGAAACTATTGGGGGTCCATACTACTTGACAAGTACATTCGTGCCGACGGAAAAGTGGTTGATGAGCATCCAGCACCAGATTTCATATGGCAAGACCACATCTGCTGTAGTCATGGAAAATGGTATCAAGTTGCAAGGTGGCTTGAAGAAAAGAAAGGCAAAAAGGTGCCGATGTACTGCGTAGACGTTTCAGTTGGATACTCAATGGATAAACCTCTAGAAGATTATAAAATAAACTACATCGTTCAACAACTAAACGATGGAATTGAATGGTTAGAGAAAGTTACTGGAAGAACGTACAACGATAAACTGCTTTGCGAAGCCGTCTGGAATGAGATCAACGCAACAAAGCTCTGGGCTGAAATATGCACATTAAACCAAGCTGTCCCGGCACCCTTGGATGAAAAGACCATGTATTCGCTCTATGTTATGGGAACTCTCATGAAACACCGACCAGAATGTGTCGCCATTTACAAGAAGCTAAAGGCTGAGGTAGAAGACAGAGTAAGAAGAGGAATAGCGGCAGTAGCCAACGAAAGATACAGAGTGATCACCGACACTCAGCCTCCTTGGGGTTTTCTGAAGATCTTCAGAGAAATGGAGAAATATGGAGTCGTTTCACTCGGTTCTCTCTACACATTTGGACTGATTGGCATGTGGAAGTATCGCCCAGATGGAACATGGGCTCCAAAAGATCTCCCCCCTGAAAAGCCACAGACAAGAGAAGAAGCAGTGAAAATGATTGTTAAATGGACCGTTGACAGACCTGAGTGGGCACACTTCTATCTACCAGAAGCAAAGACAAAAATGATATTAAGCATCGTAAGGCAGTGGAAAGTTAATGCAGTTCTGCTCCACTACAACAGAGGCTGTGAAGGCTTAAGCGTCCACATAGCCGAAAATCGTCACGGACTATTAGAAGCTGGTGTGCCAGTTTTCCCGTTTGAAGGAAATATGGGTGACGAAAGAGAGTTCGACTTCCCAGGAACCTTGGCTCGCCTAACAGCCTTCTTCGAAAGTATGGGTTTGAAGAAACTGAAGGAATAGGAGGAAATGAAAAGTGATAACAGCTGGAGTAGATGTAGGATCAAAATACGCAAAAATAGTATTTCTTGAAGATGGAGAAAACGTCCTCACAAGGGCTAGTGGCATCGTCGGTTTTGACATCCTAAAATCTGTAACTGCAGTCTCTGAAAAAGCTTTGGACAGCACAGGTTTGAAGCGAGACCAAATTGTCCATGTTGCAGCGACAGGAATGGGAAGAAAAGCTATCCATAAGGAACCTCCAATAGACGCTGGAGAAATAGTTCCGGAGGTCATCGCGGACGCAAAAGGGGCCCACCATCTAATTCCCACGGTCAAAACAGTTATTGACGTTGGAGCTGAAGAAGGAAGAGGAGTCAAAGTAGACGAAAACGGGAAAGTAAGAGACTTTGTCATCAATGAGAGATGTGCCGCCGGGGCTGGAACATTCATCGAAACCATGGCTAGAGCTCTAGAAGTAGATGTTGAAGACATGGGTCCCCTTGCACTAAAATCCACAGAAACTATACCCATGAATGCTCAATGCTGCGTTTTCGCAGAGTCAGAGGTCGTAACCCTCATTCATTCTAGAGTTACAAAAGAGAACATATCAAAGGCAATCCACGACGCCATGGCGGGCAGAATAGCTTCAATGGTTCTGAGAGTAGGCGTAGAAAAGGATGTAGCATTAATTGGAGGAGTAGCGCGAAACACGGGATTCCTGCCGCCTCTGAAAAAGGAGTTGAACACCGAAATACTTGTTCCTGAACACCCTCAATATGTAGGTGCTCTTGGAGCAGCTTTGCTTGCACTTGAAATGGAGGGCAGCAAATGAGTAAAGAATCCAAAGAGTTTTGGAGATGGCGAGAATACAGGCACACAATGCCTAACATGGACTGGCACGACGCAAAAATAGTTACTGCTGGAGTTGACATAGGATCAGTAGGGAGCAAGGCTGCTGTCATGCTCGACGGAGAGCTTTATGCCTACTCGGCTATGCGAACAGGTGGGGTAAGTGAAGAAACGGCAGTCAAAGCCATGAACTGGGCTATTGAAGAAACAGGTCTAAAAACTGAAGATATTCATTACGTCGTTGGAACCGGCTATGGGCGAGTGAATGTTCCATTCGCAAAAAGAACGATAACAGAGATTGCATGCCACGCAAGAGGAGCCCATTACATCTATGGACCAACTGTTCGAACGGTTCTTGACATTGGAGGACAAGACTGCAAAGCTATCAGATGCGACGAAAGAGGAAAAGTCATGTCCTTTCTTATGAACGACAAATGCGCAGCAGGAACAGGAAGAGGACTTGAAGTCTTCGCTGACCTGATTAGAACCCCCATCGAGGAACTTGGAAAGACTTCATTGAACGTAGAAGACGAGCCGCAACCAGTAAGCAACACCTGCGTGATTTTTGCAAAAGCTGAATCTGTAGCTCTGTTGCGACAAGGGTGGTCGAAGGAAAAAGTTTCAGCAGCCTATCATCTTGCCATGGTTAACCGCATAATCGACCTACTGACGAAAGTTGGAATCGAAAAAGACTTCGTCGTCACAGGAGGAGTTGCGAAAAACACAGGAATAGTTTCGAGGCTTGAGAGAAGCCTTAAAATAAGGCCCCTTGAGCCCAAGCTGGATCCAATTCTAGCCGGAGCCATAGGATCTGCATTGTTCGCTAAGGCCCTTTATGAAAAAGAGATAGGTCTGCGTTAAAAGGAGAATGCAAGATGCAGGCTCATTATGGCTATAAGGACGGTTCCGGAGACTATTTCATCATCATTGACACCGACAAATGCAGTGGGTGCCGAAAGTGTGTCGACGCGTGTCCCTATGTTGTTCTTGAACTGATCGAAGATGAGTTTGACATTGAAGGAGGATTAATGGCAGCTGTGACCGACGAACATCGTAAGAAAATCAAGTATAGCTGTGGACCCTGCAAACCAACAAGCGGAGAACGTAAACTCCCATGTATCCTAGCATGTGAAGCTAAGGCAATAACCCATTCATGGTAGGGATACCTCATCTCTGAAATCGTCAAACTCTTCATCAACAACACTGAAATTGAAGTTAATAAGGGCACGACTATTCTCGAAGCGGCTAGAAAAATAGATGTTTACATTCCCGCTATTTGCACTCATCCCGATTTGCCAGCTCCTAATGAAGTTGAATCCATAGAAGCTGTATACCGTGGCAACGAGAAGATCGGAAATGATTCCCTTAAGAAGGAGTTTGAAGGCTGCAAACTATGTCTAGTCCAAGTTGAAGGTCAAGAGGAACTCGTTCTCGCATGTTGCACACCAGTTTCCGAAAAAATCAAAATCTTCACCGACACCAAACAGGTTCACGAAGCAAGAAAAGCTCGGCTTATGCACATCTTGGCTAAACATCCACACGCATGTCTAATCTGTGCCCAAAAGGAAGGCTGTACAACAGAGCCCTGCTCAACAAATGTTCCAGTAGAGGAGCGTTGCTGCCCGGAGTTTGGCAAATGCGAGCTGGAAAGAGTTGCGGAATACATTGGAATCAGAGAGGACACCCCAAGGTATGTCCCGCGAAACCACCCCATAATTGAGAATGAACCCCTCTTCCTACGCGACCTCAACCTCTGCATCGGATGCACCCGCTGTGTCAGAATGTGCCAACAGGTTCGCGGCGTTGGAGCCTTAAGTTTCGTATACAGAGACGAGGAAGTTCTCGTCGGAACTGTTGGACCAACACTTATCGATTCTGATTGCAGATTCTGCGGAGCTTGTGTTGAGGTTTGTCCAACTGGAGCCATACGGGATAAGGAACTAAAAGCTACAAAACGTGAAGCTGCTTTAGTCCCATGTGAACATGCTTGTCCAGCAAATGTTGATGTTCCAAGATATGTCAGACT
>JABAOH010009918.1_pt1 | contig 15959 bp, 14 predicted proteins | sample 7062181 | NCBI WGS metagenome assembly JABAOH01 (sample SAMN14538630, study PRJNA623070) | marine sediment metagenome | biome: marine biome [ENVO:00000428]; feature: marine pelagic biome [ENVO:01000023]; material: deep marine sediment [ENVO:00002113]; isolation source: pool of 5 deep marine...
CCGACGTGATCTGTTAGGATGACATTGTCGAGCTGTTTCAGCGGATGGTCCTCGGGAAGGGGCTCCCTTTCAAAGACATCGAGACCAGCCCCCAGAATCCATCCCTCTCGGAGCGCTCTTACCAGCGCTGCCTCGTCAATCACTGCGCCTCGAGATGTGTTAACAACGATGGCTGTCCGTTTCATCCTCTTCAGGGTGTCCTCCCTGATGAGGTGTCTTGTTTGGGGGGTAAGGGGCACATGGAGAGATACGTAGTCAGACTCTGAGAGCAAATCATCGAGGCCCGCATTCTCCGCCTCGTCTCTTTGAATCTCCTCTTCTGACACATAGGGGTCATAGACCAACACCTTGGAAGGGAGAAACCCTTTCCACTTTCGATGAAGGGCCCGGGCAATTTTGCCATAGCCGATGAGGCCCAGGGTTTTGCCCCTTGTTCGATAGATAGGGTCGTGGATATCTATGTCGGATTCTCCACGGCGGACTCTCTGATCCCGGCGTACAAGTGTCCTGATACTCGCAAGCAGAAGCGCAACTGCGTGGTCAGAGACCTCCTCTGTACCGTATTCGGGGACATTCGTTACGTAGATCCCTTTTCGCGTTGCAGCTTCCAGATCGATGTTGTCCACGCCGATACCGTAACGTGCAATCACTTTACAGCGGCTGAGTGCATCGACGACCTTGGCACTTACCGGAGCCTCCCTGACCAGTATAGCGTCAGCATCCATGGCTGCGGTAATCACCTGCTCTTCAGTTCGACAATCGACGGGCGACGGCACCACCTCCGCCCCAAGCGGTCCCAGAATCCCCTGTTCAACCTCATAGGACTCATAGCCGAGGCTTACCACCACGACCTTAAATTTCGTCATCTCTTTAGATCCGTTTATATTTAGCCAGCCCCTTACGCAGAGATTTGGTTTCACGAATGTATTTTGCCTGTTCGGCCTCCTTGGATTCAATCTCAGTCGCCTTCTGGAGGACATCATCGATATGCCTTTCCGGCACGACGACAACGCCGTCCAAGTCGGCGACAATGAGATCACCGGGACTAACCTCAATACCACCACAGACGACTGGCACGTTGGCCGCCAGAGTCTTAAATCGCCCCACCGTTGTCCCAGGAGAGACGCTCCGAGCATACACCGGGAAGTCATAGTCACGTCTGATTTCGATAATATCCCGTACTCCGCCGTCAAGAACTGCCCCAGCCAAACCGTTCACAGCCGCTCCCGCTGTCATTAGACCGCCCCAGACGGCTACATCTGCTTCGCCGCTGATGCCGATAACGATGACACTCCCCTCCGGAGATTCGTCAATCGCATCAAGGGCGTGCTGCGGGGGTAGAGTCTCATCTGTCGGGCCCTCTTGGATGGTCACGGCCGGACCCACAACCTTCTTTTCGTTGATCCGAGGCTTGATCGTATGATCCATGTACCCCCGCCGGCCGACCACTTGCTCCACAGCATCAGCCACTGAGGCGGAAGCCACCTTCATAAAACCTTCGATGGTTTCTTGCGAAAACATCCTAACCTCCTAAGTCTCACCACGGCCGAACCGGCCCGAAGAAGACATGTGTCCTCTTAAAACTAACGCCGGAGTGGTTATTGAATAAGCTGTTCTTCAGCCTTTCACCGGCACCCTCGTCGACTGAGAACTCACAAACCACTCCGGCGCCCAATTTCAACAAACCCGGCCATAAACTCAAGTAAGGATTGGCTTAGTAATTGGCCCTGCGGTACTCCTCGATCGCAGAAAAGAGTTTGTCAACCCACTCCTTGCCGATCTGCTCCTCGACCCAGGCACGGACAGCGGGTTGGGCCATCTTACGAAACTCAGCTACCTCGGCTGGCGTCAGCGGAGTCACCTGCATGCCGACATTGCTCAGAATGGTCGGGGCATTCGTATCCTGGGCTGAAGTCATGCCGCGATGGATGATCTTGGCAATGTTCACCCCCCTCAAGACGGCTTTCTGCTCCGTCGGCGTCAGGCCGTTCCAGAAGCGGTCGTTCATGAGATAGGCGTGCCAGCTGTAAACGTGCCCGTCGAGGGAGATGTACTTCTGGTGCTGGTACAAGCTAGCAGCAAGAATGTTGGTGACGCCGTTCTCCTGACCGTCGACCACTCCCTGCTGAAGCGCGGCTGGCAATTCGGGCCATGGTACCGGCGAGGGACTCGCACCAAGCGATTCGACCAGCTTGCTCCAAATGGGTCCGGGCATGACGCGGATCTTCANNAGGGCAAACATTCGGATCCCAGTCGCCTGGCGCATCGCTTCGGCCAGTTCATCGCCGAAGGGGCCGTCAACCACACTCCACGCCATGGCCTGATCATCAAAGATGTAGGGGATAGCATAGAGCATGAAGGGCTTAAAAACAGGGGAAATCGGGCCGTCATGAACGACGCCCATCTCGATGGTCCCCATCTTCAACCCCTCGAGAACAGTGATGGCGTTGCCAAGCTGGCTCGCTGGATAGATGTCCACTTTCACGGAGCCGTTTGTGTTGGACTCCACGTAGCCCTTGAAAGCAAGCGCCGCAGCCTGCTTGGGCTGATCCAGCTTGGCCGGCTGGAAGTGGGCATACTTGATCACCTTTGCTGCCCCCCATGTCATCCCGGGCAGAGCTAAGCCAATAACCAACAAGACCAAAAATACTTTTCCTTTTTTCATTGCTGATCCCTCCTTTTCCAATGGGTTAAAGATTCATGCTGTGAGGCCTCACCTCCTTTATCCGGTTTTAGTTAGTGTGTGATGCCGAGCAACCTCGGGACAGTAGTAGAGATAGCTGGAAATGCGATCACCAACGCCAGCACTCCGAGCTCTGTCAAAAGGAAGGGGAGAATCGATTTTGCCAAAACCTCAAGACGAATGCGTCCGATTGTGCTGACGACGAACAACACGGGTCCGACAGGTGGCGTCACCATACCGATCGTCAGGTTGAGAACCAACATGATCGCAAAATACATTGGATCGAGGCCAAATTGATCCACCACCGGCCCAAGTACCGGCACGAGGATGATCAACGCTGGCAGGGTGTCGATCACCAAACCGCAAATCAAGACGAATATGGCCAAGAGTACGACGACCACGGCGGGACTCGTAGTAAAGCTGGCGATCGCTGCTGCAATCGTCTGCGGGATCTGCAGAATGGTCAGCAGCCATGAGAAGATCGATGCCATCGACACGATCAGGAGAACAGCGGCCGTGACCACGCCACTCTTGATGAAAACCCCGGGGACATCGACCCACTTGAGCCCACGGGTGACGAAACCCAGGAACAACGCATAGGCCGCTGCCACCGCGGCCGCCTCCGTGGGTGTGAATACCCCGCCGAGGATTCCACCAATGATGATAAACGGAAGGAGCATGGCCGGCAGGGCACGCCAGAAGCTTTTGACCACATCGATGAGCCTCGGCCGTTCGCTCCGAAAAACGTACCCATGTCTGAGGGACATCCAGTGGTTCATTCCCATGAGCGAGAGACCGAGGAGAATCCCTGGGACAATTCCGGCCAGGAAGAGGCCGGCCACAGTGACCCGAGCATCCGAAATCGCATAGACAACCATCAGGATGCTCGGTGGAATAATCGGTCCAATCGTTGCCGTTGCCGCACTCAAGGCTCCCGCATAGTCCGGGGCATAACCCGCCTTGCGCATCATCCGCATGACAATGGCGCTTGGCCCTGCTGCATCCGCCAGAGCAGAGCCACTGATCCCTGCGAAGAGCATACTGACAAGGACGTTGACGTGACCAAGCCCACCCCGGATGTGCCCAACGATGTCGTTTGCAAAGCGCAGAAGGGTCGCCGTCAGTCCGCTCGCCGTCATAATCTCGGCGGTAAGAATAAAGAAAGGAATCGCCATGAGGGGAAACGAGCTAATGCCATTGAATAGATACTGCGGCACGATCAAGGCAGGGAAACGGCCGTCCACCAGAACAGCAACCATACCCGAGAGGCCCATACTGATCGAAACCGGCAGGCCTATGGCCAAACCGATCAAAAAGGCGGCGACAAGGATCACACCCATTTATCTCTCACCTTCAATCGTGTCTATCTCGTCCCGAGCCGAACTCTCTTCCCAGTTTCTGTCAACCCACTTGCCGAATGTCAACAACAGGTGGACCACAAACGCTGCAGCACCGATTGGGACGCACAGATACGGAATGCCTCTGGGGATTTGCGTTGCCCACGTTTCTTGAGCCCATCCAAACTGGACGATTTTGATCCCGTAGTAAGCCAAACCCGCGAAAAAAGCGAGAATCAGAATGCCGAGCGAAACGCGCACAACACGGCGGGCTCTTTCCGAAAGGAGATCCTGGAAGATGTCGATCGCCGCATGACGGCCTTCTCGCAGTGCGAGCCCAGCTCCAAAGTAGGTGATCCAGATCATCAGGAAGGTGGAAATCTCCTCGGTCGTCGCGAAGGAAAACCCAAACACATAGCGGGTGACGACGTTGACAAACACCAGGACGAACATGACTCCCAGCATGACACCGACGAGAATCTGATTGATGCGCACGAATAACCGTTCATACCGTTCAAGCATTGATTATCTCTCCCCTATGAGCCATCTCTCCCCAAATGCACTCTCGATAAGCTAATTCGCCTCCTGATGAATCCCCCACTTCCTGCAATTAGCATGTTCACTATTGTCATGACTACCGCTAATATCCTTATGAAATGTCAGATAAAATCGTTTTTTTTCGCAGCGATATTGACATTCTCAGGGATGTTTGTCAAGTGAAAAATAGATGCCCTTTCGCTCAATCCCGGGCGGCTCGGCTCTAGACCGATTCATTTCTGTTTTTCCTCTTGACAGGGTCTCCCCAAATGCCAATAATTCACTGAGAGGAATCTTTCACAGAATTTATCGTAGTGTGACCGAAAGATAAATAAGGAGGTTTTTCCCAATGGAAGCGGTTCTTAAAGAAATCGGTGAGCTTGGTCTGGTCCCAGTGGTCAAGATCGAAAAGGCGGATGATGCGCTTCCTCTTGGTAAGGCGTTGATGGAGGGGGACCTTCCTGTGGCGGAGATCACATTCAGGACTGCTGCCGCCGAGGAAGCGATAGGGATTCTCACCCGGCAGGTGCCTGAACTACTCGTTGGCGCGGGTACAGTCCTCACCGTTGACCAGGTGAAGAAGGCTGTCGATGCTGGAGCCAAGTTCATCGTCTCGCCCGGTTTCAATCCAAAAGTGGTGGACTACTGTGTTGAAAACGGTATTCCGGTGACTCCGGGATTGAATTCGCCGACGGTGCTAGAGATGGCTCTGGAGAGGGGGCTTGAGGTGGTTAAGTTTTTTCCTGCAGAGTCGTCAGGAGGTCTCAAATTTCTGAAAGACATGGCCGCTCCTTATGGCGTCATCAGGTTTATTCCCACCGGTGGAATCAACGCCGATAACTTCACCGCTTATCTTGCTTACGACCGGGTTCATGCCTGCGGCGGAAGCTGGATGGTAAAGGCCGATCTGATCTCGAGTAGAAAGTTTGAAGAGATCACCAGACTCGTTAAAGAAGCCGTCTCCAGGTTGCTTGGATTCGAGTTCGCTCATCTAGGAATCAACGAGGAAAGCGAAGAAAAGGCTCTCGGGGCAGCCAATGAGCTATCCAAACTCTTTCACTTCCCGGTAAAACCAGGGACAAGTTCGGTTTTTGCCGGTGTGGATTTTGAGGTAACCAAAAAACCGATGTTGGGAAAAAAAGGGCACATCGCTATCGCGACAAACAATATACAGCGAGCGATTGCTTACCTAAAGCGGAAGTCCGTTTCGATTCTTCCCGAAACCGCGAAGGAGAAGGAAGGTAAGTTGCAAGCGGTTTATGTCGCGACAGAGGTGTCGGGATTTGCCATCCATCTCTTGCAAAAAAAAGTATGACCGAAGAGGAGGAAAAAATGCAGCGGTGCATCACATTTGGGGAAATTATGTTGCGGTTAAAGCCTCCAGGCGCCGAGAGGCTCCTCCAGAGCCCTCTTCTGGAAGCAACTTTTGGAGGCGGGGAGGCAAATGTAGCAGTTGGGCTTGCCCGACTTGGGATTGAGGTTGCATATGTCTCGGTGATTCCGGATAACGAAATCGGGGATGCTTGTGTAACAGAGCTGAGAAAACATGGGATCGACACGTCTCTCATTGCCAGACAGGGAAACAGGCTGGGAGTATATTTCCTCGAATCAGGGGCGAACCAGCGGCCATCCAAGGTCATCTATGACAGATCTCACTCCGCTATCGCCGAAGCCTCTCCTGGAGATATCGATTGGGAAAGGGTGTTTGAGGGTGCAACATGGTTTCATATCACTGGCATAACCCCTGCCATTTCTCTCTCTGCCTCCGAACTTTCCCTTGAGGCGGTGAAAAAGGCAAAAGCGAAGAACGTAACCGTTTCATGCGATCTTAATTTCCGCAAGAAACTCTGGAAATATGGGAAAGCGGCGCCGGAGGTTATGGGAGAACTGGTGAAACATGTCGATGTTGCCGTGGGAAACGAGGAGGACTGCCAGAAATCGCTCGGAGTGACGGCGGATGTCGATGTGACATCCGGAAAGCTTGAGGTCGAAAAGTACAGGGAACTCACAGGAAAGGTCCTGGAGAAGTTTCCGAACCTCAAGAAGATAGCCATCACCATGAGGGAGAGCTATTCAGCAGATCACAATGGCTGGTCCGCTGTCCTGAACAATGGGAGCGACATTATTGTTTCGAGGAAGTACGATATTCGCGATATCGTTGATCGGGTCGGCTCAGGAGATACCTTCGCAGCCGGTCTGATCTATGGGATTGATAATCTTGAAAGTGATCAAGCCGCTCTAGAGTTTGCAGTCGCCGCTTCGTGCTTAAAGCATTCCATCCCTGGGGATCTTCCCCTAATCTCCCGGAAGGAAGTGGAAAGCCTAGCTGGAGGTGAGGTCTCGGGAAGGGTTCAAAGGTGAGAGAGCCGTTCTAAACTGTCTACGCCTTCTTCGCGGAGACGTTTCGTTTTTCGTCAGTCCCGGAGAGTCCGGCCCGTGCAACCGATGGGCGATATACCCCCCAAATACGAAATAGGCATCCAAGTCCCCTTTTTATATCCACCAGCCACGTCATCGCCTACTGAAATGGATGTTCAGCCCGATACCTCTTCTTTTGGGCGGCACCTTCGGACAATTGACCTCCCTCACTTGAGAATGGTATGGATTCCGTCATGAAAAGGATACTTCATGACGTCATTGTCATTGGCGCTGGCCCCTCTGGCACGACCACCGCACGGCACTGTGCCCTGAAAGGACTCGACACCCTCCTGATCGAAAAAAGGGAGTTCCCCCGTTACAAACCCTGCGCCGGGGGAATTGCCCAGTGGGCCATGTCTACCCTCGATTTCGAGTTGCCTCGGGACCTCATTGAGCGCGAATGGTCCGGCGGGCGCGTCGTTTACAAGGGCCGTGTGGCAGAAGCCCATAAACCGTTCCGTGTTGGAATTCTGGTCTCCCGACCAACCTTTGACGATTTTCTCCTTACCAAGGCAAAAGAGGCAGGAGCGAGGACCCTTCTTGCCACAGACGCAAGAGACTACTCTGTCAGGCCAGATCACGTCGAGGTAGCCACCGACAAAGGTTTATTCCGAGGCCGATGTGTTGTGATCGCTGAAGGCGCCATGGGAAGGCTGGCTCGAAGGATCCGAGGCCCCTACGGTCATGGGGGCGCAAGTGTGACCGTGACAACCGAGATCGAAAGCTCTGCTGAGGAAATCGAAAGCCGAACGCAAGGAAGGATTCACGTCTACTTTGACGTGGCCCATCGAGGATACGGTTGGATTTTTCCGCACGACCGATATTACTCGGTGGGAATTGGTGGACTGCGTCGCCGAATCGGAAACCCAATCAGACTGATGCGCGATTTCCTGACGAGACTTGGCTTCGATGATAGACAGAAGCTTCAAAGCCATTTCCTCCCTATCGGAGGATTTCGTAGGAAGGTCGTGGACCATCGAGTTATACTCGTTGGAGACGCGGCTGGATTTGTCGATGCTTTCGTAGGCGAGGGAATCGGTTACGCCGTCTTGTCTGGAAAACTGGCAGCAGAAACCATCTACGAAGCCCTCAATCAGAGCGGTTCCTCTGGGACCGATCTCAGCGCTTTTCAAAAGAGGTGCAATGCCCACTTTGGTGCCAGGCTTCGCCAGTCATTCTACATCAATACAGTCCTTCATAGCCTTCCTGATGTCTTCCTGAAAATCCTGGCCAGGCAACCCGAAGTGATCGATACGCTTATAAACGTGGCGCTGTGGAAAATGACATATCGCGAATTTCTCTTGTGGTTTCTCCCTCGAATTCCACGTTATCTTCTGTAAAGGAATCATCGAGGAGCTTTGGAAAAATAGGCGTTCGCTCTATCCAACTGTTCAAAACTCCCGATGTCAAACCAATTCTCTTTGAAAACGTACCCGAAAACATGTCTGTTCTTTATGAGATAACGGATGAAGTCGCCGAGGTTATCCGGGCTATTACCCCCCTCAATGTAGCGCAGCAATTCCTCCAGGTCGCTTCTCGTCAAGAAATAAAGGGCGGTGCTGATGAGTGCGGATTTCGGGTCCTTGGGCTTTTCTTCAAAACCTACGATCTTCGCCTTCTCATCGATCGACACAACCCCATATAGTCCGGCCACCTTTGCTTTATCGACCATGTCGTAAAGGCCCACCACCGAAGATCCCTTCTGTCTATAGAATTCATAAGTCGTCCTGAGGTCGAATTCGAATAGGTTATCCCCTCCCACCACGAGAATTTCTTCATCGACTTCCTTTTGCTTGAGCGCAAAATAGATGTCTCCCACCGCACCGAGCCTGTCATCATTCGATGTTGTGCCATCATTAATGATCTCGATGGGTTTGCTCCAATGAAACCCCCGTTTCCACTCCTCAAAATGACTCGCAAATCTATCGTTGGTGACGACCAAGACACCTTCCACGCTCGGGACCTGATCCACCTTGTCTAGGATGTATTCCAGAATTGGCCTCCCTGCAACGGGAAGGAGAGGCTTTGGTGTATCCCGAGTTAGCGGGTAGAGACGGGTACCGTAACCTGCGCCAAGGACTATCGCTTTCATTGGCTACTCTCCACATGTTCGAGATTGGCCTGGTATCATGTTGCCCTTTTTTCCTCATAACAGAAAACCCGAAGCTTTACAATGGAAAGTTTGGTGCCCTGGCTGTTGACTTGCAATTGGTTTGTGTTATGTTCTAAGCTTGTACAAAACCAGAGGAATCGGGACGACATGAAAGAATTCTACGAGGAAAATCCCAGTGACACCAAGGGCGCGGAGATCGTGGTCGGTATTCTCCCATGGAACGAAGCCAAATCCATCAACTTGTCGACCGAAAAAATCGACGAGGGTTTGTTCGAGTTCTTTCCTGATCGCAGATCTGTCATAATTAACTGCGACAATCATTCAGACCGTAGCAAACCAGAGTCCTTCTTGGAAGTCGAGACAAAGGCCCCGAAGATCCATCTCTCCACCCCTGAAGGGGTCCAAGGCAAAATCAATAACCTGCGGAATCTTTTTCGAAAAGCCGTTGAGCTTGATGCCAAGGCAATTCTTGTTGTGAGTGCCAATCCGTTAAGCATCACGCCACGCTGGATAAAGAACCTGGGCGATCCACTGTTCCGGAATTTTGGATTCGTCTCACCCCTGTACCTCCGCCATCGGTTCGAAGGCGCGCTCACCAGTAACGTCGTATACCCCTTGATCAGGGCGTTATATGGGAGGCGCGTCCGCCAGCCAATAGAGGGAGATTTCGCGTTCTCAGGTGAATTAGCCCGGCTCTACGCCGAGGACAAGTTCTGGGACCACCGAATCTCCGAATTCGGCATCGAGATTTGGATGATCACCCTAGCTATTACACAAGGGGTCCCGATCTGCCAGGCCTTCATGGGCCAACCCAAGGTTAAGGAGCCAAAGGATCCTGCTGCCGACCTTGGACCTATGTGGAATCAGGCGGTAGGGACGATATTCACGATGATGTGCCAGCATCCGGAGAGATGGCGGACCGTTAAATGGAGTAAACCCACGGCGATTCTTGGGTTCGGGCAGGGTGAGATGGAGATGATCCCGGAAATTGGGGCTAACAAAAAGAGGCTCTACAATCGATTCGCCGAAGGGATGAAGAAGGAGAGCGCACAATGGAAAGCTGTTCTCACCTCCGAGGTCTTCGCCAAGGTGACTGAAGTGGCAGATATGGATGCAGACCGCTTTGATTTTCCCACTGAGTTGTGGGCGAAAGCACTTTTTGACTACGCCATTGCTTTCCGAAGGCAAGATGCCAGGGCTGAGACTCCCCTCCATTCCCTACAGCCCCTTTATTACGGAAGAGTCCTCAGTTATATCAACAAGGTGAGGGCCATGTCGACTCAGCAAGCCGAGCAATATGTCGAGGATCAATGCCTCATCTTTGAAGAAACAAAGCCCTATCTCATTGAGCGCTGGGATGAGGCCTGAGAAACTTTGCAACAAAGGGAGTCGCTTATGTCTAAAATTATGATTGTAGACGATGAGGAGTCAATCAGACTTCTTTATTCAGAGGAGTTGACAAGTGAAGGGTTTGAAGTTGCCCTTGCGGAGGACGGGCACCAGTTGACCGAGAGAATCGAAAAAGAGAAACCCGACGTGGTGGTTCTGGACATCAAGATGGCGGAATACAATGGTCTAGATCTTCTCCAAATCATAAGAGAAAAATTTTACGATTTGCCAGTCATCCTCTGCTCTGCCTATAGCATGTTCAAGGGAGATCTCAAGTCTATCGCTGCTGACTACTATGTGGTGAAATCGTCTGACCTCACCGAACTGAAGAGAAAAATCAATCAAGCCCTCGAGGGAAAGGCGAATTTGTAAGACCCCCTGTTCCAGTTCACGGTAGTCAGGGATCGGCGGTCAGAGATTTATCCTCTAAACCCCTACGATCTACTAGCATCCACCTGAATTCCGCTCTGTAATCCGATACATTGCTGCTTTCGATTCACCGAATCGGTTCCTACTGAACCCTGCTTCCTGAGCCCTGTAAGCACGAACAGTGCCCTGGATTGTGTTGCCACCCTCCGAGGCGGTTCCTCTCAGGAACTGCGCCTCATAAATTCTCGGCATTGGCGGTCAAAAATCTCGACTAACCCCGCTGTTGTTCCTGGACTCCAGCCATAAACCGCCTGCCAGACCTGATGAGTCTCCATGCAAAGGTATACAAACAGATTTGGGTCAATGTCGTGAAACCACGAAAGCATCTTCCGGAACATTTGAACCCTTATTATTTCGAGATACCGCAATTTCCCATCCTTTCCAGGGAAAAGCTCTCCAAGCAGTATTCGACTCTCGGGAAACCTCTCTTGAACAATGGGTTTCAGTGAAGGGGGGAATCGGAGGCCCCCCATACTCACCCAGATCACCCTTTTGGGATCCAGAAATCGAAAGATTTTCTCCACAGTGTTTCGATACTGACTCTCCCATGAATCCTTGAAAATCAGAGGATCAAAGTGGAGTCCAATAGGATAACCTGCTTCCTGACACATCTTAGCCGCACGGAGGCGTTCAACCAGAGAAGCAGTACCATGCTCCTCGGCACTGATAACGGAGGGTGCATTGAGGGACCAGGAGATCACCGTATGTCCACCATGTCTAAGATCCAGGAGGTGGTGGACCCGGTCGCTTTTCGTTTTCAGTTCGAGAATACTATTTCGATGATCACCAAACCACCGGACCAACTCATCAGAGAACCGCGTCAGGTGATCTAGGGCCAGGCTATCTGATAATTCCCCCGGGCCGACCCTAAGAAAAGTCGAAGAGGCCTGCCTGCTGGCACTTTCAAGCTCATCGATGAGATCGGGGAGATTTGCAAAAATGGTAACCACCGGGTTGTTCAGGTAGGTCTGAAGGATGCAGTAGGAACAGTCCATGGGGCAATTTGACATCAGGTCTAGAACCTGGTAGCCGCAGCAAATATGATCCGATGTGCCGGGGCACTTGCTGACCATCCTTCCCTGATGAACAGAGAGAAACAGCATTTTTTTACCTCGACCAATCGGATCCCCTAGAGACTGAACCGTGTGGATCACCTGGCTGACCCCTTGGACGATTTCCACAGGCAAGCCATCGAGCTTGGCAAGTATCGAGAGCGCTCTCTCATCATCCACCACGGCCCTATGGAGAAAGATTCTTTCAAACCGGTTCACTGCCATATCCTTTGATCATTAAGAGGTCACCAACCCTCTCTTTCGAGAGTTTCTGAAGTGTTGCCAAGTTCTTTTCGTACTCTTCGAGGCTTCCAAAAGAGAATTCAATTTTGAATCGATCTCCTTCAAAGAAGGGCGGCGGGGTTATTTTGATCTGGGGGGGGAGGTTCATTCCCTTTTTGGAGGCCGAGAATCTCTCCTCAAGCTCCGAGAGTCTAGGATAGCGTTTCTCTCTCAAGAACCTTCTGATAGCCTGGATCTTCTGAGGTCCTGAAAGACGATGGTCTGACAAAGGGACCTGGATTCTCGGGTTTGAGAGTAGATCCGCTATCCTGATTCCATCTCGGTGAGCGATCTCTCTCAGGAACGTCAGCATCTCCCTCAGCACATTTTCACCAATTCTAAGATGTGACAGAGACCGGCAGATTAATTGCCTATCCTCTTTGGAGAACTTTGCGAGCAACATGACGTTGGTGAGGCTCAGTCCATGACCGAGAAGATACCTCTTCACACCCTTCGAAAATGTATTGATCAACAAAAAGCCGTTAAGAATGTTATCACTGGGTTCGAGGTTGAGAAGAGGAAGCCAATTCCGGATGATCTCGTTGCGGCTTAAGGAAAATCGACTCAAGAGCTTATCGAGGACCAGTCCCCTCTCGACGAGGTTCAGTCCCCGCCCCAGAATATTCTCGTGAATGCCCATCAGAAAGGCGGTTTGATCATCGATTCTCTCTTTCTTCCACACGAGGGCTCCGAGCGTCTCCATTCCCAATTTCTGCGCCACATCAAAGCGCCTGAACCCGTTAATAATTTGGAGTTTTTTTGCCTTTCTCCTCAACCAGATCGGCTCAAGTATCCCGACTTGTTCCGCAGACGCGATCAATGGCTCGAGATCAGGTTCAAAATTCATCGAAAAGAGTCCATCAGATCGATCAATATCGTCGAGTTTCACCTTTTCGAGCAAAGGACTCTCATCGCTTCGGGATCGTGGGCGTCCCTGATGATTGCCAACCCCGCCCATCCGGCCTATTTTGCGTCTAACCATTTATGTACCATCTCCCAGTGACCGTCCGTATTTTTCGGCCAAGGCACTATATCTCATTCCGTCTTCGACCTTTCCCCGTTTAAGAAAACCATTGCTGAGAATCAGACATTTCCTGTGTAGCATTTGCAAGGCAGCCCTCCGTTCATGCGGCATGAGATGATCCTGTGATATTTGTTTTTCCAGGGCCAATACCCGATAGCGATCGTTTCCCCATGAGCGGTTGGAGAGCTGATCGGCATGGCCTCCCCGCTTGATAATCAGCTTCTTATCGAGAAAGAAAATCGGATACCTGGACGCGACGCGGAGCCAAAGATCATAATCCTCACATACCGGCAGGGACTCATCGAAGTCGCCCACTGCTTCCAGAACCTCTCTCCGCATCATGGCCGATGACGGACTGATGATGCACAAGGGAAGACATTGTTCAAAAATCCAACCCGAGTATTTCTTGTGAATTTTGCCAGGATTAACCCGCCTCCCCTTCCGGATCCACATCTCATCGGTGTAACAGACCGCGTACTGAGGATTGGCATCAAGGAACGCGACCTGAATCTCGAGTTTATTTCTCAACCACAGGTCGTCTGAATCGAGAAAAGAAACGTATCGGCCCCTGGAAGAGCGAACTCCCACATTCCTTGCCCGACTGACTCCAGAGTTCTCCTGTCTCACCCACCGAATCTGGTCTTCCCATTTTGTGAGAAGGTGCGGCGTGCAATCCGTGGAGCCATCATCGACCACAATCAGTTCAAAATCGCGAAAAGTCTGGTTGAGAACCGACTCAACAGCTTCCTGGAGGAAATGGGCTCGGTTGCAGGTGGGAATAATGACAGAAACTCTGGGCATGACCCTCCATGATTCATCACGCTGCGCGGCGGGTGCGTTTTTTCAGGCGGTTAATCATGCGGCGGTAGATTTTGGCCATTCTCTTATCTTTTTTCTGAATGGCCTCGGCTCTCTTGGCTTTGATCTCTCTGATCCTTGCTTTCAATTCGGCCACATTGATCGCGGCTTCTTTTTTCTCGACCTCCTCTGGTGGTTTTTCCTCTTTGACTCCCCAGGCCTTCTTGATGGCAGCCAGAAGCTCCTCTTTCTTCATCGCGTGGGCGCCTGTAATCTCAGAAATCCCCGCAGCGACCTCTCTGAGCTCCTTTGCCGTCATTTTATCCAGTGGTTTTTTCAGGTCTTCCATTTTTGGTTTTGCTTCCGCTTCCTCCTCCATAGCAGGGAGCTCACGCTTTTCCTCAATTTCCTTTTCTTCAGCTTCAGGAGCCGCTTCAGCGGAAATCTCCTTTGCCTTTTCTGAGACTTCGTCGGCAGTCTTTTCTTCGGGCTGGGCCGCCTCTTGTTCTTCTACTTTCTCTTCCTTCGGTTCCTTCTCGGCTTCTTTCTTTTCTTCAGCCATTGGGTTTCCTCTCCCGCTTCTTTTGGATGCGTACCCTTTACTTTTAACAAAAAACCGCGCCCAATGCAAAGTCTAAAATGGAAAAGAGGCAGAATTCAGGAGTCAGAATAGGCTTTGTTCAAGTGTGCTATAATTTACACGCCCCAGGAAGAAAGACGTTGATCTGAGTCTTCTTTTCTTCGCAACGCTCTGATTGGATGGGGAAGAACGAAAAGATCGGTTTTTCAGAAGAGGGTATGAGATGCCAAGTGGATCGGTTATTTTTGAAATACGGGGGAAAGTCGCTCTTATCACCTTCAATAACCCTAGTAAGAGAAACCCCTTAGATGCTGAGACGTGGGATCGATTCCACCAGATCTTGAGGGAGATAGGATCGAATGATGCGATACGGGCCGTCGTCATCACGGGCTCTGGAGAAGCCTTTGTGGGAGGCGCCGACATATCAGCTCTCAGGAGACGCACGCCCGCGGATGCCCTCGAAGGCTCTCGAAGGGGTAATGAGATTCTGCGGTATCTCGAGGGACTCAACAAACCTGTTATTGCTGCGATCAATGGATGGGCACTTGGGGGAGGTTGTGAATTGGCCTTGGCATGTGACATCCGCGTTGCCAGCGAAAATGCCAAGATTGGCCAGACAGAAGTGAGAGTCGGAATCATGCCCGGATATGGGGGTAATATCAGACTTCCAAGGCTCGTCGGTATCGGAATGGCAAAGGAAATGATTTTTACGGGGAAGATTGTGGATGCCCGGGAGGCCGAGAGAATCGGTCTCGTCAACAGAGTTGTCCCCCAAGACGAATTGATGGACGAGGCCATCGGTCTGGCAAAGCGTTTGGCCAGAGGACCGGCGTCAATTCAAACAGCAAAAAAGGCCATCAACCATGCGTATTCGGCTGGACTTGACAAACTGATCAAAAGAGACATCGAGTTCTATGGGCAAGTGTATAAGACTGAGGATCATCTTGAAGGTCTTAATGCATTCCTCGAGAAGAGAAGGCCTATCTTCAAAGGTCAATAGGCAAGTCAAGGTTTTTTTTCTACCGTTTTAGACAAGCAGCTTTGTACGTTACTTCTTCCGCCAGGTGGCCCCTGACAGCCGCCAACTGTTACAGATCTGGAATTCCTTCAGAGAGCCCTCAAAGGGACTCGGGCTCGAGTTCTTTAAAGAAGACCAAGAAGTCCGGCAACTCAAGTGACAGATCCCTTGACACGGTGGGGGTAACTGCTATAATTTAACTGTTTCATCCGGGCGGGTAGCTCAGTCGGGAGAGCGTCGGCCTTACAAGCCGAAGGTCACAGGTTCAATCCCTGTTCCGCCTACCAGTCTGTGGGTTT
>JABAOH010011789.1_pt1 | contig 15957 bp, 14 predicted proteins | sample 7062181 | NCBI WGS metagenome assembly JABAOH01 (sample SAMN14538630, study PRJNA623070) | marine sediment metagenome | biome: marine biome [ENVO:00000428]; feature: marine pelagic biome [ENVO:01000023]; material: deep marine sediment [ENVO:00002113]; isolation source: pool of 5 deep marine...
TGGTGAATCAGTCATTATTGCCGGGGGTGGATTGGTGGGGTGCGAGGTTGCTGAACTCTTGGGGGAACAAGGGAAAAAAGTGACCATCGTTGAAATGCTGGAGGACATAATCCCTGACGAATTTGCGGATACCAAGAAATATTTCGAAAATGTGATAGCCAAATATCGGATTCGTGTCCTCACCGAGTCGGTGATAAAACGAATCGCCAAAGGAACGGTGATCATTGAGAAGGGAACGGGCCAGACCGAATCCCTCGGTGCCGACACCATCGTTTTAGCCCTGGGCTATATCAGTAACCTCAATGCCAAGGAGGAAATACGTCCGGATCCAGGTTGCAAGGTCTACGAAATCGGGGACTGTGTTAAGCCCCGAAAGATCATAGACGCAGTTCTCGACGCCTACCAATTGGCTGTCTGCCTGTGACGAAATTGAGAGAAAGCCCCGTGAAGGTACGAAGAGTGATGGGGATGGATCGAGACCAAGGCAAGATATCCATGGGAGGAAAATGGTAGTTTTAACGGCTAGGTCACATCACGCAAAGAAATGGATTTTTTTTGAAAGGGGGAAGTATAGTGGCTATCAAACGAACTGACGAGCTGACGGAAAAAGAGGAGAAAAGAGCAAGGGAATTGTATCAGAGGGCCATCGTCATAGAATGCCTAACGGCTGCACCCACATTAAAGCATCCGGAGTATGTTCGGGAAACGAGGGATGCGGGGGTCACAGCGACCCATTTCACCATGCTCGGCCTCGAGGACGATATCCTTGGAGCGCTGGACCACATCGCCGGATGGTACGAGATGGTGGAACAGAACGATGCCATCATCGCACGAACGGCCGATGATATCGTCCGCGCTAAGGAGGAGAAACGTGCTTGCGTAATCTGGGGAAGCCAAAATGCAAAGCCTCTGGAGGAAGATCTCAAGTACGTTCGGATTCTGTATGCCCTGGGGCTGAGGATCATTCAATTGGCCTACGACCAACCGAATTATATCGGGACAGGAGGCAGTGAGCCGGATCGTGGTATCACGAAATTCGGTCGGAAGGTGATCGAGGAGATGAATCGGGTTGGCGTGTTGATCGATGTCTCCCATTGCGGCGACCAAACCGTAATGGACGCCATCACGTATTCTCAGGATCCTATTGCCATCACCCATGCCAATCCCAGAGCCAAGGTGGATGAGATCCGAAATAAAACGGATGAGCAGATGCTTGCCCTGGCCGAGAAGGGAGGGGTGATTGGGCTGACGGCCTATAGCCCCTGGGCCAGGCTGAAAAAGGGGGTGCGTCCTACCTTGGAGGATTTTCTCGACCTTATGGAGTATGTGATCAAACTCATTGGAGTTGATCATGTGGGCTTTGGCCTTGACCTGAGTCCTCATTGGGATTGGGAACCTGAGGGTTATTACCGCTGGGCTGAACAATACCCCGATCTTGCTGCGTTAAACGTGGAGGAAAGGGTGGTAGAGGACCTTCATCACGTTTCCAAGGTGGAGAATATAGCCAGGGGTTTGGTTGCGAGAGGCTATTCCGACGATGACATCCTAAAGATCTTGGGTGGAAATTTTCTGAACCTATTTCGGAGGGTGTGGAAAAGCCGATGCGGTTAAACGTATATGGAAGGGAGAAAGGAGGATTTCGATGTCTGAAGAACGTGTCCTCGCTGCGCTCTCTGCCGATAATGTGCGTGCTCATGTGGAACATATCACCCAGGAAATTCCATCACGACTCGCAGGATCGGAAAATGCTGAGAGGATGGCCCAGTACAGCTCGGAAAAACTCCGTGAGGCCGGACTCGAAGCCGGAGTCCATGCCCTACCGGCCCTCGTGAGCTTTCCCGGCCCAGCGGAGCTCCGGGTTCTTTCCCCTGAAGAACGTGCCATTGCTGCTAATACGCTGGGCCACAGCGTCCCGACCCTCCCAGAAGGGATAAGCGGAAACCTGGTGTATGTAGCTTCCGGAAGCTTCGCCGATTATGAGGGGAAGGACGTGGTGGGCAAAATCACCCTCTCCGAGCTCTCTTACTCACCGGCGCGCCATGAGAAACAGCGAATCGCCGGACTGCAGGGTTCTATTGCTCAAATCATGATGAACTGGGGGCCACCCGACAATCAAGCGCTCCCTTTCGGGTCAGTCAAGCCCGTCTGGGGAAACCCTACTCCAGAAACCGCCGGAACGGAGATGCCAACCATTCCCTGCATCGGGATCACCCGGGAAGCGGGACTCTACCTCAAAGAACTCTGCGCGCGCGCGAACGTCCGCGTTTGGCTGCGGGCCAACGTGGACAACACATGGAGAACGATTCACATCACCACCGGTGAGCTGCCGGCACCGTCCGGTGGGGACTTCGTGGTGGCAGGTGGCCATCAGGACTCCTGGCTGGGACCCCAGGCCACCGACAACGCTGCAGGCAATGCATGCCTGATGGAATTGGCGCGGGTGTTTGCCCAGCATCGTGATGAGCTTCGGCGAGGACTCCTTTTCGGATTCTGGATGGCGCATGAAACCGGAACGATGACCGGCTCCTCGTGGTTCGCGGATCAGAATTGGGATCGTCTGCGTGAACATGCCGTCGGTTATCTCCAGATCGATCAACCCGCCATCATTGCCAGCTCTCGATGGATTACTGAATCCAATGTTGAGCTCCGCCGCTTTCACCAAGCCATAGAGCATCGCTTGCTCGGCGATCGACCTTTTCAGTGGCACAGGGCAACCAGGACAGGGGATTCATCTTTTTTCGGCATTGGGGTGCCAATGATCGCTGCCAATACGGGCTACACTGAGGAGGAACTCAAGGCCACAGCCCTGGCGACGCTCGGCTGGTGGCATCACTCATTGGAAAACACCATAGACAAAATCGATTGGGATCTGATGGCGGTTCACCTGCGGATTTACGGGGCCTATCTTTGGGAACTCTGCACTTTACCCATACTTCCCTTTGAATTCGTGAGTGTAGCAGAGCAGTTCAGGGATCGCCTTGAGGAGTTACGGGCTGACGGCCGGACGATTGGTTTCGATGGGATCATAGAACGGGCAGAGAAGCTACGTCATGCGGCATCGCGGTTGGACGACGCTGCTCAGCGCTGGCAGGAACGCTATCGGTCAGGAGAGGTGCAGGACGGGGAACCGGCTGAGCTCCTCAACACTTGTATAAAGCGGCTCAGTCGCCTCCTGGTACCATTATCCAGCACGGCCAAGGGGACGTACGGACATGACCCTTATGGCTTTACCCCGCAGACGACGATGATTCCCTCCCTCTTCGACGTGCCGAAACTGGAGACCCTATCGCTGGAAAGTGAGGAACGCTGGCAGCTTGAAACGCAATTGATCCGCGAGCGGAACCGGATTGCCGACGCCCTCGGCGATGCATGCTGGCTCATCGACCGGACGCTGGCGCACGTGAAGTAATCTCGCCTCGGAGTACTGGCGCATAGTCCTGAACTCAGGGTATGCGTGCCGCCGGGAGAGGTGCCTATACCGTGAGAAGGCAAGGATACCTAAGGGAGGGGAGGTAAAATGAGCCAGTTGGATATTTTGCTGGATATGGTTGAGAAGTCACAAGAGGAGATCGTGCATCTCCATCAAGAATTGGTGCGGATTCCCACGGTGAATACTGGACGTATGCCCACGGGTAATGAGACTGATCTCTGTCACCTCCTGGAGCAAAGATTCGTCGCTGAAGGCATTGAGTTTGAGACTATTGAGTCCGCACCGGGACGGGGGAACTTCATAGCGCGTCTTGTTGGTTCCCCTTCCCTCCCGCGTCTCCTCTACATAACCCACACTGATGTTGTGCCGGTGGGAGAAGAAAGCAATTGGACTCATCCACCTTTTTCCGGAAAGATTGTTGAGGGCACGGTCTTTGGAAGAGGCAGTGATGATGCAAAATCCCTGGTCACTTCAGGGACAATGGCGCTCTTCATACTCAAGCGGGCTCGGGTTAAGTTGCACGGCAGGCTCACATTTCTTGCAGCAGCTGATGAAGAGGCGGGCGGGCGGTATGGCGTTGGGTGGCTTGCAGAAAAGGTGCCCGACAAGATTCAGGCGGATTATGCCATTAATGAAGGAGGAGGGACGCCATTACAAACCAACAGAGGGTTAGCCTACCTCTTTTCCGTTGGAGAGAAAGGGCGCCTGGGGGCCCGGATTACTGTGGAGGGTCGTAGTTCCCATGCCGCCCGACCTTGGCTTGGAGAGAATGCCATTGTGAAAACGAGCGAAATTGTACGCCGAATTCATAACCACAAGCCTGATCTGGATACATCCCTTGAATTTTTTCAACATCTTAGTCACCTTTTCGACCTTCGAGAGCCTATTTCCCCTAAGAATATTGACCGCGTTGCCGATAGATTATCGAAAAAGGACCGCTCCCTGGGTTCGCTTATGAGGGGCATGTCGCGAATGACAGTTTCTCCTACGTTGATTTCCGGGGGTACCAAGTCGAATATCATCCCGGAAGCTTGTCAATTAACGTGCGATATCCGTACTCTCCCTCATCAGGATGAACAGTATGTTGAGCAACAGCTAAACCGGGTAGTAAGGGGAATAGATGGTGTTAATATCGAACTGGGACATACTGCGGTTTCTGGTGCCTCTCCTGCTGTAACCGATTTCGTCCACCAGATTCAAAAGGCAACGGAGATAGCACTCGGTCGAAACAGCATCATCTGGGTTCCCACCATTACAATTGGCTTTACCGACTCCCGTTTTGTTCGTCCTTTGGGAACTCAAGTCTACGGAATCGCGCCTATTACCTTCGAATCGAATCCGATGCGGGAGGGTGTACATGGCGTGAACGAAGCCATGGAAATCGAGAATCTCGTGCTACGGACCAAAATGCAGGTAGTACTCGCCTATCTAGTGCTTGGAGCCAATCATTAGGGGACAGGGCGGCGTATTCATTCAATACGAGATGTGCTCTCTGAGGGAAGGGGTACATCACGAAGCATCGATACACTTCACCTCCTGCGCAAAAGGGCGATGGTAGACCCCCACCCACCTGAGGTGGGAGGAGCTAGGGAGAAAGATTGAACCAACGGGGACTTTGAGAGAAAGGAATGGACCCTTTGCCGCTGATATCCCATCCCCTTGCCGTGAATGATCCTCACCTCGTAAATCCCTGCCTTTATACACTCCTCCAGGTATTCCTCCAGGAGGGATGGGATCTCCTTGGGGGAAAAGGTATGCAGGTCTATACTATCCCCGATGGGAATCCTTATCGGATCCTGGGAGTGCTGGTCTTTCCTCGTCATCCGAATGGGGTCCCCCGGTGCCCCCTATTCTGTGGCTACTGGAGTCAATTTCCAGAGATATTGTGGCGAAAAGGGCGGATATTTAACATTACCACATATACCACATCTGGTACCCAATCTTATACAGATCGGGGAGAGGTGTCCAGTGGGAAAACCCTCTGAAACTTGGGCCTTGATAAGATCCTGTCTAAAAGTGGTCCACCAAAACCTGATCCGAGTGAGTATTTGAAAATCCCGGCGTGGCTGACTGAACACCTTCAGGCAAAATGAAGGGTCTATCTTTGAGGGATGGAAAGTATGAAGGTTGGATCAGGACCTTTTGCCTTTGCCTTCTGGTCTTATCTCTTTGCGATTCTAATCTAGGATAATCTCGATCGGAGCTGCATTGTTGAATTCATCTTCTACAGATCCCATGAGAGGAAGAGAGAGACCCGAAAGACTTGCCTTTGAACAATTGGCTAGTCCGCTATGCCTATGCAAAAAACTCCCAAAAAGATCAAACAAGAGGCGATGAATCTAACAAAACCGTACCCCTCCTTCAGGAGCATATTGCCAAGGATGACCCCAAAAACAATGCTGAGTTGCCTCATCGAGATTATGTAGCTAATCTTTTCAAATTTCATGACGAAAACTATCAGGGAGTAGGAGAGTATAATCAAAATCCCCGTTGTAGCGGCAGGTAACTTGTTCAGGGACCATTCCTGTTTTATAAATCGTCTTCTTTTGGAGAAAGCAATGTATGGGCTAAGGATGACAAAAGCAACAAAATTGATTAGCCATACATACACGAATGCGTTAAAAAATCGTGTTCCGGCTTTATCTATGATGTGGTGTACGCTTAGGGTTATGGCGGTTAACCCAGCAAACATTATAGCCTTATTCTTTAGGTGTGCAAAAGGTTTGATGAAATTTCGAATATCCAGCGACCTCATCGGTATGATGTATACACCAAGAATGACGGTCAGAATTCCAATAACACCCAAAGGGGATAACTTTTCCCCATAGAAGATGACAGCCAAGATGGGAACAATGATAGGAGCTGATCTGACTATTGGATAGACCAAGGAAAGATCCCCGTATTTATATGAACTGGCCAGGAGCACCCAATACAAAGATACGAGGGTTCCCGAGGCCAGGACGATATACCAACCATCGGGATTAACCGTGCTGTTATGAAGAAGGTAAAGAAATAAAGGAAAGAAGATAAGCAGCTCGAATGCTAGGGACCACCAAAAGAATACCAAAATATCCTTGCCTCTTTTTCCCAAGAAATTCCATATTGTATGGAGAACCGCCGACAAGATGATAAGCATTATGGCAATGTAACTCACGGTATTTGATTGCTCCAAAAGAAAATATGTGCCTCTGTCAAGTTAAAAGGTGCGAGGCTATTTTCGCTGGTTCTATACAAGATGAATGCCTTCAATCTTCTATCATAATGGCCATATTCAATCTGAAGTTTCAAGGTAATAATTGTTATGGAATCCACAATAGTCTGTTGTGTTCACAGACAGGAAGGACCTATCTTAAAGTGAAGAATCCTAATGAGAGGGTCGAAAAACTCTTCTTTGCTACTTGGCGAAGATTTCAAGGCATTAAAAGTCCTTTTTTCAATTGTCATTCTTTGGAGAATTTCTAAAACTTCGGCTAATTTTGGCTTTCTTGACAGTTTCAACTGAACCATTTACCGAGTAATAGGATTTTCCAATAAACGATTGGTGATAGAAATACTTACTCTGCCCCTTTCTCCAACCCCAAAACACCATCGTAGTCCTTTGCGGCCACGACACTGACTTATTCCGTTAAGTGTTAGAAATACAAATCAAATCCAACCCCATTAGCAACACAAATCTTTCCCGGGACCCAAAATTCACCCTTTCCCCTCTCGGGATCCCTCAGGCCATCAAGGCCTATGAAAATCAATTTGTCCTTGACTTTATGAAGTCTTTTCAGGTAAAAATGTCTGCCTGAGGTAAATTGATTTATTGTATTACTGAAAATCGAAATCCCCAACCCGATTGAGAAATGGCTCACTTCCTCTTCATCTCTATCGTTCTCTTTTTCGCCTCATTCACCCTCGGAACGGCCGGATTTGGATTTGCCATCGTCTCGATGTCCCTGATCTCCCTGGTTACGAGTCCCAAATTGGCAGTGCCCTTTATCATGCTTTACGCCTATGGGGTCAATTTCTTCTTGTTCCTCCGGTTCAAGGAATACATTGATTGGCAAAAACTGTGGCCTTTAATGGTGGGGGCTCTGCCCGGTATTCCCCTGGGGATCTATTTCCTGAAGACCCACGAAGACGTTATGATCAAAAAGATCGTGGGGGGAGTGGTGATCGTCTTTGCCCTCTGGAACCTCATAGCCCGGGCTGATAGGAGATACGCCCTTTCCAGATTTTGGGCCTATCTGGCAGGGTTTGCCGGGGGCATTCTCCACGGGGGAACGGCCATCAGCGGTCCGCCGGTGGTGATGTATCTAACCCTCAACAGATGGGAAAAAACCCTGACCAGGGCGACCCTCCAGTCCTTCTTCTTTGTCACGGGTTCCTTCTCCCTTTTCGGCCTGGTAATCACCAAAATACTGACCCTCTCTGTATTGCGATTCAACCTGCTCTACTTGCCTGTAGTTATCCTGGGGGGAGTAACGGGATACTTCCTTTTCAAGAGACTGAGCTCGAGACGTTTCAACACGCTTTTGCTCTCCCTATTACTTGTTACCGGTCTCCTTCTTATTTTTGCATAAACCAGCCACTTGGTCCGGCCATCGTGAAAGCGTCAACCCTCCATAGGCTGCGACTCAAATTGCTCACCTAGTCAGAAGATAAACCCCTTGGAATCATCTACCTTCCCTATGTTGTTGTATCAGCGCTGTCGATCCCGGGTCGCAGCATCCGAGCATAATAGCCCCCCACAGTATAGAGGGCGGCGGCCGGGTTGTGACCGAGGACCCGATCCTTTGCGATCAGAACCGTGGTGAGGGCGTCGCTGTATTTGAAAAAGAGCGAGTCATGGCCCACACAGAGACCCACCAGGATATTGAAGTCGGTCTTCTCCTCATTGAGAATGCTGGCTTGTGCGATGGGGCTGCACATTGCCTCGAATTTCCCGATGCGGACCTTCTCCTCCTCTCGAATCCCAATGGTTTCCTTCGGAGTGCGCCCAACCTTACAAATTACGGAAACTACCTCGAACCCCTGTGCCTCAAGGATCCTCGTCAGGGTCCCTGCCTCGGAATGGAGGCCGCTGCAGCAGGCAACACCGAGCTTCCGGTAGCCCATCTTCTTCGCAAACTCACAGATTTCTTGGACTCTGGGCTTGACAGGATGCCTAACAAAGGGCTGGATGTGGCGATTGCTGTAACATTCGGCCTCCTGGACCGAGGCCATCCGCGCAAACTCTCTTACCTCAGACCTCTCATACTCCCTTACGGCACTCTCAACGATTTCGCCGTAGTTTTCTGTCGGGCAGAACTTGGGACCGTTTCCTCCCTCCACACGGCAGACTTTATCCTTGACGGAACATTTGGCACATTGTGGATTCTCCTTATCCTGCATCACAACTCCTCCCCTTTCAAAGGTTTGCACAAAGTTTATCATTTACAGGTAGGATTCTTCCCTGGTATTCCCCCGATATGAGGCCCTCGGCCCTTTGGAGAACCCATCTCATATCGGGCAAAAGGGTTCTATCATGGATTTATTGATATATCAAGGGGCTAGGGGGCAACAAAGTTATCGGATAACTCTCCGATAATTGAAATGGGAAAAGTGTCTGGCCGTCCACAACAGATTTAACTCAGGCGCTTTGGAAATGAGTGACGTGAGAAGATAGGGGAAACCGAGGCCGGTTAAACGCAAGTCTTGGCTTGTCTAGAAATCGCTTCTGAAGGTAATCATGTTATCTGCGCACGTATTGTCCATATAGAGCCGATTTTTGAGGTGTGGGGTAAGGATGACAATGGCCTAACAAATCATATCTTTCCCATTTCAAAGGCCTTGATAAATGCATCCACTAACACCTTGTCGAATTGGGTTCCGCAGGATCTTCGAAGTTCATCGAAGGCCTCCTCCCTCAGCAAGGCCTTTCGATAAGGCCTATCCGAGGTCATAGCATCAAAGGTGTCGGCTACGGCCACGATCTTTGCGATGAGGGGAATATGACCATCGGCAAGGCCCTCTGGGTATCCCTTTCCATCGATCTTTTCATGATGGTATTTTAGCCCGGGGATAATCCAATGAAGCTGCTTGATATGTCCGATGATCTCAGCACCCATCAGGGTATGTTGCTTCATCTGATCGTATTCCTCGTCATCCAATTTATCGGGCTTCCTCAGGATTGTATCCTCAACCCCTATTTTCCCGATATCATGGAGAACGGCAGCCAACTTTAGCCACCGCATCTCGTTCGCCTCCAGGTCGATCTGCTCCGCGATGGCCAGGGAATAGGTAGTCACGCGCTTGGTATGCCCCCCGGTATAGGGATCCCTCTTTTCGATAGCATCGGCCAAGGACGAAGCCGTTTGAAAGAATAGCTCCTCGATCTCGGCCAGCAGACGGGCATTATCCAAGGCAACGGCCACCTGATCCGCCAGGGATTGGAAAAGGGTTAAATCCTCCTCGGAAAATGCTCCCCCATCCAACTTGTTGATGGCCTCCAGGACCCCAATCGTCTTTTCCTTCACCTTGACGGGAACGCAGATCACACTCTTGGTCGTAAATTTGGATTTCTTATCCACATCGCTGAAAAACCTAGGGTCGTTTTGGGCATCATGGACGATGAGGGGTTCATTATGCTGAGCCACCCATCCGGCAATTCCCTCCCCCATTTTCAAATGGAATGTCTTGACCGCGTCCTCCTTATCTCCAAGGGCGACCTCGAAGTAAAGCTGTCCGGTCTTTTCATCGATGAGCAATAAGGACCCAACCTCGGCTTCCATCAATTCCGTTGCCGCCTGCATGGCCCTTCTCCTCACCGTCCCTGGTTCCAGGGTGGAATTGAGTATTTGGCTCAGTTCCGTTAGCGTCACCAATTTCTTTAGGCCCTTTTGCAAATCACGTATTTCCCCTTCCCTCTGCTTCAAAGACCGATCCAACTTTGAGGATTTTCCAACCATCTCCGATAACTTCTTCTTATAATCCCTGATTTCCTCTTTCATATTCCGCGATGTCTTCGCGGTCTTATCGCCCATTGTCACTGATTAACCCTCCTTGGGCCAATCCACCGAATAGGGAAGCAGGGCCAATGCCCCAAACAAGATTCCGACATAGGCCTGATACAACTTCAATTAACTACCCCATTTGCTCCACGTTTGTCAATACAAAAGCGGCTGGAGTTTCCTGATTTCTTGGAGGACTCCGTTGCCCCCGAGCGTACATTCATCCTTCAAACCGCAGCTCTAAAAAGTGCCTTTAGCCCTTAGCCTTGAGCCTCTAACCTCCAGCCTCGCCCCATAGGGGTGAGCCGCAGTATCCATATTCGCCTGACAAAAGGTAGCTGACCCCATCTACAGCGAATGCTTAAATCAAGAGGGATAAGGACGCCTCCCCGACTCCCCAGCAATTTGTGAAGGATTCTCCAAAGGTGCCCTAAAAGAGTTGACAATTACGTAAATGTAGATTATATTAGAAAAAATAGCTAAACCGCATCAAAAGAATACTATCCGACCTCTCAAAGGGGGATACAATGAGAAAAAGAGAGCTCAATCTCTTCAAAAAACTCCTTAATCGTCGCTTAGAGGAGTTACTGATGGAAGCCGAGAGGACTAAACATCAGGTGAAGGAAACCGAGGCGCCGTCGCCGGATCCTCTGGATCAGGCATCCAATGTTTTTGATAGGGATTTCCTTTTACGCTTGAGGGATCGTGAGAGGAAGTTGATGGTCAAGATCAAAGAGGCCCTGGAAAGAATAGAGAATGGTACCTTCGGTATATGCGAAGAATGCGGGGAAAAAATCTCNNCCACCCTTTGCATCGATTGTAAACATGAACAAGAGGCCTCGGAAAAGAGGGTGAAATACGGCGAGCCAAGGGAATCCCCCTCGTTATGGCTCAACACGTAACGGCACGTCCCATCGTTCCCTGAAGCCAGGCGGGCGGGGCCTTACGTTCATTTTTTGAAAAACGACACCAATCGGCTCTTCCAAACCAGTAAGCGCTGGTATTGTCCCGGGTATTTCTCCTGAAATAGACTGCTGAATCTCTTCATAACTTCGCTCTCCTTGGAGAGGAGCAATAGCCCGCACCCAATGAGGAGCCATCCCTGGAGGACAGGAAGGAATAAACCCACTACTCCCAACCCAAGGCAAATCCAACCTGTTATCAGTATCACGATTCGCTTCATTGTCACCCCGAAGGGAAAATAACACTACCGCCCGATTTATCCGAGAGCGAGAGATTCACAGATCCTTAAACGAAACGACGATCTTCTCCATGGCCTTTGTGGCGATCCAAATCGCCCTTTCCTCTGCCAAATCCAACAATTCCTCCCTGACCATATGCTCCTCTACCCGGTTAACGGCTACCCCGGTAATACATCCACCCTTGAGCCCATGGGCGCAACAAAAGGTGAGCAGGGTTGAGGCCTCCATCTCGTAGTTGAGGACCCCGAGCTTCTGCCATGCCTCCATCGATCCATGGAGGCGTTCGATCATATATCTGGAAAAGTGCCTATCCTGGCCCGCATAGAAGGTGTCGGTCGAAGCTGTGATCCCCACATGAAAGGGAATTTTCAATTCCCGTGCCGTTGCTACCAAGGAGTTGAGGATCTCGTAATCGGCTACCGCCGGATATTCAATGGGGGCATAATCCAAGGAGGCCCCATCCAATCTCACCGCGGCCGCCGTAATAACCGTCTCCCCCGCACGGACTTCCTTCTGAATGCCCCCCGAGGTACCTACCCGGAGGAAGACCCGCACCCCCAATCGGGCCAATTCCTCCGCCGCGATGGCCGTGGAGGGACCCCCGATTCCCGTTGAAGTCACCAATACGGGTTCTCCTTTGAGGTTTCCCAACAACGTTCTGAACTCTCGATTGCGCGCAATCTCCCGACTATCGGGGTCGAAGGCCTGGGCAATTTTCAAAACCCTATCGGGGTCTCCCGGAAGGAAGGCGAACATGGCTCCCCGTGTGGTTTGTTTGTCCAATTTCAAATGGTAGACGCGGCTCATGGTTTCCCCAAACCTCTCCGCGGAATCAACTTCCCTTCCTTATGCTGTCCAGGTCTGTCGATGCCAGGCCATCTCCCAGAAGAGGCGTTCCCATCTACTCGAGAAATTGAAGATCTCCTGAAGGCGATCCAATTTCTCCTTGGATGCACCCCTTGTCAATTCGTTGAGCAGATCCTTAAGGGATTCCGTCAACTCCCTGAATTCCGGTGAGGCGTAGGTCTCGATCCATTGAGCGTAATGGGGATGTTCGGGTATTCCCTTGGTCTTCAAGCGGGTCCCGATTTCAACATATCCCCACTCACAGGGGAGAAAGGCAGCCAAAAGGTCCAGGAAATCCCCCTCGTACGCGATTCTCAAAAGATAGCTCGAGTATGCCAAGCAGTAGGGAGCCGGCTCGGTCTGCTCAAGCGCTTCCGACGATATGCCGAAATCCCTGCAGATGGACCGATGAAGATCCATCTCCACCTTTAATGTGAGCCCAAGGAGGTCCGAAAATCTCCCCATGCTATCTAAATCATGGCTCTTTGCCGCGGCAATGGCCAGGAATCGACAGAAGTCTTTGAGATAGACATAGTCCTGAGCGAGATAAAATTTGAACTTCTCCTCGTCCAGGCTTCCATCGCCGATTCCCTGGACGAAGGGATGATCGAAATTGGCCTCCCAGATAGCATGGGCCTTCTTGCGTAAAGTATCCGTGAATTTCATGGCGCGATACCCGGAAAATATGCCGATTATTTCGACGAGACGTTATAGAGGGCATCCCAAAACATGAGTTCATAACCCTGAAGCATTCTCGATGCCTCCTTGATGGCCCTGGGATCAACTCCCTGGGAAATCCCGACATCGATAACGAGCCGTGCCTGTTCCTCAAACTCAGCCACCGGGGTACTGAAGAGTTCGAAGAAAAAGAGGTCCTCGCCCTTAAACCCATATCCTTCCATGAGAGCCTTGCCCATTCTCCCACAATTCGCCCCCCATGCCGGGAAATTAGCCAGGAATGCCCCTGCCACTTCCGCGGCGCTCCCGTAAAGGGAAAGCCAGGCCATATAGGTTTTGTAGGCCTGAGCCTCGGGTATTGGCTCATATGCCTCCAGCTTCTCCTCCGATACTCCCAATGCCGATGCAAACCGGCCAAGGGCTTTAAGGGCTTCAGTTTCCCCTTGAAGTATCATCCAAAAAAAATCCCTTCCGGGGGGGAGCCCATGTCTCGAAAGGAGAAGGCCGACGCTTCGAAGGTCACTCGTGATGATGTGGTGCTGTTCACCGATGAAATACCTCAGTTGCTCACGCCCGATCTTTCTCCCCTCTAAATCAGAAAGATACGGATGCCCGTGAATCCTCTCCTCCAACGGCCCCAAAAGATCCCTCAATTCCTTCAATAGGGAATCCACCCTCTGCATCTCTTCCCTCCTCTCAACCCGTTTTGACGACGGGTAGTCATAGAGTAGCTTTAAGGTTAGTCTCCTCCTCATGAGAAGTCAATTGGAAATTGACCGGATCTCCTTTGTCACCAGAGAATTCCGTTGTCCCTTTCGTAAGCCGTTCAATAGGGATCAAGGGGAAAGGTGATTATTTTTGGAACACCCACCTCATTGCGAATCTGAAGAATATGAAGAAAAGAATCATGGAAGGGATGAGAGTGGCCGACATATGAGTCGAAACAATTCCGTTTATCCAGTGAATGCCTCGGTAGAGAAGGCTGAGAAGTCTCTCTCTGGTATTGGTTGGAGCCACTACTCTGATTGATTTACTGAGCTGTCTTTCAAATTCTTCTATGCCCGTGCCGGGCTTGGCTTCAATGCTGATGTATTGCCCCGCAGTCCTCGCGGTTATCTTCCTCAAATGGATCTCCATATCCAATTGCATTCCCAGCTCAGCTTTCTGGTCGCGTTTCTCCTTCTGGGAAACTTTCAACTCGATAACGTTGATTTTCAGGATATCGACGCCAAGGAGCCCCAGATCATCCTCCAAACCCCTCACCTCTTCAATGCTATCACAGCCTCCTTCGCCATCGGTGATCAGGATAATGCTCTTCTCACCCCCTGAAAATTCCCCAGAGTCTAGAAACCGCCGCATATCATCAGGTGTCGATATATCCACCAGCGCCTTTCGAAGGGAATAGGCGATGGGGGTTTTCCCCAGATGGCCGGGTTTCACCCTCTTCATTGTTTCCTTGAAGGCCTCCTTGTCAAGAGGTCCCACTGGGATAATCAATTGTGAGTCCTGACATCCCTTTTCCCTGTGTCGCCCGAAGATCCTCAATCCCACATTGACCTTCTCTTCATCCAAATCGTCGACATACTCCTCCAGCACCTTTTCCGCGACCTCAATCTTACACCTCTGAGCACGCGTGTGGCCGGGATCTCCCAACGAGATTTGACCCCACATACTCCCTGAGGCATCGAGGATGATCAGGATATTCTCCTCCCGGGTTTTCCTCGGCCCAGGTTCTACCCTCCTCCGAGGTGGGACTCTATCCTTCTGCCCAATTTTCACCCTCACCTTTTTCCCGTAACCACCCCTTCCCAATTGACCGCAATGGGCCTCCTTTGGAGAAAGCAGTGGCGCAAGGGCTAGGGAAATGAGAAGGGCCAGGAAAAATGGAGACATATACCTTTCTAATCGCATCTTCATCAACTCATAAAAAACGTTTGGGGAATGACCATATTTTTTAAGCAAATTTAGTGCCATTCCTGCCGCTCCCATGTATTGAAAGTGACTTTTTCAAATGTACATAAAAAAGGGGGGAGTAAACGGCGACAGTGTTTGTGTACCAATCGACAAGATTTTCGTTGATTTGTGGAGTTTCCCGAGTAGGATTGGTGAAGATTTGTGATTCAAATATTGTACAAATTGGAATTGGGGTAACCCGAATGTTTCAGCTAGGATTCGCTACTCATCCTTTTGAAATACCTTTGGTGTCCAATACGTTGATGGTTCCAACTGTTCTGAAATTGTAACAATGAGCTTGACAGTTATCCAGTTATCGCTGTGCTTTCATTTTCTGAATTTCAATTTTCAGTGCTCTTATGGCTTCCATGACCTTGTCTATCACCTCCTGTGCAGTTTCCTTATTGCTTTTTCTGCCCTTAAACTCGGACAAATCCAGCGGCCTACCAAAAGAGATGTATATTCGCTTAAAGAAGCGGGGAAACGAAGAGCCAATGGGGAGCACTTTGTCCATGCCATCAATACAAACTGGTACGACAGCGGGCCAGGTTTCCATGACTAAAAATCCAGTTCCTGCACGCCCTCTTCCAATTTCTCCAGTCCGAGATCTCGTCCCTTCTGGGAAAAAGGTTACCGGACTGGTTCTTAATCCTTCAGCCACTTTAAAAATGGCTCTTAAATCCTTTCTCCCCTTTCTAATAGGAATGCATTTCCAATTATCTGCAAACCATGCTAAAATAGTATTTTTGTAGAAATTCTCTTCCGCTGCTGGATTCCAAGGCATTAACGAAGGTCGAATTAAGAGAACAGGATAGTAGGCACACAATCCAACCAAGAAGCTATCAATCATGGTCTGGTGATTGGAGAGCAA
>JABAOH010118429.1_pt1 | contig 15955 bp, 14 predicted proteins | sample 7062181 | NCBI WGS metagenome assembly JABAOH01 (sample SAMN14538630, study PRJNA623070) | marine sediment metagenome | biome: marine biome [ENVO:00000428]; feature: marine pelagic biome [ENVO:01000023]; material: deep marine sediment [ENVO:00002113]; isolation source: pool of 5 deep marine...
GTCCGGCGGGGAAGCCGAGGCATCCAGCTCCCCGCCCTGCTCCAGCTCCAACCCCCCGGATGCCCCGGGTTCGGGAACCAGCGTGATCTCCTCCAGGCCCTCCATCGGAGCCAAGGTCTGGTACTCCTCGGCGTCCGGCTCTTCACCGGGCACCTCCTGCGCGACCTCGGCGGCCGCTTCCTGCGCGACCTCGGCGGCCGCCTCCTGCGCTGTGCGCGCCGTGCCGGCCTCCGCATCGAGCTCGGCGAGCGCTCCAGCCACGCGGTCTGCCTCCACGACACGATCCTGCTCGCGTAGGATGGCCTCCAGCGAAACGAGCGCGACCACGTTCTGGGAATCCAGCTCGAGGACGCGGCGCGCGGCCAACTCCGCCTCGCCGAGCATCCCCTGACCCTGATAGAGCCGCATCGCGACGATGTGTCCGGATGCGAAGCTGGGATGTCGAGCGGTTCCGTCCTCGAGGAGGTCCAGCGCCTGCTTCTTGCGGCCGGCTCGCAGGTAGGCATCCGCCAGCGTGGCGAAGGCGAGCCCCTCGGGATCCCGCTCCGACCAGAGTAGGGCCTGGAGGGTCCGGATTTCCTGTTCGAGCGGCTCGGGCACGCGGGCTCCGGTGTCGTCGGCGAGGGNNAGGCAAGAAGATACGGGCGTCCCCGAAAGAGTGTCAACGAAATTCCCGCCGCCCAGATCGCCCCGTGCCCGGCGGAAGGAACCGGGGCGCCGGGCGCGCGTATCGACTCCTTACGGCATCCCGGCCACGCTCGGCTCCGTTGAGAGTGGGGTATCGAGCGGTTATCGTACCGGGCTTGATTCTTTGGCAGTTTCCACCCCGTCGGGGTCGTAGGAGAACGACGTCTTATGATGCGTCAGATGCGGGAAGCGACGAAGCCGATCATGCTCTTCACGGCGATCGCGTTCGTCGCGCTCATGGTCTTCCAGTGGGGCATGGACATCACGGGCATCAGCGGCGGGGGGCTGGGCGAGATCGGCTCGGTCAACGGTGACCCGGTGATGTACGAGGAGTACATGGCCGCCTACCGGCGCCTCTACGACCAGGTGCAGCGGTCCCAGGAGGAGCTGCTCAGCTCGCAGCAGAACAAGGACATCGAAGACGCCGCGTTCGACGAGGTCGTGAACCAGATCCTCATCCGCCAGGAGCTGCAGCGGCGGGGCATTACCGTGACCGACCGGGAGATCAGCGAGGCGGCGCGCTTCAATCCCCCCGAGGACCTGCGGGCCGAGTTCACCGACGCTTCCGGAGGGCTGGACCTCGTGTCGTATCAGTCGTTCCTGGCCGCGCTCACACCCGAGCAGCTGCTGGTCCTCGAGGCGTACTACCGCGACGCGATTCCGAGGGGCAAGCTGTTCCGACAGGTGGCCTCGGGGGTGTTCGTCACCGACGCCGAGCTGTGGCAGCGCTACGAGGACGACAACGAGCAGGTCGAGGTCCGATACATCCCGATGGACCCGTCCACTCGCTATCCGGCCCAGGACTTCACGATCTCCGACGAGGACATCGAGGCCTACTATCGGGCGAACGAGGAGGAGTTCGAGGTTCCGGCGAGGGCCTCGATCAGGGTCGTGGTCCTGGACAAGACGCCCACGCCCGCGGACACGGCCGCGACCGAGGCCAGGGCCGCCGAGTTGCGCCAGGAGATCCTCGACGGCGCCGATTTCGCCGACGTCGCGACGAGGGAGTCCTCCGACGAGGCGTCGGCGGCGCTCGGCGGCGACCTCGGCGTCTTTCCCCGCGGCTTCATGACCCCTCCCTTCGACTCCGCGGTGTTCGCCGCCCCGGTCGGCGAGGTCGTGGGCCCGGTGAGGACCTCGTTCGGCTACCACGTCCTCGAGGTGCTCGATCGCTGGGCCTCGGACAGCGCCCAGGCCCGTCACGTGCTGGTCCCCGTGGCTCGCACGGACGAGAGCGAGATCGCGCTCCTCACGCTGGCCGACTCCCTCGAGGACCTGGGCGAGGCCATGCCCCTCGAAGAGGCCGCGGCAGCCGCGGGGCTGACAACCAACACGGTCGACATCACGCTCGACTTCCCCTTCGTGGTCGGGGCCGGCCAGGTCTCGGAGGGAGCCGACTGGGTCTTCGAGGAGGCCTCGCCCGGCGACGTGAGCCCGGTGTTCGAGACCGCGACCGCGTTCTACGCCATGGAGCTGATCAGCTCGCAGCCGGAAGGGGTGCTGCCACTCGCCGACGCTCGCGCGGCGATCGAGTCCACGCTCCTCTTCGACCGCCAGATGGAGCGCTCGCGGGAGGATGCCCAGGAGGTGGTGGACCGCATCGGCGGAGGGGCGCGGCGCCCCTCGTCAACGTCGCCGCGGAGCTCGGGCTCGAGGTCCGCTCCGCCGGCCCCTTCGCGCGAAGCGATTTCGTGCCGGGCCTCGGCCGTCAGAACGCCGCGATCGGCGCGGCCTTCGGCCTGCAGCCCGGTGCGGTGAGCGGCGTCGTGTCCACGCCGGCGAACACCTTCGTGATCGAGCTCACGAACCGCGTCCAGGCCGACTCGACCGCCTGGATGGCCCAGGTCCAGGCGCAGCGGCAGACCGCCATCGCCATTCTCCAGCAGCAGCGGCTGCAGGAGTGGATCATGGCTCTGCGGACGGCCGCCCGCATCGTCGATCGGCGCGACGTGGTGCTCGCTCCCCAGGATCCCGACGCCATGCCGCAGCTCCCCATGGTCTTCTGATCCGACTGGAGCCGCCCCATTGCAGACGGGGTCGGGCGCTTCCGCGCCCGACCCCGTCGTTCGTTCCGGCGGATCGACCGACCCGGCCGGTCAGGTCTCCTGAGTCTGCTGCACCCCGTCGCTCAGCTTCCGCGGCTCGCCATCGTCGGACTCCGCGACCTGCTCCCCCGGGGGGGGCGTGGTGCGGTGGATCTGACGATCCGGGACCTTGAGCTCGTGCTCGATCTCGCGCACGGAGCTCTTGAACTCGCGGATGCCCTTGCCGAGCGACGACCCGATCTCCGGAAGGCGCTTCGCGCCGAACAGGAGCAACACGATGAGGAAGATGAAGATCATCTCCCCCATTCCGAAACCACCTATGCCCATCCTGCAAATCCTCCGTTGTGCCGTCTCGGCGACGGACGCCGGGTCCGACTCAGATCCATGAGCGTACGACCAGGGCGACGATGGCGATGCCGACCAAGGTCAAGAAGTTCAGTGTGAGTGTAACGGGTCCGAGCACGAACGCGACAGCCACCAGGTCCACCGAGAGCGGTCCCACGGACGCCTGCACGGACGTCAGCAGGAAGTCGCGCGCGGCGGAATCCGGGAGGCTCACGTCGACCAGCTTGGTGAGCAGCCCTCCGAGGAACAACCCGAGGATGAGCGTCCATAGGAACCGGACCACGCTTCTGCGCCCCGTATCAACCAACATACTGGCTCAACCCGGTCCGGGTTCCCGCAAGGCGGCTCGGCGCGCTCACGCGACTCGACTCACCGCCGCCGATCGACCGCGTACGCGATCGCATCCATGAGCGCCTCCACCGCCGGTGCCTCCGGCAGCTCCTGCAGAGCGATCCACGCCTCGTCGGCGTAGCGGGATGCGCTCGTCCGCGCGTAGCTCAGGCCTCCCCGATCCGCTACGATCCCGACGATCCGCTCGATCTCGTCGTCGGTCGGATCGACGCGGGTGAAGAAGGACCGGATCTCCCGGTCTTCCGCAGCCGTCGCCCGAGCGAGGGCGCCCACGAGCGGCAGCGTCACCTTGCGCTCGCGCAGATCGTGTCCGGTCGGCTTTCCGGTCACGGCCTCGGACCCGGTGTAGTCCAGGAGATCGTCGGCGATCTGGAAGGCCATGCCGAGGTTGTGCCCGTAGCGGGCGAGGGGCTCCCGATGCGCCGGCGCCCCGGCGATCGCGCCCATCTCGCACGCGGCGGACATGAGGGAAGCCGTCTTCGCCGCGATGAGCCGATAGTAGTCCTCCTCCGAGAAGTCCAGCGCGTCGTACGACGTGAGCTGGCGCATCTCCCCGACCGACATCTCGTTTGCGGCTCGGGCCAGCACCGCGAGCGCCTCCAGATTGCCGATGCGCGCCAGCTCCGACACGCCCCTCGAGTACAGGTAGTCCCCCATGATGATGGCGACCTGATGCGTCCAGAGGGCGTTCACGGTGGGAAGACCTCGGCGCAGCACCGAGTGGTCCACCGCGTCGTCGTGCACCAGCGTCGCCAGGTGGACAAGCTCGACGACAGCGGCCAGCGTCAGCGCGTGGCCGCTCTCGCGCCCGCCGACGCGATCGGAGAGAAGGAGAAGCGTAGGGCGGAAGAGCTTGCCGCGCATGAAGAGGAGGTGCTCGTTGACCTCTTCGATATTGTCGAAATCGGAGACCACGATGCGTCGGATCTCGTCCGCCACGCGATCGAGGGAGTCGCGCACGGGCGCCTGGATGGCGCTGAGCTTGGGGGGCACCCCCTGAAGCGCGCGGGTCACGTCGAGCTCCGGGGAGCGAGGCGGGGAGTCATGCCGGGCCTCTCGGGTTCTCGCTAGCGAAGGGCCCGAAGCCGCTCGGTGACATCGGCGAAGTTGATGTCGAGGGAGAAGACGCGGTCATAGTACTCGACGGCGGCGTCCCGGTCGTCCAGCTCCTCGTAGGCGCGGCCCAGGTAGTAGTAGATGCCCACGAGGTCGTCCTCGACCCCGGAGGGGGTGCTCAGGGCCCGACGCAGGGACTTCACCGCGGCTTCCGGCCGGCCCATCTCGATGAACGTCTGACCCATCAGCTCGTACGTCGGAAGGTGGCCGGCAGAGGAGCGCAGCACGGCCTGAAAGGCGCCGATCGCCTCGTCCAGCAGCCCCATCTCCTTGTACGCCGTGCCCAGGTCGTAGTGGGCCCGCACGTCGCTCGAGTCCAGGTTCTCGGAGACCTTCTCCTTGAACTGGGAGAGCATCCGGGCGAAGTCCGCCTCCTCGTCCCCGCTGGGCTCCTCGTACCGGACGGTGAAGCGCGTCGTCCTGCTCTCTTCGCCTCCGAGCACCATGGCCCCGAAATCGACGTACCCTTCGTCGCCGGACTCCCGGTCGCTCACGGGCGGTGACTCCGGGAGCGGCGCCTGCCCAGCGCTCCTCCCACCATCTGCGGCGGGCGATTCGGGCGCGACCCGCTCCCCGGCCTCCGCGCGAACGGGCTCCTCCGCCGGGTCCGGAGCTTCCTGCACGTCCGGGGGGTGCGGGACGTCGTCGGGGAACGCCGCCTCCGGCACCACGGCGTCGAATGCCGCCTCCTCGCGAAGCGGAGCCGCATCGGGGAAGGCGGAGCCCCCCATGGGCGGCTCGGCCGCGTCGTCTTCGGCCTCCTCCTCGACGGCCACGACCCCCGCCCCGTCGATGGCCTCCTCGGCCCCTTGGCCGGCGGGCTCCTCCTCGGCGGCGGCCATCCCCGCGGCGAGCTCGGCCCCTCCGGAGATCTCGAGCCCCCCCGCTTCGGCCTCGCCTCCCGGATGCGGATCGGTCGCCGGCCCCGCCAGGCTCACGAAGTCCTCGGCGGCCGCCATGAGGTCGCTCGGCACCTCCGGCGGCTCGACCCGCCGCCCGTCTCCGAAGGAGATTCCTTCGACGCCCGCGACCCCGTCATCGGAAGCCGAGTCCATCACCGGCACGACCGAGAGATCCGCATCGGGATCGATGGCGAGAATCTTCTCTTCGAGGGCGTCGGCCTGTGCTTGCTCGTCGGTCCGGATGAAGTGCTGGCGGGCGATCAGGAACTGCTCGACGGCCTGCTCACTCCGACCGTTCGCCGCCATCTGCTCCGCCACCGTGACCCGAACTCCCACGTCGTCGGGAGCGAGGTCGCAGAACTCGATCAGCGCACGAAAGGACTCGTCGAGCCGACCGGTCTGCTGCATCCGCTCGGCGTAGGTCAGGAAGTTCGTGCGAGCGTCGGAAAGGAAGCCTTGCTCGGCACGGATCTGGCCGATGCGGAGATAGGCCTCGTGCCTCGTCGGGACGCCGCGGATGATCTTCTTGCAGACGGCGATCGCGTTGTTCGGGAGGTCGGCCTCACGGTAGAGGTCCACCGCCTTCTCGTAGTGCTCCACGGCCGCCTCGAGCGAGCCGAGCCTCACGTGCAGGTCCCCGACGCGGTTGCACAGGCCGATGTCGACCTGCTCCTCCCGAGCCAGCTCGGTCAGCGCCTTGTTGTACTGGTCGAGCGCCTTCTGCCACTCCTCCTTCTGCTCGTGGCGACGCGCCTGCTGCTTGAGCGACTCGATGCTCATCCGGTGCGATCCGAGGATTCGGTCTGCCCAACCGCGCGGGCTTTGACGTGCTCCGCGACCCGATGGGACAGGACCCGGGCGGACCCCGGGTCGAGCAGCTGTAATCTGTCCGCGACGCCCGGAAGCACAAGGGCATCGGGGATCATCCCGATGACCTCCGTTCCCTCCAGGTGGCCTCCTCGCGAGACGACCTCGGCTTCGACGGCGTCGTAGACCGCGACCGGAGACGTGCGGTCGAGATCCTCGAGATTCATGGAGACCTGGAGCCGATTCCGACGCTCGAGCCAGAGGCCCAGAGCCCGCACCCCGGCGAACCCCCCGTTCCGCTCGCGGATGGTCGACGCGATCTCGCGCGCGGCGGCCAGATCGATCCCGGCGACGAACACGTTCCAGGCGAGCAGGACCTTACGGGCTCCGACGCAGGTCGCGCCCGCGGTGGGATGCGGGTGCCGGCAGCCCTCGGGCAGGTCGGGGCACCTCTCCCGGTCGAACCCGTCCCTTACGCCTTCGAACCCGCCCTTCCGAATGGCGGACAGCGCCCTGCCGGGCGGCCGCGAAGCCTGGGCGTAGAAGAACACGGGGACGCCCAGACGCGCGATCGCGGCCCCCACGCGGTGCGCCGAGGCCACGGCATCCGCCATCTCGAGGCCCGCCAGAGGCACGAACGGCAGGACGTCGAGCGCTCCGATCCGCGGGTGGACGCCCCGGTGCCTCGTGAGGTCGATGTGCTCGACGGCGAAGCTCGCGGCCGCGATCGAGGCCGCCTCCACCTCGGGGCGGCCTCCGATGTACGTCACGACCGACCGATTGTGGTCCGGGTCCGCGGACCAATCGAGGATCTCGACCCCGTGGGCGGCGATCGCGATCGTGTCGACGAGCGCGCGCACCTTGGCCAGGTCGCGGCCCTCGGAGAAGTTCGGTACGGCTTCGAGAACCTCGATCATCCTACAAAGCTAGGACGATCCCCGGAGCGCGAGCGAGGGCCCGGATGCAGTCCGGCATCCGGGCCTCGCTCGCGGTCCGGCCCCCGCGGCTCAGCTCCCGGTTGGGCCGACCAGCTCGGGATTGCCCGCCTGCAGCTGATAGGCCCAGTCGAAGATCATGATCGCGTCGTTCTGGTCGAAGCCCAGCATCTCCACCCGGATGACCCCGTAGTGGATCTGGCCGTCGTCTCCGATCACCCGCAGGACGTAGCTCTCCTGCGACGTCAGCGACACGTCGGCCGCCGCGTAGTTGCCCGAGGGGGCGACGGAGACGTCCACGCACGACGCGTCCGCCGCGACACCGCACTTTAGCGCGGTGGTCGGGAACCCGGCCTGGTGGATGGTCGTGCCCGGCCCGGGGACCAGCCACCAGCCGTCCACGTCCGTCTCCAGGCGGAAGTGTCGCGCCGGATCCCCACCGGGCAGGATCGGGTTCGTGAACTCGTCGGCGACGAAGCGGAAGCCCGAGAGCTGGGGCTGGGCGGAGAAGAAGTCGTACACCCACTCGCCGCTGTAGTCCGGGCGCGGCGTTCCCTCCGCCACGACGCTCCCCTGACTCTCGTGGCCATCGGTGTCCACCGACGTCACGAAGTACGCGTACGTCTCCCCGTTGGCCGCGAGGAGGTCGAGGAAGCCCTCGGAGTCCGTCTCTCCCAGGAGGAACGACGATCCGCCGGCGTCCTGGTAGACCTTGTAGTGCGAGAAGTCGCCGGCGGCCCGCGCGGCGGCGCCCCAATGGATGTAGTTGGCGTCGTCGAGCGCGATCACGAGCGGAGCGTCGGGCACCGGCGGCGCGGTAGGCACGGGCACGAAGACCGCCACGGAGCTCGCCGTCGCGGTCTCGATGCCCGAGGTCGGGCTGACCGCCGAAACGTAGTACTCGTACGTCTGCCCCGCGGACACGTTGGCGTCCACATAGCTGCACACCCCGCCGATGCAGCTCGTGACCTCGGCGATGAAGAAGAAGTCCGGGTCGGTCACCCGCCGGGCGTAGACCCGGAAGGCCTCACCGTTCCAGGCTGGCGCCAACTCCCAGCTCACGGTCACGGCGCCTGCGTAGTAGCTGGCCGCCAACGCGCGGGGCGCAGCCGGTATGTCGTCGCCCACGTCGTCGACGAAGATCACCTCGTCGTGACATGCCGTCAGGACGAGAATCACGATCAAGCTTCCCAAGGCCGCGCGTCTCATCGTTCCTCCCTCTCGTCGGCCCGACTGCGCCCGCGGCGTGCGAGCGAGTGCTGGCCGTGCCTTCCGTCGCCCGAAAACGACGTGCAGGGGCCGTACCCAAACCGTAACTAATTTTACGATATAGACTTAGGGTCACAGCTCCACGCGCGGCACGTCACCTGTAGAGGACACTCTTCCGTCGACGAGAAGACAGTCGGCTCGTCCGCCCGGGACCTCAGCGCCGACTCGAGGGAAGCCCGAGGTCGAGGTTGCGCTGCTTGTAGTCGAACTTCAGGTCGCGGTTGTCGAGGAGGGACACCTCGAACCGGAAGCTCCAGTTCCCCGTCGCCGTCTGGAGGAAGTCGAAGTTCGCCTGCCAGCGGTGAAGGTCTCGCGACAGCCGGATGGAGTGGTCGTTGAAGCCCTGGGCCTCCAGATCGTAGGCCGTGCGCCAGCTCACGCTCCAGTTCTCGGTGGGGTTCAAGCGCACCGTGCCGCTGAGCATCTGGCTCGTGAGGCGATCGGGATCCCGCGGGCGCTGGAGCGCNNGCGCTGGAGCGCATAGCTCAGGTTGGCGCTCCACCCGCCGGTGGATCCCCCCCGCCTGGCACCGGCCGTAGCGTCCTCTCGCCCGCGCACCGGGACGATCATCGACTCGTCGGTCACGCCCGGCACCTCCATGGGGTCCTCGGCCTCGGGCTCCTCCGCCTGCTCGTCCTGGTCCCGCCCGCGACCGAACGGCAGCCAGCGGAAGATCGCCGAGGAGGACCCGAGCGAGAACGAGAAGTTGACCTGGCTCAGGTGGGGATCGAAGGAGCGGCGCGACAGCGTCCCCGTCTCGTCCGTCTCGTCGTCGAAGAGCTCGTGGTCCATCGAGACGGACAGCCCCCTCAGGAAATCCGAGGAGATCTGGTTCGACAGGCGCGTCGTCTCGAACCCCGACAGGAACGAACCCAGCGAGTCGGCCTGCACGAAGTCGTACTGGACGACGCTGGTGCGGATCGCCAGCAGGCTCACGGTCTGCGCCTGCTGCACCCTGCGCGGCTCCCCGGGTCGAGCGGTCTCCTCCTCCGCGAGCGGATCGATGGCGAGCGGATCCTCAGGCGCGGGCCCCGCGCCCGGGTCCTCTTCGTCATCGTCCGTCGCCCTCCTGGCCTCGAAGGTCTGGGCGAGCGTGATCGCGACGGTGTTCTTCGGCTGCAGCGCTCTCGACCCGAAGACGCTGCGCTGGAGCTCGGTCGGCGTCGTCTCCGGGCTCCACTGGTAGTCGAAGGACGGCGAGAGCTTGTGCCGGATCGCCTCGAAGGACCCGAAGCCCGGAAAGAAGCCGTAGATGTCGGTCTTGAGCTGCGCGCCGAAGGACATCCGCGTCGGGCCGCTCACGAAGCTCTGCGCCAGAGAGTCGGTGTCCGAGCGGAACATGTCCCCCGAGACGGAGAGCCGTGGCGTCAGCGTCGTCGAGCCGATGAGCTGCTGCTGGTAGTTCACGGAGGTCGACCAACCGAGCCTGGACTCCGAAATGTCCCGGACCGGAGCACCCGTGACGAGCGCCGACGGATCCACCGAGTCGCCGAGCAGGAGGAGCGCCTCGGGAACGCCGAGGGTCTCACGCTCGTTCAGGTTGACCGACTGCGAGAACGTCAGGTTCCCGATGCTGAGGTTGCTGCGCGCGGAGCTGGCCGTCGTCGCGGTGTTGGCCTGCGAGAGGTCGAAGGTATCCGGCTGCACACGGTCGAAGGTGTTGCGCCGGACCCCGCCGGAGCCCGACCACGTCATGTTGTTCCAGAAGTGCGCCTCCGAGGAGGGAGCTCGAAACAGCGTGATCGGCGACAAGGACAGGTTGAGCGACGGGAGAAGCCACTCCGTCCGGTCGTCGGAGAGGTACTGCTTGCGATTCGACGACGCCGAGATCGTGCCCCAGTCGAATCGGCGGTTGAGCCCGGCCTCGGAGTCGATCGACTGCGTCACCTCCTGCGGGTTGAAGGAGTTCTCCCGCACGAAGTCGTTGTTGGAGACGAACCGGCCCGAGACGCGAAGCTGGGTGCGCTCATCGAGGTCCCATGAGTGGCGCGTGTCGAGCGCGAGCTCCGTCGAGCCGTCCTCGCGCCAGAAGCGCCTCATGTTGACGTCTCCGTCCAGGAACTGGCGGCTGAACCGGTAACGCAGCGAGCCCGTGAGGCTGAAGAAGGTCTCGCTGAACCAGTCCATGCTCACGAGCGCGTCGGAGTACTGACTCATCGCCCAGTAGAACCCCATGTTGCTGACCCGGCGGCGGTATCCCCCCGAGGTCCGGACGATGTCGTTGACGCTGAAGCGGGGCGTGAGCAGCCCTGAGGAGCGCCCCCGCTCCAGGCTCTGCGCCATGAACGGCAGCCAGGCCACCGGGACGTCGGCGAAGTAGAGCCGCACGCCTCGCGCGACCAGCACGCTTCCCCCGACGATCTTGATCTCGTCGGTCTGGAAGTGATAGTGCGGCTCGTCGATGTCGCAGGAGGTGAACTCGGCGTGCGCCATGAACGTCGAATCCTGGGCCGCGAACGGCATCTGGCCGCGCACGCGCCACTCCGCGCCCTCCTGATTGAACGACGTCACCGCGTCGAAGGCGGACCCCCGCCCCTCCCGCAGATCGTACACCATGTTCGCGGCGCTGACCGGGTCGCCGTCGGGGGGCGTGAAGGTCGCGTCCCCCACGGTCTGGAGCCGGCCCGAGACCTCGTCGAAGGTGATCGAGGTGTCCGCCTCGATGATCATCCCCTCGCGCGTGACGCGCGCCCGCCCCCCCTCCGGCGCCTGGAGGACGAGGACCCGGCGGCCCGCGGCGAAATCCGCGGACGCGGACTCGTACTGCGTCAGGGAGTACCCCGGAAGTCCGAGCAGCGACGCCGCGACGTCGTCCAGGGCGCCCCCGGTGGGCCGGTTTCCCTCGGCAGCCTCTGCGAGGCGCGCGGAGTCCTGCGTGAAGAGGATGCTGTCCGCTCCCGGAGGGCGCGCCAGCCTCTGCAGGCGCTCGAGGATGCGCAGCTGGGCCGAGTCGACCACCTCCTGTCCGACGAGCGCTCGCGGCCCGGCGAGGAACGCGATCCCGACGACGACGAGCGCGACTCGCTCCACCCGTCCGAGGGTCACTGGGTCCCCACGGCCCCCGGCGGAGGATCGAGGCTCGCCTCGTACTGCCGCTCGTACTCCTCCTCGGCCTTCCGCCGGCGGCGCCAGACGCCGATGGAGAGGAGGATTCCGAACTCGTACAGGAGCACGAGCGGGAGCATCATCATGATCGTGAGCGTGATCGCGTCACCGGGCGTGATGAAGCTCGCCAGGATCGTGATCAGGACGACGGCGTGCCGCCGCTTGGAGCGCAGGAACTCCGGCGTCACCAGTCCCATGACGCTCAACGCGAGGATCACGATCGGCAGCTCGAAGACCGCCCCGAACGCGAGCAGCAGCTTCGTGATGAAGCCCAGGGTGGCGTTGATCTCGAGCTGCATCGACAGGGTCTCGGTCAGGAATCCCTGGAAGAACACGAGCGTGACCGGAAGCGCGGCGAAGTAGGCCAGCGCGACGCCGGCGACGAACAGGACCAGGCCGAGGTAGAGCGAGGGGATGATCGCCCGCCTCTCCTCCTTCTCGAGGGCGGGCGAAAGGAACGACCATACCTGGTAGACGATGATCGGGAACGCGAGGATCACGCCGATGTAGATGGCCAGCCTCAGCGTGACGAAGAAGGGATCCGCCGGCGACAGCGAGATGAGCTGGAGATCCGGATCGTTCCAGGCCTCCCGAACCGGCTCCATCAGCAACTCGAGCACCTGGAAGCGATACACGAGGACGAACCCGAGCACGGAGCCCGCGACCACGGACAGGATCGACCAGAGGATGCGCCAGCGCAGCTCCTCCAGGTGGTCCAGGAAGGGCATCTCGCCCCGAGGATTCCTGTTTCGCATCTTCGGCCTGGGCGGGATCCGTGCGTGACCCGGCGTGCCCGTCAGAAGGGGAGCTCCACCTGGTTCCGGCGAAGCGCCTCTCGCTCCTGCGCCGCGGCCATCTCGTCGACGAATTCTTGGAACTCACCCGCGTCCTGGAAGTTCCGGTACACCGAGGCGAAGCGCACGTACGCGACCCGATCCACCGGGCTCAGACGCTCCATCACGAGCGCGCCCAACCGGACGCTCGGGACCTCCACGCCGGCTTCCCGGGACAGCACGTCCTCGACGTCGTCGACGAGCGCCTCGATCTCCGCAGCCGACACGGGACGCTTGGCGCACGCCACCTTCACGCTCCGCAGCAGCTTGGCCCGATCGAAGTCCTCGATCGCCCCCGAGCGCTTCAGGACCTGGATCGGGCGCTCCTCGACGTACTCGTAGGTCGTGAAGCGGNNCGCGTATCGACGACGCGGTTCTCGGTGGCGTCACACTCGGGGCAGCGCACGCGAGCTCCGAGCTACCCGATCTCGTCGAGCATCTCCCGAGCGAGCATCGCGATCGGCGCGTCAGGATACGTGTTCATGATCCGCTCGAGCGTCGCGCGTGCCTCGTCGGGCCTCCCCAGGCCGAGCTGCAGCCGAGCGATGCGGTACATCGCGTTCGGCACCTCCGCGTCCGTCGGATAGAGAGCCGGCAGGCGCTGGAACTCCTCGAGCGCGGGCGCTCCTGCTGCTCGAGGATGTCCGCGAGGAAGAAGTGGGCACGCGCCGCCCTCGCGTCGCTGGGATGCTCGTCGAGAAACTGACGGAAGGCCATCGTCGCGGCGTTCAGCGACTGGCGGTCGTACTGTTGCATCGCGACCGACCAGAGCTGATCGGGGTTCCCCGCGCCGCCACCCACGAGCTGCTCCTGCGTCGGCGGGGGCATGGTCGGATCCGACACCAGCGGACCCACCCCCGGGGCCGAGCCACGTCGGGTGTTCGCGAGCTGGTCGCGCACCTGGGCGATCCCTCTCTGGTTCTCCCCGGCGAGCGCCTCGAGGCGCGCGAGGCTCTCGGCGACCTGACGGATCGACCGGTTGATGTCGCCCCGGAAGTCGAACATCTGGTCGCTCTGCGTGCGCAGCGTGTCCTGCGTGGAGAGCGCCTCCTGGCGGAGCTCCGCGAGGAGCGAGTCCTGGCGCGCCGCGAGCGACCGGATCTCGAGCTGGAGGTCGCGGACGTCGCCCTTCATGGCGCAGCCGCCGAGCACGGACGCGGCGGCAAGGGTCGAGAGGACCCGAGCCGCCGCAGATGTCTTCTTACACGTCATGATGTACATGGACCCCTCCCCCGGCGTACCGGAGGAGGGGTCCCAGCAAGGGTCATGCCGTCAGTTGGCCGGGTTGATCGCGTTGGCGCCGGCCGTGATCACGAACTCGCCCCGGCGATTCCTCGCCCAGGTCGCTTCGTCGGAGCCCTGCTGCAGCGGGCGGCCCTCCCCGAAGGACACGATCTCGAAGCGGTTCTCGGCGAGACCGAAGCCCGTGAGGAACTGCCGGATCGACTCGGCCCGGCGATTGCCGAGCGCGAGGTTGTACTCGGTCGAGCCGCGCTCGTCGGCATGTCCCTCGATGCGGATGCGGACCTGCGGGCTCGCTCGGAGGATGCCGACCTTGGCGCGCAGCGTCGTCGCCGCGTCGTCACGGATCTCCGCCTCGTCATAGTCGAAGAAGACCATCGCCTCCAAGGTCTCGCGCGCGGCGCGGACGGCGCGCTCCCGCTCCGCGGCCTCGGCGCGCAGGCGCGCCTCCTCCTCAGCGCGGCGCCGAGCCTCTTCCTGGGCTTGGCGGACCGAATCCTCGTAGGCGCGGAGCGAGTCCATGTCCGGACCCGGCGGGGGCGGCGGCGGCGGCGGCGGATCTCCCCCACACGCGCCGACCAGCAGCGTGGCGGCGAATACGGACACAACAAAACGACGGACGATCATCCCAACTCCCGGGTTGAACGAACTGTTGAACGGTTGCGACGCGTGCAGACGGCGCCGAGCGCTGACACGAAGCTAATGCCCTTTTCCAGGGGGGAAAGTCTTTTCTCATATAGGCCTCGGAGCCTGTGCGCGCAAACGCTCGCGAAGCCTGTCGCGCGCGCGCCACACGGGATCCGGCGCCGCGCGGTGGAACCCGGGGCGCCGGTCAACCGGGCTGCAGCGACGGGGACCAGTCGGGGAGGCCGACCCGAAGGCCGGAGAGCACGGAGCGCAGGCGGCCCGTGCTCACGTCCACGACGAAGAGGCCGAAGCCCCAGCTCCGCTCTCCCACGAAGGCGAGATGCCGCCCGTCCGGCGCCCAGCTCGGGTCCTCGTTGTTGCCCTCGAAGGTCAGCTGGCGCAGCACGCGCCCCTGGTTCTCCACGTCCGCCACGAGAATGTGGTAGCGGCCCCTGCGGTCGACGCGTCCGTGAAAGGCGACGCGCTCGCTCGTGGGCGACCAGTCCGGTGAGGTGAAGTACCCCGTGCCCCCGTACTCGTAGGGCGACAGCGTCTCGGCGGAGCCGCCCTCGGACGGCATCAGCATCACCTGGGGGGTGTGCTCCCCGAACCGCTGCGTGTTGAAGGCCATCCAGACGCCGTCGGGCGAATACGTCGGGGAGAAGTCGTACCAGTCGCCCCCCGACAGGTACGACAGGCAGCAGTCGCGCTCCAGGTCGTACGTGAAGATGCCGCTCCGCCCGCTTCCCAGGACCGAGAACGCCAGCGTGCGCCCGTCGGGATGATAGGCGGGGGTGATGTAGTCTCCCGCTCCTCGCACCGTCGGAAGCATCCGCTCGTCGCTCCCGTCCGGGTCGATCTCGTAGATGCGGGGGTACCCCGACTTCCAGGAGGTGAACGCGAGCCGCGTCCCGTCCGGCGACCAGGTGGGAGACGCCGTGAGCGTGCCGTGGCGCGTGACCCGCTGCAGATTCTCGCCGTCGGAGTCGATGACGTAGATGTCGGTGTTGCCTTCCCTGTCCTGCATGGTGAACGAGATCCGGGACGCCGCCATTCCGAGCTCCCCGGTCGCCCAGTGCACGATCTCGTCGGACGCGCGATGCACCGCCATGCGGAAGCCCTCGTCGCTCTGCCCCGGGATGCGGAAGCGCCCGCGCTCGCGGACCTCCCCGTACACGACGTCGTGAAGCTCGACGATGAGGACGTACCCGTCCCCCGCGCCCTCCACCTGACCCGACACGAGCCACACGGCGCCCAGCCGGTCCCACAGCGTGTAGTCGACCCCCTCCCCGATCAGCCCCGACGGAAGCGAGTCCATGACCTCGAAGTGGTCGGAGTTCCTGAGATCGCGGCCGATGATCGCCTCGACCTGGGGGGCGACGCCCGCCCCGCCGAAGCTGCCGGTGAAGGGCTTCACGGCCAGAGCGGGCAGGTAGGTGTTCGCGTACGTCAGCCCGAGCGTGACGCCCGGCACCCGCTCCTCCTGACCCGAGAGGGCCCCCGGAGCGAGGACGACCGCGGCCAGGATCGTGAGCGCGCCCCGCCCTGCGGCCCTCCGGCACACCTGCTTCGAACCACTCGTCATCACGGCCTCGTCACGCCGGCGCTCTCGCCGATCTCTGGAAGGTTTGCCTCGAGCTCCCCCGACGGCTGGAACTGGAAGCGGATGGGAAAGCGCTCGTAGGGGAGGT
>JABAOH010126874.1_pt1 | contig 15950 bp, 14 predicted proteins | sample 7062181 | NCBI WGS metagenome assembly JABAOH01 (sample SAMN14538630, study PRJNA623070) | marine sediment metagenome | biome: marine biome [ENVO:00000428]; feature: marine pelagic biome [ENVO:01000023]; material: deep marine sediment [ENVO:00002113]; isolation source: pool of 5 deep marine...
CTAGAATCATCTTCGCTAACTTCAAGCGGTGATAAAACAAGTACTCGTCCATCTAATTCAGCTGCAATTACTTGAGAAGTTCTTGTATCTACTCTTTCTTCTGTAAATATTACATTGGTACCAAACTCTTTAGCTTCATTGATCAAGTTTTCAAGTGATTTTGATGTTGGTTCTGCATGTGGATCATTTGTTTTTACAATTGTATGCTGATGTAATCCATACTGTTCTGCAAAATAGGAGAATGCATTATGAAATGCAATAAAATCAGTCTTGCATCCTTTTAACTCGTCTTTAATTTTTGTATCAAGTGCATCTAATTTTTTAATATAGTCATCAGCATTTTCTTGGTAGAGTTTTTCATTTTTTGGATCAACATCAATTAAGCTATCAGCAATGTTTTGAACCTGAATTTTTGCCATTACAGGATTTAACCATATGTGTGGATCGCCTTCTAAATGCTCATCATGATCATCATGTTCATCATCTGATGAGATTATGCTTATGCCTTTACTTGTATCAATTATTAGAGCCTGAGAATTTATCTCATCAATGTTTTCAATCCAGTTTTCAAATCCAATTCCATTAATTATTACAAGATCAGCTTGCTGCATTCTCTCAATGTCGTGAATTGTTGGCTCCCAATCATGTGGTTCAACCCCAACTGGAACTAGTAATGATACATCAACATTTGATTGGCCAACCTGTGAAGTAAACTCGTAAAGTGGATAAAATGATGTCAGTGCAACAATCTTTTGGGAATCTTCTGCAGTTTGAGCAAAACCAGAATTATCTGAATTCCAAACCGCAAATCCTGATAATGGAATGATAACTGCTATTGCTACAATTGCTGCTCTTGTCTGTTTACTCACAAGATTGTACTCATAAAATTATTAATAAATCTATGAAAAGTTAATAATATTAGTACCTAAACTTATAAGAAATTTAATAATATTATGGCTGTGCCAATAGTCTCTATCTCATTAAATGATGAAATTCTAACTGAGCTAGACAAACTGCAAAAGTCCATGGGATTTTCTGGACGTTCTGAAGCAATAAGAGCAGGAATCAGAACTTTTGTTGCAGAAGAAAAGCAAAAGGCAGAACTTTCAGGAAATGTTCATGCTATTTTGCTTGTAGTTCACAATGATGAGTTTGATCATATTGTATCTGGAATTACTCATAGCTTTGAGGATTTGATAACAACTCACCTTCACAGCAAAATTGAAGGAGACAAGTGTATGGAACTCTTTTTGATTGATGGAGAAGCAGATAGAGTCAGCACCATTACACGAGACTTTCAAACAAACAAAAAGATGGATACAGTAAAGCTAGTTACACTCTAAAGTTCAAGCCATATTTTCTACTAAAGATAATTCCAGAAGATACTGCAATAACTAGAATCAATATTGCAATTGTACCAAACTCGGGAACTACAACAAATCCAAATTCAGTCTCTAAACCAGTTCCTCTTATATTTTCAAATTTTATTATAGTCGGTCCTGTCTGGTCTTCAGAAAAGGTAAATTTCTCAAATCCTCCGCCAATTTCTGCTTCTCCACTTATTCTGTGAATCTCATTTCCACCTTGTACTATAATAAAATCATATGTTGATCTTCGTAATGGTTCAGCTGTTGCTCCATCTCGAATTGTAAAAACAAATGTTGTATCTTCTCCAGGTAGAACTTCTTGTGGATCCCATGACAAATCAATCTGAAATTGTTCATCTCGTGTAAATGCAGTCATTGGAAACTGACTTTCCTGACTTGTATTTAGAGTAAAAACAATCTTGTCTGGAATTTCTTCTCCTGATTTTTTGAGCTGGTTCTTTACAAACTTGAGATGATCAGTTAACAAAACAAAGTGAACAATTCTTTCATCTTCTTCTGTATAATCATCAATTGTTACTGAAGACTGGAATAATTCTATTCCATTTGCTTTTCCTACGTAACTTGGGGCTAGAAATTCAGCAAAATCTTTAGGAAAATGAACCTCTTCATGAACTACAGGAATGTGAGAGATGGTTCCATCACTCCAATCAAAAGGCATCTCAAAACTAACAATTTTCTCTTGAGGATCATATTCAAAGCCGGATAATGTATCAAAGTATGATTTCATTCTAAATTTTACTTCAGTTCCTTCCAGATCTTCTTGAGGATATTCTGTAGTTTGTGCAATGCTTACATCTGCACGATATACTTCTTGATTCTCTATGATGTTAGTTGGCTCATCAATAGTTCTAATTTCAATCTCAAATGTATACAGTCCACCTGACTCAAAGACAGGACCAGTTAGCTCTAGTGCTTGTAATTTAGTTGCATGATATGCGCCTAGCAGATCGTCTTGTTCTCCAAGAATTTGGACTTCGCCTTCTGAGGTTGGATTTACTTGAATTGCAAGTATCCCTTCAGGTGCAAAAAAATAGTTCCGAAATATCATCTCATTTTCATGAAATAGACCAATTAGATAGGTAACATTTTTTGAATTTTCTCTGCCTTTTTTCTCAGTTGCAGAAACTAGAATCTGCTTTTCTTCAGATTCAGCAAAATACAAAGGCATCTCAATTGTTACTGAGATCTCTTTTCCATTGATGTTAATATCTGAGATTGTATCAAAGCCAAGACCATGACCATATGCATTAGTAATAGGAAAGATCAGGATTCCTACAAGTAGTAATGAAGAAAGTTTTAGAATAGATTCTTGTTTCATTCAAGAATTTTTCTGCAAAAACGATTATTCAATCTTTGGAAAATATTTCGCCTAGTGTCTAAGGGCCAACTTCTGCCATTGCACAAAGTGGCAAAGATGATGCCCAGATGTTAAAGAAATTATCTAGATTGTTAAAGTCAAGATTTGCCTCAAATGTCTCTATACTACAGTCAACTGAGAGATTTTCAATCTCTGCTGCATCAACTTCTCCATCAGAATAGTGTGCTGCAATTATTCCAGGCCAGGCAGGAATCTCTTCAGGATCTAGTTGACGATAAACTGCTTTTTCCTCAAATTCTCCAAATAATGCATTTGCTAGTGCCTCAATGTCTAGTTCAGAGCCATCAAACATCTCATTGTTGTAGATTAATCCATTCAGTGCAGTAGCAAGTACATCTGAATCAACTTGTTGGTTTGGTTCAATGGTATCTAACATCTCTTGAATGGTTCCTGGTTGAATTTGGTTATTCAAATCGACTTTTTCAATAATTACTGCAAAGGTTTGTGGATCGATTTGCTCATAGCTTAGAATAACAGATTCTAAAAGTGTGAACATTGTTTCTGAATCTATGTTTTGGTTACTCTCCATGTTTGCAATGATAGAATCTATTCTTTGTGTATCAATTGTAAAGTCAGAGTCTAATTGATCAAAGATTTCTTCAAAGGCTTGTGCATCTAACTGATAATCAAAGCTCTGAGAATCAAGAATTTTTGAAAGTGTCTGTGGATCCAAATTACTATAGCCGTTTGTAATTCCTTGAACTACTTGTGTTAGAGTAGCTTCTGTTGCATCATAGCTTAGAGCAGTATCCTCTAGAATTGTATACATTAGATCAGAGCTGATATCATAGTTTGTTCCTATTTGGTTGATTATTCTAAGAATTGCATCTGCATCAATTGCAGTTGATGGTCCTTCAACAACACCGATTTGGTTTGAGAAGATGTTTGTAATGTATACTTTGTTTGTGAATGGATTTACTGCAATTCCTCTTGGTGAAGTTTCAGAACTTAGTACACTAGTAATTTTGTTAGTTGTTCCATCAATTACTGTTATAGTTCCTGCTGCTTCATTTGCAACAAAGATTGTATCAGTTAATGGATTAACTGTAACACCCCAAGAACCACTTCCTACTACTATAGTGTCTTCAATAATGTTTTGTGAACCATCAATTACTATTAGATTATCAGACTCTAGACCTGATACGTATACTCTATTTGTAAAAGAGTTTACATCAATACCCCATGGACCAATCTCAACTGAAATAGAATCAACTACTGTATTGGTACTTCCATCAATAACTGTGACCGTATTTGATAGACTATTTGCAACATAGACCATATTTGTAAAGGGATTTGCAGCAATTCCCCATGAGCCACTTCCAACTGGAATTGTCGAAACTACTTCGTGTGTATAGCCATCAATTACAGAGACCGTATTTGAGAAGAGATTTGTAGTGTAAATCATGTTAGTATTAGGATTTACAGTAATTGCCCAAGGGCCGCTTTGAACTGGAATAGAATCAATTACAGTATTTGTCAAACCATCAATTACTGCAACAGAGTCTAAAAATCTCTGAGTTACATAGATTACATTGGTGTATGGATCAACTGCTACTCTTGCGGTTCCACCCGTCAAGAATAGACCGCCATCATCTAGCTGAACTGTATCCAAAACTGTATTGGAATCACCATCAATTACTGAAATGGTATCAGATGCATAGTTTGCAACATATACAGTATTTGTAAATGGATTAATTGCAAGACCTCTTGGTCCATCACCTAGTTCACCATTTTCTCCAGATACATCAGAGAATACAAAGTATGAACCAGAGATAGTAGCTGAGACTCCTGCAATTACTAGCAGAATCATTGTTCTGTCTGTAAAGCCTGTTCTTGTACTACTCAACTAGTACCCTCCCAGACCAATCTGGGAGAACTAGACTACTGTCTAATGCTGGAATACGTTTGATACGTAGTTGCCCCTCCATCATGCCCAAGTGTTCTGTTCGGGCTTTATCAATAAAGAATTAGGTATTTGACAGAGTATTATGGGTCCAATATGGCCTATTTGAGGAAAATTTAGTCCTATTTCGGATCAGAGATTAGAAATTCAAAAATTTGCTATCTTTGTCTGAGAACCTTGTTTAGAACAAGGGGAACTGCAGAACGATCAAAGGGTTTTACAACAAAGTCTCTTGCACCTAGTCTCATTGCATCTTGCACAACTTCTTTTTGTTCAACAGATGAGACCATTACAACTTTGGCTCCTGGATCAAGCTTCATAATTGCTTTGAGTGCTTGGATACCATCTGCCTTGGGCATGTTAACATCTAGAGTAACAAGGTCTGGTCTGAATTTTTGATAATTTCTGACACATTCTACACCATCGCCAGCTTCGATAATTTGTGATGCAAGGCCGTTTGTCTTTACAATATCTTTGAGAACTGTTCTCATAAATGATGCATCATCTACGATTAAGACTCGACATCCACGAGCACTCATATCCATACCACCACTGTTTCCATAATTTTTGATAGTAGATTATTGTAATATTCCTGAGTTTGTCCTCCTCGAACACACATTTTCAAAAATTTATTTCGTGACTTGGTCATTTTTTAGACTCCTGAATGGACTTATCTACAGTTTCTTGAATCTCAGAAATATTATCTTGAGAAAATATATTCTCAGAAATATTATCAATTGTCTCTTTTGATTTGTTATATTCTATGATCTTCTTTGCATTGTCAGGATCTTGCATTATTATCATGTGAATTTTGATTCCGCTATCTTTTCCAGAAAGCTCAACATCTGCAATTACAGTAGAATCAACTGGATGATGCAGGTCTTTAGCAGATGTATGAATTAGCGGTTCGAGTTCATCTTTATTAAAATCAGGAGTTGATAACTCTACTTTGAATCCAGTTCCGTGCGCTATTGCATTGAAAAATGATCCTGTTATAATATTTGCAACTTCCTGAATTGCCGATGCGCCCATCTCATCAATCTCAGAAACATCTTCTTCAAGTAACTTTGTTGCAATTTTTTTTGCGTGTTTTAGTTTTATTGTGTAGCAAATCTCAATGTGAGTATCGCCCTTTCCATTTAGTCTTACACCGCACATCATAATTTCGTCTTTTGGAACTTTGATTTCGCGAATAGATGTAATTCCTTTTTCTAAAACCTCAATTTTGTGACTGATTTGTTCTGAAAATAGAACTGAAAGTGCTGCTGAAGTCTGTGATGCAATATATTCATCAATTATTCTAGTTAGTTTTTGAATCTCTTGTGAATTTAGCTTTGTAACTGATTTCACACTATCACCTAAAGTAGTGCTCCTGATTCTAATGTCAAAGCAAGTGGAACAGTTAGAGTAATTGTTGTCCCTTTTCCTAATTCAGTATCAATTTTGACATTTCCTCCTACTTCTTGAATTTTTTTAATGACAACATCCATTCCTACACCTCGACCAGAGATATCAGTAATTTCTGAAGAAGTTGATAATCCTGGAATTCCAATCAATCCGATAATTTCTTCAGTTGACATTTGTCGTGCTTTTTCTGCAGAGATGATTTTGTTTTCAATTGCAGTCTCTTTGACTTTTTTTAGATCAATTCCTTGTCCATCATCTTGAATCTTTAATCCAATTTTGTCACCCATGTTGTATGCCATAAGGTAGATGTTACCAGTTGGAGATTTACCAGATGCTAGTCTTTCTTCAGGTGTCTCTAAACCATGATCAATACAGTTTCGCAAAATATGCAAGAGTGGATATGTTACTGCTTCTAGAACAGTTCTATCAATTTCAATTCCTCCTGAATCCATGTGTAATTCAACTTGTTTTCCAAGGGAAGCTGAAGTGTCATGGACTAGTCTTACAAATCTAATAAAGACTTGTTCAATTGGAACTAGTCGGATTTTTGTAATTTTGTGTCTAAGATCGATTACAAATCGTTCTAGCTCTTTCATTAAATTTTGGGATTCTTCAGATTCTACTTTTACAAAGTTTTCTATTTTGGTTTTAAAAATTGAAAATTCGCCAGCTAAATTTGCAAGAGAATCAATGTCAGAAACTTTTACACGGATAGTAGGCGAATTGGCTTTTGCAACAGGCTCTACATCAATAATTTTAGAATCATCGGGGCTCTCAAGTAATGCAACAAATGGCTGTATCTCTATCTTTTTGTTCTCATCTAGAATCATTTGTTGCAAAATATCAACGCATTTGAACAAGGCATTAAGTAGTTCTCTTGAGATTTTTGCTCTTTTTTTCCTTAAATCATCAAGAGTGTTTTCAATGTTGTAACACAGTGCCCGTGTTTGTTCATAATCCATGGTTGCTGCCATTCCTTTTAGTGAATGAATAGACCGAAAAATCGAGTCAACATGTTCAGAAACTTCAGGTTCATCTTCTAGTCGCAAGAGGGATTTGTTAATTGTATCAATTAGATCAAGACCTTCTGATACATACATTTCACGATAATCATTTTCTAGCGTATTACAAACACCTTCCCAGCACAATTTGATTTTAAAAATTAGCCAATAATTCTACAGGTGTTTATTGTGAACAAACTTTTTTCATGAAATGTAGAGTTAAGATCTTTGATTTTTCTTCTTAATTTTTTACAAAATAGGAATTTTAAAAAAAATAAAGTTCATTTGTTTGAACAGTTTGTATTTACGATTATGGCACTACTTGAGTATCTACAAAGTCCAATACGTGTGACTCTAAAAAGTCCGATAAGAAGAAGTTCATTCCAAATGATACAACTGAACCTAATAATGCAAGAATAGCTATATTGTAAAATACTGTCTTGTATAGTCCACCCTGTGCCACTTTGATTGCAATGGCACTAAGAACAGAAGTCAAAATTACCATGAATGGTAACATAGCATTCATAAATTCTGGATCTATCGGAGTTAGCTGAAAAGTACTATTTGATATATCGACAGTATTGATCAAATCATGGAAGATTCCAGTTAGTTTGTTCATCAATCCAAATACTGAAAGTGTCAGAAGGTGAAGGATTATCGTAATTGTTTCAAATGTTTTTGCTGTTTGAGCTCTCTTTGCCCTGAGCTCATTGAATTTTATAGTAATATCTGCAATGGTGTTTCCAGTTTCATTGACATCTGCACCTTTATCAAGTGCAGTAGACATTACTTGATTTCCATTAGAAATAATTTCACTTTCGGTATCTCTAGATAGTAGCTCAAATCCTAGCGGATGATCAATTCTATTTTTGATTCTGTTTTTGAATGCAATAATGTGTTTTTGAATTGGTCCAAAGTCACTTCTCAATACAGCATCAAGTGCCTGTCCCATGGAGCCTACAGTAGCATAGATGTCTCCAAAGTGTCTCATAAATTCTGGATAAACTTCGTTTAGTTGCTTTATTTTGAATTCCATTTTTCTAGCCATCATGCCCGGATAAAGAAGTGGAGCACATGCTAATCCCACAATAAGTTCTGGAGGAACAGAACCAGAAGCAAATAGCACTACGCCAATTGCAGCACCCATTCCAACTGACATGTACACTCGTAATCTGAACTGAAGATCTTTGTCTGCAGTTGCATACCCTAATTTGTCACGAGGGAACATTTTGTACATCAAGAAAACAAACGTACCCATACTGACAGTCACACCAAACATGGAGTATAGCAAAATTTCTTCTGAATCATTTGCTCCCATCAACATTGTCATAATAGAGTTTGCCGAAACCATAAAGGCCGCAGTTGACATTAATGTATAGAACATTTCAAGGAATAGCTTCATGTTTTCTAGTTTTCTTTCATAAAATATTCCATAGTTTAGAATTGTAGAACGAATCTCACCTTTTAAAAATACATTAAGATCATCTCCGAGTCTTACGACTTGTGCAAACTTTCCTAGGAGCTGCTTGATCTGATCTTCGTTTATGGCCTCATACTTTTTTGCTACCATCTCAAGTGCAGTCGATAAACCATATGCCCATCCTACACCAAGTTGAAATGTATCCAAAAAGCTTTGAGTGAATTTGCCATAGTTACTTTTTGCAGCAGTTTTGATCATATCAACTGCATTTACTTCACCAGTTGAGATGCCATACAAAAATGCCATAAAGTAAACAAACTTTTCATCTGTATGCTCACCAGTTGAAAGAGTAAGTTGTGTTAGCTTTGGAAGTTTAAGTGACATTATAGAGAATCAAGCTCCTTGTAAAAGGCCTCAAGTCCAATTTCTCTACAGTGAGATATAGAGTCAAAGACGTCATAAAAGTTGAATATCTTTTTCTCAACCATCTTTTCTAAAATCTTTGCGCGCATTTCAAGCTCTTCGTATAGTAGACCTTCGTCTTTTTTTGCCATTCCACGTCTTTCTAAAATTTTTGATACAAATAACGCACTGCTTCCTTTTCCTCTAAACTTTACAGTATCAGTTCCTGGATCCCAGTTGAATACGGGAATAAACATGATGTTACTGCTCTCAGGATTGTATCCTAGGAGCTCATTAATTGAAAGAATTCTTCTTACTCTTTTTCCGCCTGGACCCTGTACAGCACCTTGGAACAATGCCACATTGAGGTTCTCCATGTGGGTCTTTGGAATGTTAATTGGATCATTTGAAAGTCTTTGAACAAGGGCAATCATGTTTGCTGCGTGGAAAGTACTCATGACAGGGTGACCTGTCTGCATGGCTTGAAATGCAATGTTTCCTTCTGCACCTCTAATTTCTCCGACTAGGATATAGTTAGGTCTCTGTCTCAAGGCTGCTTTAAGCAAATCAAACATTGTTACACTAGATGATGCATTACCTGTATCTCGAGTTGCTTCTGTAATCCAGTTAGAGTGTGGTAGTGTAAGTTCTGGAGTATCTTCAATTGATACAGTCTTCCAGTTGGATGGAATAAATGCAGTCAGTGCCATTGCAGTTGTAGTTTTTCCTGATGCAGTTTCTCCGTTGATAAAGACACTCATTCCTTCCATGAGCATCATCCACATGTATGCAGCTTCTCGGTAATCAAATGCCTTTGATGTTAGAATTTGCGTAATAGATAATGGTGTGCTTGCAAACTTTCTGATTGTAGCATTTGTTCCTTTTCTGCTAATGTCTTTTCCAAATACAATGTTAATTCTGGATCCATCAGGAAGTACAGAGTCAACTACAGGTTTTGCATGAGATACTGTCTTTCCAAATTGTTCTGACATGCTAACAATTAGCTCATCAATTTCTTCTTGACCCAAAAACAATGGAGATTTTAGTGCACCATATGCCTTGTGAATGACATAAATGTTACCAGCTCCTACAATTGAGATATCTTCTAGGTTGTTATCAGAAAGAAATGGATCAAGCAATCCAGTTCCTGCACGTCTTTGTAAAAAGTGATAACGCAATCCAACCCAGTCCTTTTTATGAACTGGAAGTGATTTTAGCTTGTAAGCATCTCCTATTGTATCATAATCTACAGGTTCCTCTTGTAAGGCTACTGCAGAATTTAGATAATTTTCAACCATGTTATATCGTTCTGTTATTTCTACAGGAGGACTCATTCCACCTGATTGAACTGCAAATAGCTTATCTGCCATCTCCATGATTTTTCTCTCTGGAATTGGGGGTTCTATGATAACATACTCTACATAACCATCATCAGAGTTGGTGTGAGGATTTATGTGAATAAAGGCCTGCTCTGAAATTGGATAAATTAGATTTGGTTCCTTGAGTTTTTTGTGTTCTGGCATTAGTTTTTCAGTAAATAGCGGTAAAGGATTTCCTCTTGCAGTGTAGGTATCCATATAGTCCATCAAGTGAGGTGTTTTCTTTAGTATCTCAACAAAATTTTCGTCTTTAATTGAAGAGAGATCAAATGGCATAACTTATTCCTCCATTTCTCCTTTGTACCTCAAGCACTCGCAGTAGAGATTGGTACAATCTTCACTCCAAAGATCATGTCAACTTCAAATGCAAATGTATATTCAGATGGATCTTTAGAACCAATTAGTTTTACAACTTTGAGAGTCTTTACATTTTTACCTCCAATATTGTTGGTTCCAAGTTGTAGATAGCAATCAACACTACCTTTGATTCGTAGTGCAATATCAGCAGGAATGTCATCTGGATGAATGGTAAGGATTATGCTCATTCCACGAGCAACAAGATACTTGCATTGTGTAAAAAAGTCCAGAATTTTTGTCGTATCAGAAAATACTGTAAGTAAAGTTAGTGAATCAATTACTACAACATTTGTTTCTTTAAAGCTGTTTCCCATGTATTTGCTAATTACTGGGAGCAAATACTCTGACTGTTCTTTTTTCCATTTTACACCATACATGTGTAATGGCATTATTGTTAAACGGTTTTGCAAAAATGGAGTTGAGAAATTAAATGTAATAGATTTCATGTTCTCAATGTATTCTTTTACAGTATTTTCTGTAATACATAGAACATTTTTCTTATTATCCAAAAGACCTTTCATGAATTGTGCTGCAATGACACTTTTTCCTGTTCCATGAACACCTTCAATTAACATTAATGATGGAAAAGGAATTCCTCCACCAAACATTCTATCAAATTCTTCGTTTCCACATGGAATGATTTCGGTCAATTAGCTGTTCCTCCCGTAGAAATATTTTCAAATCTAGGTACTACCTTACTTAGGCTCAACGTTATTTTTGGCTAAAAAATCGATATAAGGTGGTGTTTGAGCTATCTGAACGTATATTTTCTTATGATTTTGCATATCGGCTGAGAATCAACGTTTGATCATATTCTACAAACTAATGATTTAGTTTCATTCGGCCAACAAAGCTTTAGGAGTTTTAGAAGATGGGCCTTAGTATTGCAATAATGGGCGGAGTAGTAAGCTTAGCGCTAATAACAATTTTGGCCTCTTTGCAGGGAAGTTTTACTGATGGTACATATGAAAGAGCAGTTACTACAATTGAGGCACAAAAATTATCAGATTCTCTTTCAAAAATTGATTTTGAGATAGAATCTATAGAGGCAGCATCTTCCAATGATTTACTAAATTTTACTCTAAGAAATACAGGAGCAGGAAAACTTTGGGATTATGAAAACTTTGATGTCATTATTGAATATGACGCAAACATAAGGGGGAATGAAACTCCAACTGTTGAAAGACTTGCTTATGAGAGTTCATCATCATTTTTGACATTACCTGCAATTGAAGTTGATAATGTTTCTCGTTTTCATGGAACTTGTGGAGTGGGTATAGAAATCTGTACATTTTCACATACCGTAGGAACAGCTGATAGGAGTGATAGAATACTAATTGTTGGCATATCTCCAGAAGGATCTGCATCTATTACTGGAGTATGGTACAACAGTCTTCCATTAACAGAGATAAGAACCGATGATGACGGAGGTTCTACCCGTTCTTCTTTATGGTATTTGGTAGATCCTCCTGTTGGAACTTTTACTGTTGAGGTAAGCCTATCATCTACAGTAAATGTTGTAATTGGTGCAATATCATTTGTAAATGTAAATCAGGCAGATCCCATCGGTATTGATAACGGAAATACTGGAACCAATGATAATCCAACTGTTGATTTAGTAACAACTGTTGATGATTCATGGATAGTAGATGTAGTTGGTACCTTGAATGGTCCAATGACACCTAATGCAAAACAAACTGAAAGATGGGATCAAGTTTCTGGAACTTTTAGGGGTGCAGGAAGTACGCAAGTAACAAAATATTTTGAATCACACACAATGAGTTGGACAAACACTGCAGGAAATAATCCATGGTCAATTAGTGCTGCAGAAATAAAGCCCTTGGATAGAGGAACTTGTGTAACAAATGGCTCATTTTCTAATAAAGACTGGATCATTTACAAAATTTCTGATGATGTGTTGGATCCAAATGTAATCAATAATAATGAAGTCGCTCAGATTTGTACAAATTTGTCATATGGAATTTTTGCAGGGGGGGATGTAAAAATTACCGTCACTACTGATTTGGGTGTTACTAGAAGCAAATCAATTACTCTTCCTTGAGATTTTTTCAAAAGAATTGTCAAGACTTGAATAAAATAATCAAAGTCTAGAACAAGTCAGCAGCTGTAGAAGTTACTCCATTATCTGTTGAAACAGATACGGTGATTTGCCCACCTGATGCAGAAAGGGAGTTTGATAATATGACATAAACTTGAGCATATTCATCGGAGTTGATAATTCTTGGATCTGTCAAATCATTTGATACAGTAGAAATTGTCCATCCTGATGGAAGTGGTGGGGCACCTAGAGAACTTGGCTCTGCACCGCTAATTACTAATTCCACCCAAGAAACTCTTACTCTATCTCTTTGATTATTTTGTGTAGGACATCCATTACACTCACCATGAAGTTCAACACTTAGTGAATTGTAATCTACAATCGCTGCAATTTCACCAGGTGTTAATACTCTGTTTGATTGGTCAAAATTTGGATCTGGAGGAGGTGTAGGTAATTGACCAGGCTCAGTCCAAGGACCTGCGATAGTTGTAGCACCTTCTAGCAGAGTAACTCGCAAGTCGGGATTAGAAGTTCCATCTCCTGCCTCACCATAGGTATAACGTAAAGTAACATCATTAATGATTGATGGAACCGCACTGTTAGACAGATCAAATTCTACAGTATCTGTCCAGTTATCTTCAAGTGGCGAAGTTGCAATGTAAGTAGCGTCATCGCGAATTACCTCATTAATACAATCTTGTGGAGAACCTCCAGGACAACCAGTTGTTGCACCCCATCCACCTGAAGCAACACCTTGTGGTCTTAAGATAGAAACTGATGGAGTTCCTTCAGCTCCAGAAAAAGCCACAGAAGCATTGTAGTTGAATAACTCGGTTACTTGGGTTGGCACTCCTCCAATATCTGTATGATATGTAACAATTACCGTAAAGTCCTCATAATTCCAGAGCTTCTCTGTTCCATTGTTACTAAGATAGAATAACAGATCGTTTTCTGTTGCATTTGCGTTAATTGAAGATAAATCTATTTGAGTGTTGGAGATTTGTTCAACAAATTCTGAAGCTTGAGTTGAGACCTCGCTGACATTAATTATGGAATCTACAACATTTGGCATTGCAAATAATACTGACATTATAGCAATGGAGATAACTGCGCCTGAAACTACAATACTTAGCCCCATTTTTTATCCTCCAGATTTTTAAAATTACTGGCCAGAAGTTGAAAAGATGTACTCATCAGTAACTCCGTTTGGTGTTGTAACACTTACCACATAGGTTCTTTGAGGAACTAGATCAGTATCTGTAATGTTGATACTGTAAGTTTCTCCTTTCTGCCAGATTGGTTGTGGTAGTGGTGCATCATAATACCATGTATTATCAAGTTGCTGTTTTGTGTTTAATGACATTACATTGACTGCGTTAATTTCACCAAAGTATACGTCAGTCTTGTTAGCATCAACTATAGGATTGGTTCCAATATTTTTTACCCAGACATTTACATTATTATCAGTAGTATTGGTTGAATAGACTATCTTGATTTTTGTAAGTAATTGGTCTTTTTGAGCTTCTGTTGTGGCTGTAAATGTAGATTCAAAGACACCAAGTTGTGACATTACAACTCCTGTAATTGCAGTAGCGATAATCACAGATGCGACTATTAAGATACCTTCAGAGATAATTGCAGTTGCCAGACTTAGTCACCCTTGTTTGAATTTTTTCGTTTAGTAGCAAGAAGTTTGGTGTAATGAGCATCAGCTTCTTTGTCATTTATTCCAACAATCTTTGCAAATTTGTATAACTGAATTAGAGTATCTACTACATTAAGATCTGATTTTTTAAGCAGATCAATGATATTGTAAATTGTACTTTCGTCTTCGCCTTTGAGACCCATAAGCTTGCACTGCTCAACTAACAAGTCTATGCAGTCATCTCCATTTTCTTTGAGCATCTCACCGGCTAGCTCAACAATTGACATTAGACTGCTAATGCTAAGATTTCCACTAAACAATGGCTTCATTACTGAATCCATAGGATTTGCTTCAGTGCTATTTTGAGCCGGCTGTGGTGTTTGTGGTTGAGAAACTTGTGGAGGTTGTGTATTCATTACAGGTTGTTGTGGTAAAGCAGTACTTTGCTGAATATCACCTGTTGATTGTTTTAGTGGTAATGAAGGATCTGAGAGACTTTTGATATCAATTGCCTCAAAGTATTTTCTCATAAAGTTTAGTGGATTTGCAATTTCGGCCTGAAAAGCCTTCATGTCAGTCAAAGTTCCTTCAAAGGATTCAGTAAGACTATCTACGTTTTCTTTTGTAATCTTCATGTCCTCTTTGATTTTGTTTAGGTCTTTTTTGAATGAGAATAGATCTTTTTCTACAGGTTCGAATTTCTCATCAATCATGTCACGAATATTGCCTTCATTTAGTCCAGTTCCAGTTGCTGGACCTCCAAGAACATCTGCAGTAACCAATTCTGCATCATCTCCTTCTTTGAGTAGAGCCTCTAGCTCAGAGTTTACATTTCCAGTTTCTGAAGATTCTAGCTTTACACCTTCTGCAGATTCTGGTCCTACTGGAGCATCTTGAACAGTTTGTTGTCCAGATGCATCCACTACTGCTGATTGTCCATCTTCGGCTATAATTTGATCAAGTAAATCATTTCCTGAATCATCACTAACAAGATTAGGCTTTGAGGTTTTTGGAGATTTTCCTCTGCTCAAAAATTTTGGCAGTCCTATCATTATTCCAGCTGCGGCAGTAACCGGAATTACAAAGTAGGTTACTGCATAGTTTGGATTAAACAAGAATTCTGGAAATAACTCATAGAGTACAAGGAGATAAATTCCAGCAAATGCAGCTACTACGAAAATTCTAAAACCTTCGGTTAACTCATTTAGAAAATCAAGCGAAAAAGAAAAAGGAATGCTTGGAGTGTTTATTTTTAATCACTCCTTCATTTTATCCTAGATCAACAATCTCTGTTGTTATTGATGGGACTTGTCGTTCAACAGTCAAAGATGCACCGGTTGGAAGTAAAACTTCTGCACGGATCTTATCTAGTGCTTCTGGCATCTGAGGAGCAGAATATGCTATTGCTAGTGTTGCATGTTCACCTTGGTCTAAGATATCATTATTGTTATCATTTACAGTCCAATAGATGAATGCACATGTCTCATCTGGCCAGTCATTTGAATCTGCATCAGCACCACCAACAAATGGATTGTTATCTATACAAGCTGGATAGGCAGTTGTTGCATCAGTGAATGCTGTTGCAAGTGAAACCCATTGACCATCACCATC
>JABAOH010002087.1_pt3 | contig 15946 bp, 15 predicted proteins | sample 7062181 | NCBI WGS metagenome assembly JABAOH01 (sample SAMN14538630, study PRJNA623070) | marine sediment metagenome | biome: marine biome [ENVO:00000428]; feature: marine pelagic biome [ENVO:01000023]; material: deep marine sediment [ENVO:00002113]; isolation source: pool of 5 deep marine...
ATCCAGTTGATCAGCGGTCTCCTTGCCACCCTCAGTATAACGTAATTCGTCTGAAACAGTCGAACCACTTTGGGCGACGGCCGCTTTCAATTGGTGTGTGGCATCTGCAAACGGCCCAATGTCAGGTAATGATGTGCAGCCTGTCACTGTTACAACCAGCATCAGGAGCATCGTCTGTATGGTTCTCCATTTTCTTGACCAATTAAAAATGGGGATACATTGCTCCTGAAAATTACAGGACCGTTTAGTTATTAGAATCTCAATAGTCTTGTTCATTGTTACGAATAACTCCTGAGCTTCTTTTATTATATTACCAAATCCGTCTTAAAATTGCAACTGTCTTGAGCAGTTCTTGTATGAATCACAGTCCGAAACCAATGAAAGTAACAGAATAATTAGCGTCTTTTTCATTGCCCCGCTTCTTTTACTTGTATACTTTCTGTCTCTCGGCATTAGCAGAATAGACAGAATAATAGGTCATGTTTTTTTTCTTGAATATTCTTTCAATAAACGCAGAAACTATGAAACATACCACTCCAGCAAAAATAGCATTATTTGATGACATAAAGCCTAATCCTGCAGCCAACATCAATATGCTTCCAAGTAACATCAGAATTATTGGGATAGCACTTATCGCCTGCCCATTCATTTCAGCCATCTCCATTCAGAAGATTTAGTTTTTGACTACCGTCTGCTGTCTCTCACAGATACGACGCCCTTGCTAAAACTATCTCAAAGAACGTTCATAGAGCTGCCCGTTCCTTTTCATCCTGATTCGGCTTGCGACACGCTTACTTAGAGCCCTGCCTCATGGCAACGCTCTTGCGCTTTGTTAACACTTCACCTCCATCATGTTGTGTAGAGGACTTACACCTCTAAGTCGCCGAACATGCTCGACACATACAAAATAGGGCTGCAAGCAAAGCCTCACAGCCCTATTGAATATCCATTCTGAGGATACGTTTTACATTGTTCTGCGCTGGCGCAGCCGACCAACAACAGTAGAGGGCTTATGGGGCACCGGTTGACCTCACCGCCACATATCTGAGGAACCAACGGCTCGTCATGTGTGTGTTGCACGACATGTCATTGACCCAGAAGTAGTTGTAGTCGTGAATCCCCACACCACAAAAGACCCATTGCCCCGCTGCGTAGGTATCAAGAGAGAAAAGGTGTGCATAGCGGTAGTAGCCAGCGGCAGCGATTGTTCCAGCCCAACAGCCCTCGTATTCTCCTCGCCGATAGTTGAGCAAAGTACAAAACCGGCGACCGCTATAGGGACAAATGATCCAGAGATATGGCCTGCTTCTCTGTTGAATATAGGCGTCCGACCATCCCCATTCATCAGAAAGGCAGCCGCCATAGGGAGTGTTAACGGACTGCAAATACAGCCACACCTCCACCATCCCTGCAGCCGGCATTTTGAACCAGAATCGAAGCTCGCTGTAAGCATTCGTGTACGTATAGTCTGAGTCGTCCGCACCATGGATATCCATGCAACTCCAGCAGTTGATCGCACCTGTTAACCGATTCTCATAATGCGAAACACATCTCCAGCCCCTTGTTCCGTAAGACCATGCCGTCCCCCACTGGCTGGAATAGGGCGGGCTTCTCCACGCCCACGGATTATGGCTTGGCGTAGGAGCCTCCGCTGGACTCATATCCACGTAAGGCGCCTCCTCACGGCCTTGAAGGGCACGCTCAACTACTGTCTCAGCCTCATCGACGTATTTCTTCTGGATCTTTTTGATCTTCTTCGCCTCAATGCCCAACCGGCCGATGGACTGCTTGGCCTCGTTTAATGTTTGCCGGCGCATCTGCGATGCAAGCTTTAAGCTTTCCGTGGTATGTTGCATTGAGCTGGTAATATCGGCAAAACGCTGCTTCGCCTTTTCGTGTATCTTCTCGTATGTCTCAAGCTTCTCCGTACCGATGGCCGAGCGGATCTCTTTTTTGCACTCATCCCTCAGTCGCTGAAGAGTTTCGCAAAGCTCTACATGTGTTGAAGCGATTTCTTTCTCACGTTTGGCCTCATCATCAATGGCCGCAAGCACAATTTCATTTGGAATGTCCTCGTTAATCGCCATAATATTGTTCTCCTATTCTTTTTTCAATACAGCTCATACAATCTTCACGCTTTACATAAAGACTGCGGCTTGGGTTAGTTTATTTTATTTGCACATTGCCTTCCTACTTCCGTAAATTGAAACTGTCTGATATCTTATTCTCCTTTCTGATTTTAGATTTAAATTGCGGTTTTTCCTCGATGCATGAAAAGTTAGTACTATCTCATAGGCATCACCTCCTTTCAGTTCGGCAGGAAGTCTAACTATTGCTTATATGGTTTTACGTATAAACATTTTCGTTCGGCAAATTCGCCGTTTTTGTTCGTGTCACCTGGATGCGGACAGCCTCACAATAGGCGGGTCTCGAGTCATAAGGAGGCACCGAACCATCCATGGGAATTGCCTGCTCGAACGCTTCAGCACGAACAACCAGAACAGTAATATCTCGAAAACAATAAACAGAAGCATTCTCTCGTCTGTTGAAATTACCGAACAAAGCTGCAGAAAACAACTTGGGTCTTTCCCTTGTGGACATTAGGATTTTCCCTATATACCCTTTTAGTCCTCAAGCTAAACCGATTCCGGGTACTAATAATCATCCGGGCAATGCGTGGTGTAAACGGCCTGGCTGCCCTGGAGAGGTATGTGTCCAGCAGAGACCGTAGGTACACTGTCTGTGGTTGGGGCGTAGCCAAAGCGCTGTCTATCAAATCTTTAAGAAATTTGCTGATTCTTCGAGCTTTGGGGTTTTGGCAGATAAAACTGCCGGCATACGGAGGTTGGTTTGACTGTTAAGCGGCCCGCGTTTGCCCCCGCCTTTTTGTTTTTTTTGTTGTCCACTGCAATTAATTCTTGACTATTCGGGGGTGATGATACACAATATTGATTATAGATTACAGGAGTTTGTAACTGAGGAACGTGAATTGCCAGCTCTTTATGGCAATCACTCTTTGAAGCGAGAAAAAAGGCCGTTCATACGGGCCTGAGCCGGGAGTTCAGCAGATGGTTGATTCCAAGAAAACCAGGAAAGAGCCTGTTGAAGAAATCCAAGCATTGTGGCGAGCACAGGAAGAACTGAGAAAAGGTGAAGAGATATACCGAGCCTTGTTTGTAACAAACCCCGATGGGATTATAGTCTGTGATATGGAAGGCAAGCTCCTTGATGCCAACAAGGCGTTCGCAGATATGCTTGGTTATACAATTGAAGAACTCAGGGAAAAAACTTATAAGCAGATAACGCCCCGAAAATGGCATAAGACAGAGGCGGATATCGTAAAAAACCAAATACTTGCTAAAGGATATTCTGAAGTATACGAGAAAGAATATATACGAAAAGACGGAAGTGTATTTCCTGTTGCCGTCAGGGTAAATACAACTAAAAACGGGCAAGGCAGACCTGTGATTGTGTGGTCTTTTATAAGAGACATCACCGAGCAAACGAGGGCAGAGAAAGTACTGCGATTTTCCCTTCACTTTTTGGAAAGAGCAAATCTGGAAACAAGTAAAGTTCCACTGCTGGAGGAACTTGTTAAGGAGATTCAGGAATTTACAGACTGTGAGGCGGTGGGAATCCGCATTTTGGATGAGAGCGGTAACATACCCTACGAGGCTTACGCTGGTTTCAGCAAGGAGTTCTACGAATTGGAAAACTCTCTCTCTGTGAAGAGCGACAAATGCATATGTATTAACGTTATCAAGGGGCAGACTGATTCGAAACTGCCGTTTTACACAGAAGGTGGCTCTTTTTATATAAACGGCATGTCCCGTTTTCTGGACACGGTCTCAGAGGAGGATAGGGGTCGGAACCGGAACTTGTGTAATGAATTTGGATATGAGTCAGTTGCGTTGGTCCCAATTCGTCTGAGGAACGCTCTCATCGGCCTAATACATGTGGCTGATTCCAGGGAGAATATGGTTCCTTTATATCTCGTGGAGATGTTGGAGAAGATAACGGCACAAGTGACATCAGCCATTAAGCGGGTAAGGGTTGAGGAGAAATTACAGGAACATACTGAACAGCTTGAGGAAAAAGTCAAGGAGCAGACCAGGGACCTTTGTGGTCGTGTGAAGGAACTAAACTGCCTCTACAGCATCTCAAATCTTCTTAAGAATCCGAATCTTTCGTTACATGAAATATTTCAGGCCACGGTTGAGCTTATTCCAATCTCTTGGCAGTATCCGGCGATTACCTGCTCACGGCTTACTTTAAAAGATGAACAATTCGGCACATCGAACTTCAGGGAAACCGCCTGGAAACAAACCAGCGACATTATTCTGCATGGTGAGAGAATAGGCTCTGTTGAGGTCTGTTATCTGGAAGAAAAACCGGAAAGGGATGAGGGACCTTTTTCGAAGGAAGAAAGAAATCTAATCAATGCGGTCGCTGAGTTCTTGGAAACCATCATTGAACTCAAGCTAATGGAGCAGCATGAACGCGAACATCGGGAGGAAGTTGCCCATTTTGCAAGGCTTAGCACTATTGGCGAGATGTCTTCTGCTTTTGCACATGAACTCAATCAACCTCTTTGTGCTATTGCAACTTATGTTGAAGGGGCGTTGCGAATGATGAAATCCGGGGACTGGGATAGTAACAAACTTTTAGAGGCTATGGAAGAAGCTGGAACACAGACAGAACGAGCCGGCAAAATCATCCGTCGAATAGCAAACCTGGTTCGCAAAAAAGAACCACATCGCTCCGGCGTAAACATCGGGGAAATTATTGGCGAAACAATCAACCTTATAGAACATGAAGCACGACTTAAAGGAATAACAATTCAGTGGATTGAGCCGTCTGAAAACTTCCCGATGCTTAAGGTAGATAGAATACAGATTCAACAGGTTCTGGTAAATCTCCTTCACAACAGCTTCGAGGCCATGAAGAATATAGACCAGAGCAAACGTCAGATAAGTATCGAAGTCTCAACAGATGAAAATGATATGGTTCAAGTCGTGGTAAGTGATACAGGTTGCGGCTTGTCTGCCGAGAGCGCCGATAGAATTTTCGAGCATTTCTTCACGACAAAATCCCAGGGACTTGGTATGGGTTTATCAATCAGCCGTTCGATAATCGAGGCACATGGGGGTCGGATTTGGGCAGAAAGCAATCCAACTGGGGGTGCTACGTTTCGATTCACATTGCCAATGTGAAGGGGGACGTTATGACTCAATCTGAGCCAACAGTATTCATTGCGGATGATGATCCGTCAGTGATTAAAGGATTATGTCTACTAATGAAATCGGTGAAACCAAACGTAGAGACATATTCGAGTGCCCAGGATCTTTTAGATAGTGACAACCCGATCGATCGGGCTGTTTGCTAAACGGTGTGGATTCCCTGAATCGGCTTAGCATGAGGACTAAAAGACTTTGTGGGGAAAACCCTAATGTATACAAGGGAAAGACCCCAGTTGTTTTCTGCAATTTTGTTCGGTAATTTTGATAAATGGGAGAATGCTTCTGTTTGTTGCTTTCGAGATAGGGAATAATTTAATAGATGAAAGCTACAATTGCTGAAAGGTTTAATGAGATATTGTATTGTTATGACGAATGTCGACAAAATCATATAAATATCTTTAATCGCATGTGGATGAATTGACCTTTATAAAATCATCTACCTATGAAAAGGGGGACGTTATGACTCAATCTGAGCCAACGGTATTCATTGTGGATGATGACCCGTCAGTGCTTGAAGGATTACGCCTGCTAATGAAATCGGTGAAACTGAACGTAGAGACATATTCGAGTGCCCAGGAGTTTTTAGATAGTTACAAACCTGATCAGCCGGGCTGTTTGCTAATCGATATGCGAATGCCGGGTATCAGCGGTCTCGAACTCCAGGAAATCCTTCAGAGCAGGAATATACTCATCCCGACCATTATTATCACAGGCTTTGGTGAAGTCATGGACGCTGTGCAGGCAATGAAAAAAGGGGCAATAGACTTCATCGAAAAACCCTTTAAAGGCCAGTATCTGCTCGACCAGGTTCACAAAGCCATCGCCGAGGATGCGCAAATCAGGAAAAAACAGGCTCAACAGAAGGTCGTCTCAGCCAGTCTTGCCCTTCTTACACCGAGGGAACGAGAGGTGATGGACCTTGTCATTGCCGGGAAAGCTAACAAGGTCATTGCTCTTGAACTGGGGCTTAGCATGAAGACTGTTGAGTTCCATCGAGCCCACATGATGAAAAAAATGAAGGTCGATTCTGTAGCGGAACTTGTAGACTTATTTATTAGTGCTACTAAAGAATAGAGATTTACATTTAATCTGCCCCAAAAGTGGGGCGTACCTTACCACTGTCCCAACCATAAACTCTATCTGAGCATGAAAATCGAAAACAGGCATTGCTTTTGGGCAGGAGCATCAGACTTGAAAAAAGCTCTTGGGGAAAATCCTTATACGTCCAAGGGAAAGCACTTGTCGATTTGCCTGATTTTATTGACGACATTATAAATGTTGGATTAAAAAACGATTGCACGAGCCGAACATGTTAATACGGATTCAAGTTTAGATAAAACGCCGTTGTCTTTGGAATTTGCTCAAGGAGGCATAAGGGATTAACTATGAACCGGTATGAACTAATTATTGGGCTAATTGTTGTGGTCTTAGGGGCAATTATTATTGCATTTGTAGTGCTCAATGGGTTGTAACCAATGATAGCATAATGGACCTGTATATGCTATTTGTCCCTACTGCTTGGCTTTTCCGAAGTAAAACGTTGTGAGCTTGAAAATTGTACTTTGTATATTGAACAGCCTTCGATTTAAAACTGAATAAAGATATGGTTTAACTAAGTGTTGGCAGAAGTCTGGAAATGGCAAAAGGCAAAAATATACTAATAACAGGCGACGTAGCCAGGATTTGTAACGTTGCTCCTCGAACAGTCTCGAAGTGGTTTGACAACGGCCAACTGAAGGGCTATCCACGACACGAGAACCTTTAGTCGTTGTCCCAAAAACAGCAGTGATTTCAGTCATATGAAGTGTAAATTCTGAAAAGAGATTAATGATGGACGCGGATAGTCTTAACAAAGACCACAAACAGGCCGAACTCAGCCAGGATGAGCTCCTAAGAAAAGTGGATAATATTAACAAAGAGCTAAAAGAATTTGTATCCATAGTCTTGCACGATTTAAAAGTACCACTGCGCGGGATTAAGACCTTAGCCAACTGGATATTATCCGAATGTGCTGATAAGCTTGGTGACCAGGCCAATGAGCAAATGAATTTGCTTCTGGAACGCGTTGAGCGAATGTATAACCTGATCGAAGGTGCCCTTAAATATTCGAGAGTTGGTCACGGAGAGGGAAAAAAAGTTCAGGTCAATCTCAATAACTTTGTCCCAGAAATTATAAATATGGTCGCCCCGCCGGAAAATATTACAGTTACAATCGAGAACGAACTACCTGTAGTTGAGTGTGAAGAAGTGCACATTATGCAGGTATTCCAAAATCTGCTCAGTAACGCCATAAAGTATATGGATAAACCTCAGGGCTTGATAAAAATCGGTTGCGTTGAACAGGACGGCTTCTGGAAATTCAGTGTCGAAGATAACGGACCAGGTATCGAAAAAAAATACTTTGAAAAAATCTTTAAAATATTCCAGACATTTCCGACCTCTCTCTACTTCGCAGGCAGCGGCGTAGGACTTACCGTGGCAAAGAAAATTGTCGAGTTATATGAAGGAAAAATCTGGGTCGAATCAAAAGTTGGGGAAGGAAGCTGTTTCTTATTTACTTTGCCAAAGCAGAAGATGAGCGCTAAAAATGAGAAACTCGAAGCCAATATTGCTCGTTGAAGATGACGATGTGGACGTGATGACCGTCGGACGTATGTTAAAACGCCTGTGTCGGGACAGAAATACGGCGTGCGCAACCTTAGTCAAAGGTTTGTCTGTTTCGGCGTTTTCACTTTACGTGCCCGTTTAGCCTTTGCCATATCCCGCCTTTCCGCAAGCCTCCCTACGATCCGGACGGTCGGGTTTACCGAGTCCGGTTCTGCCCCCGGCTTATCCTCCATAGTGTAGTTAGGACAGGTTCGGCACACCAGATGACCGTCGCCATGCAACTTCTTCGATGAATTTGTGACGGGGCTGCGGTCATTCCATCATATTCAAGCTCCCATGCACGCTAAACCTTCAGGTTGCACCAACTGCCGGACAAATACCTGTCCAGGGCAACCAGGCCGTTTTACACCACACATCGCTAATACGGCTATTAGTACCCAGAATCGGTTTATCGTGAGGACTAAAAGGGTATATAGGGAAAACCCTAATGTCTATAAGGGAAAGACCCAAGTTGTTTTCTGCAGCTTTGTTCGGTAATTTCAACAGACGAGAGAATGCTTCTGTTTATTTTTCGAGATATTATTGATCTGGTTGTTCGCGCTGAAGCGTTCGAGCAGGCAATTCCCATGGATGGTTTGGTGCCTCCTTATGATTCGAGACCCGTCAATTGTGAGGCTGTCCGCATCCAGGTGGCACGAACAAAAACGGCGAATTTGCCGGACGAAAATGTTTATACGGAAAACCAGATAAGCAATAGTTAGACTTCTTGCCGGACTGAAAGGAGGTTATCGCAATGAAATGATTTACATATAGTGGAGAATGTTACGTTTTAAGAGGCTATTGGTTTAACTTATTTTTAAAAATTACTTGCCAAAATATAAAAGCAAAAGGAGAAAATAGCTATGAAAGAGAAAGATACATACGAAGCAATAGCAGAATTCTGTGAGAAGGAGCAAGATGTGCTCTTTGAAAAACAGAATGTTATTGGAGTAGGAACCGGTCACAAAATCAAGGGTGGCGAAGATACGGGTAAGCCTTGTATAATGGTTCTTGTATCTCAAAAACTTGACCCGGCATTATTGAGAGACAAAGATATGGTGTCAGAAGAGATAGAAGGGATCAAGACCGATGTTCTGGAGACAGGTGAGATTATTGCAGGCGAGTTTGCTCTTGGTGACAAAGAAGTGCCTCTGAAAGAGGAAATAGGTATAGAAACTTTAAGACAGCGGGTGCGCCCTGCTATGGGAGGGTTCAGCGTGGCACACTATAAGGTAACCGCAGGAACCATTGGCACTTGTGTCTATGATATAAGTCCTTTCCCTGGTATCCCTCCCAGATATTACATTTTGAGCAACAATCATGTCCTCGCAAATTCCAACGACGCCCGTATTGGAGATCCAATTTTACAGCCCGGTCCGTATGATGGTGGGACCGTGCCCGGAGATGTCATTGCCAGGCTCTCAAGGTTTGTACCTATTAGGTTTAAGACACCAACATCGGCCCCGCTCAACTATGTTGATGCGGCACTTGCAGAAGGCGAATTTCACAACTTAAATAGGGAAATATACTGGATCGGCTATGTCAAGCAGGTTAACAGCAGACCACAGGTGCGTGACATAGTGGAAAAGACAGGCAGAACGACCAACTTTTCAACAGGAGAAATCATCGCTCTAAATGCTACCGTTGATGTTAACTATGGTGGCGGCCGCGTTGCTCGATTCGCGAGACAGATTGTGACTACATGCATGTCCGCAGGGGGAGACTCAGGAAGCCTCGTGTGCGATATTAAAGAAGGAGCCGTGGGCTTATTGTTCGCTGGTTCGTCCCGGGTTACTATTGTCAACAGCATTCTGTACGTCCAGAGCTCTCTCCGAATTAGGCTACACCCATAAATAAATAGGTGCGAAATGTCGAATCTTAAGATTGAAGAAGCAGTATCAGAAGTTACGGAACAGTGGATGTCTATCGATGGCATAAGTGGAGTTGGTCAAAGCCGGATAGGCGATAAAGACTGTATTGAGGTTCTTGTTAAGACAAAGACCCGAAAGATCGAAGATGCCATTCCATCTGAATTTAAGGGTTTTCCCGTGAGGGTGAGAGAAGTCGGGGATATAAGTATTCAAGAGCAACCGTAGGATTATATCCACGAAGCCACTTATAGCCTGACATGGGGTTGCCGGCTTCGCTGCGGCTTATTCAGATTGCCAGATAACGTGCAGCGATTTCGGCAACCCCTGAAATTGTATGAGAATAGATATTTACAATCAGGTATAAAGTATAATTAAAGTATAGTTCGGCCGGTGAAATCTATATCTGAATCATTTGAATATGGACAATTCAAAATTTCGTAATTTCGGAGCGCCTTTTTAATTAAATGGTGGGCAAGAAATCAAGATTGGTTGCTCAAGCTTTTGTGTAGGCATCGAGCAAAGATTATAAGATGTCCAACCGAAAAATCCCGTCCGCCTTGTCATTGCAGGACTTGTGCAGACTTGCCACATTTCACCAATTGCACTATCTTGGTGTTATGAATGCTATACGTAACCTTCTCAATAATCTTCATGACATCTTCTGTTCTACCTGTGAGCTGCTGCGATATGCTTTGGCCAATCCACTTACATCCATGAGTTCGATCAACGTTTCATTGATTGAATCGATTCTGAACCTTGTATTCCCATTGAATGAGGTTTTTCGAAGGTACACCACGATCGATTCACTTGGTCTCTGGCCGACGAGGGTTTATCAGGATAGACTCTTATAAAGATTTTTTGATTTTTGACAGGGTAAGCTGCGTCTATTATTATGAAGAAGCTCAGACCTCGGATGATGAGCTGTTGACCGATGGTGGATAATGGTTTTTTTAGTATAAAATTATAATTATTTGGTGGCCGTATCTGAAAGGTAATTGACTATGGAAGAAATAATTAAACCAGACAAAAAGCTTTTTACAAAGACGGTTTGGATTCTTTTAACAGTATCCGCTTTCATTTTGGCGGGTGTTTCCATTGTGCATACGATAATTTACATCGCTAATGGGGACCCAAATGCACCAAAGGTCATTTGGATAATTGCGGTCATTGCCATCCTTGTAATGTGGCTTATAGTCTATCCGATTGCAATATTATGGATAAGAAATCTATCCTATTTGATTCAGGAAGACCGCATCACTATTCACAAGGGGATTCTCACCAAGACTCACCAAAATATTCCTTATCGTTCCGTTACTGATTTCATATTACAGCGGTCCTTATATGACCGGATTTTAGGCATAGGTTCTATCAGGATACAAACAGCGGGTCAATCGCAGTCCGCCACTGGTTACGAAGGAAACATGGCGGGCCTTGTTGAATATGAGAAACTCCATAACCAGCTAAGAGAAAAATTACGCTTGTTGCATCCAGTTTCTGAATCTTTAACAACCAACGAGCCTGTTGAAAAATCTATGGAGCAAATATTAGAACAGATGCTTCATGAATTGAAGGCAATCAGAAAGAATACTGAAAGATAAGTCTGCCCTCTATATCTGTAATCTGGTCTTGTCGGTTCTTCTCCGGCCGGGCTCTCTTTATGCGCAACGATAAAACTGCCGGAGAAGTCACCTACGCTCCAAAGCTTCAGCGATTGAGCTCTGGAAATCACTTGTAAATTCGGGATGCGTTTGGTAATCTAAAAAATCAGAGGTCTCGGTAGGCTGTTAAATTGTGTATATGAGAATGTCAGATGACATAAGCTCCTGATTTTTCAATGATTGAATGGTATGGTTTTTATAACATTAAAGCCACGTATATATTTTTGTTCCACACGGGATGTAGGGTGGACACTAACTTTGGTTTTTTGACAGAAAGGAGAAATGAAATGCGGCGTTTAGTTTTTGTTCTGGTTCTGATGTGTATTGTGGCGCTGAGTTTTAGTATGGCAGCCGATGCAAACCAGCGGCCCGCCCAGATTAGGGTCCTGCTGATTACCGGTGACGATGTCTCAGCACATCCCTGGCGGGACATCTCCGAAACTACGCGGGAAGCGCTGGTAGCCTCGAGGAGGTTCGACGTCAGGGTGTGCGAAGATCCGCTAATACTCGAATCGGAAACCGCGCTGAAAGCGTACGATGTGATTGTGTTTACTATCTATAGCCGACGTATTCCCATGATTCCCAAGCGGGCCCAGGAGAACCTCCTGAACTTCGTCAAGAGCGGAAAGGGCTTCTTCGTCCAGCACTTGGCCACCGCTTCGTTCGCCAAGTGGGAGGAATTCGGCAGGCTCTGCGGCCGAAAATGGGTAATGGGCACATCGGGCCACGGCCCGCGAAGTGTCTTCGAGGCAAAGGTTGTAAATAAGGAGCATCCCATCACCGCAGGGATGAGCAACTTCGAGACCGACGACGAGCTGTACGCTAAGCTGCAGGGGACCGGCAAAATCAATGTGCTGGTCGAGGCCTACTCCGATTGGAGCAAGAAGACCGAGCCCCTGATTTTCACTTTGGATTATGGCAAGGGTCGCACGGTTCATAACGCCTTCGGTCACGACCGCAAGGCATTGATGAATCCGAATGTGCAGAGGATAATCGTCCGAGGCGTGGAGTGGGCAGCTACTGGAAAGGTCGCCCCATAAAGGTAGTATTATCTCCCACATGAACCGGCAGCGATTCGTAGTGCTTTGAATGAAGTAGCCGGTCAGCAGCGATGGCAGTATGTTGTCTGCGGTAATCGGGGGACAGAAGATATTCGGCCATTGGAGCCTCCAAGGTTACTATTTGCTCCGGATAGAACGCTTTAGAAATATAGAAAAGAATACCAGCAAGTTAAGCTGCCCCCTATGCCGGGACGCTGTGATGTCCAGTTTATTGAATTGGCCCGAATTATTCGTGGCCTAAAAAAATCAGAATATCCACCCGAACATGACCTGACAGTGCAGGAAGCTGTGTTGAAGGCCAGCGGTGTAACTTTGAATTGAAGAGGATTTTTATATTGGAGATACCCTATGAAACTTACAAGTCGCAGAAGAATACTCGGAACTCTGGGTAGCTTGCCCTTTCTTGGCGTAACCTCATGTTCACCTTCAAAAGAAGGACCACGGAGCAAAGTAGATGCTATAACCGGCCCCACTTTGATTATCGAGTCTGATAGAAAGGAATATGCCAGACTCAAGGCTATGGATTTGAACGACCCGAAAGTAGTTGCCAAGCAAAAGAAAATGCCCGTTGGCAAAATCGGCAATCTATCCGTCGGCCGTCTCATAAGCGGCAGCAATCTAATCAGCATGAATATGCACGCCAGGGATTTGGATTACGTACGCGACCTTGCCGCCAATTACAACACCGAAGAAAGAATCTTCATGACACTGAAGAAATGTGAGGAATATGGAATCAATACGATTGTTCTGAAAAATCACAATTTCAAGCAATTCAGATTGTCAAAATACTGGGACGAGTGGGGCGGCAAAATGAAATGGATTGCCGATGTAATCACCACGGACATCAACAAGTACGAAAAACTGCTGGTCGAACATCTGGAGCTGGGGGCATCGGCGGCTTACCTGTGGGGAGGCGCCAGTGATATCTGGTATTATCAGAACAAACAAAAAAATATCGTAAGGGCTTTCGAGATTATGAGGAAATACGACATTCCCGTCGGCGTTGGGGCGCATCGGCTGGAACCCGTTGCATTTTGTGAAAAGGAAGGGCTTGTGCCCGACTTCTATATACTGACACTGCATCATGACCGGTATTGGTCTGCTCATCCGAAAGAGAACAGACGGTTCATGGAGATGTACGAGGATGAGTCCCCCAATCATTCCCAATACCACGATAATATGTTCTGTCACAATCACGAGGAGACTATAGCGTTTATGCAGGATGTAAAGGTCCCCTGGATAGCCTTCAAGGTTTTGGCAGCCGGGGCCATCCCACCGGAGGAAGGATTCAAGTATGCGTTTGCCAATGGTGCGGACTTCATTTGTGTAGGTATGTTTGATTTTCAAGTAGAGCAGGATGTGGAGCTTACCCTGAAAGCCATTGCAGAATCAAAGAATCGTAAACGTCCATGGATAACATGAGTATGGTCGGTAATCAGCGAGGCAAAACTTATTTTGATTTCGGTGCTCGTCTATCGTCAATTGCTACTTTGGCCTTTATCTGGTTGCCTTCGAGAATTACTTGTCCGACTTGCTCTTCAATTCGAATACCTACAGTTTGACTTTGTGACTGGTCTTCTCGGGTGTCACGAATAATATTGTTCTTGAAAACCAGATTATTGGTCTGTCCTCGAATACGAATACCCGCTGCTTCTGAGCCTGCACCGTTGTTCTCGATTATATTTTCTTCGAGGCGATTGCGGTGAGCGGCCATTCCCAGTGTTTCGTTACGGAAAAAGACTCCATTTTGACGATTCAGGCGGACAATATTGCGGCGAAGAAGATTGTCTGAATCTTTGTGCCCGATGGAGATGCCAAATCGTCCGTTACCTTCCAGAACATTATCCTCGAATAATCCGTGCCGAACCCGCCAGCACAAAAACAGGCCGTCGGTTCCATTACCGCGGGCAACACAATTGCGAATTCGCGGACGCTGGGAGCCGCTGCCCGGGTGCATGCCGAGATAGGTATTATCCTCACAGGTACAGCCAACTACAGTAACATCGTTAGATTGCTGGAAACTGATTCCATCCCCATTGTAGTTTCGCACTACACAATCCTGGATGACTGTCCCGAAGGCCCGATACAGGAAAATCCCGGCACCTCGGCAGCCGTTCAAGTGGACGTTGGAGTCCTTATTGCCGTCAATTATGAGATTTTCAACTCGCGCCCCTTCGATGTGATAGCCGCTTACTACCGGGAAGACTGTTGCGGCTTTGGCTTTATTGCTTACCATGCAGTCGGCCATCAGCGGCTTGTCAATTGAGAAGGTGNNACCGTGATTTGCTGCTCACCAAAGTCACCATCAAGGGCCAGAGCGGATACGACCCCATCGGCTTTCCGTAAGATGGTTTTGCCTTTCCTGCCCCTGACTGTCACGTTGTCGCGCAGGTGCAGTGAATCATACATCAGGTATTCTCCCTCGCCGATTTCAATTGTGCCGCTTCCAAGCCCGGCAATATAATCGACCGCTGCTTGCAATGCCCTGTTGTCATTGCCTATTATGTGAGCGTTATCTTGACCTACAGTTATTTTAGGCAATTCTTTCATTGCCGAGTGCATAGCTTTAGGCAGTTGTTGCTCATCTGGCTTGGGCGAAAAATCTTTTCGAGTTTCCGTGGCGTATGAAATCCCAGCGGCGCCGACGACAAAAGAAATAGCAGAGAGTGATAAAAGAAGGTTTGTTTTCATTGCTTTGGCCTCCATTAAGTGAGATTTAATCCGGAATACATCTTTCAAACGCTGAGCTTTTCTGCCATAATTATAATACACTCGTTCGCGGTAAAGCAATCTATTAATAGCAAATTCTCGAGCAAATCAGTACCGTTCCGGCCCAATCCGCTCCGCCGTGTCGCGGACACGTCGCCACGGATTATGTTCTTTTGGATTGATTTGTAAGTTGGGGGTAAATTGCTTTCAGTAATCCCTGAACCTTCTCATCCAGTCCGGCCAGACCGGCGAGGGGTCGTTTATTCTATAGCCTCGGTGCCATTTCAACTTCCACAGCTCCTTAAGTCCTATCTTCCTGACAGAAAAATCCACAAGGGCACCGTTCACAAACCCGTCATGTCGGTTAATGCAGAAACGTTTCATTTCACTTGTATTGGGCGACTCTATCACATCGCCATTATATTCCGGAGGCTCATCTGTTTGCCTCGGCCAAGCATCATCCCATGAGCAATCCAAAAACAACGGTATGTTACCGGCATCTGTGAGGTTGAGAGTCCTCCAGTTATCTTCGGTCGTACGTCCATGTAATGTATTCATTTCCACCGGTGGATTGCAAAGCCATCCGTTGGGAGAATAGCTGCCGGCGTGACCCTTATTGGTGATCCATGCCCCGAATGGAACCCGACCTCCCTGAGTGTAAGGTTTCGTTGCCGTAGGGCACAAACGTATCTTTCCATCGTGATAATACGACTGCAGCGGTACAATCCACCAATATTTACCAGCACCGCTGCTGCTGCCTT
>JABAOH010002674.1_pt7 | contig 15944 bp, 13 predicted proteins | sample 7062181 | NCBI WGS metagenome assembly JABAOH01 (sample SAMN14538630, study PRJNA623070) | marine sediment metagenome | biome: marine biome [ENVO:00000428]; feature: marine pelagic biome [ENVO:01000023]; material: deep marine sediment [ENVO:00002113]; isolation source: pool of 5 deep marine...
TATTCTCGATCATCGAATTGGTGAGGGACAAAGGGACGAGGGAACCCTTGGCTCCCTGGAATGCCAAGCCTGAGGAGTTGGGCGTGATGGCCGAGGTCTTGCCCGCGTTGCGGGAGCGAGGATTGAGCACCTTTGTCAAGTGGAATTGGATATTCGTCGTACCTCCCTTGTGCGTGACGGAGGAGGAACTGAGGGAAGGACTGACAGTCATTGACGAGGTGCTGGACGTGACGGACAAAGCAGCGAGTTCGCTGAAGTGAGGGCAACAAGGAGGCTCAAAATGGAGGTGCTCAAGAACTACATCAACGGGGAGTGGGTTGATTCGAAATCGACCCAACTCTTGGATGTTGTCAACCCGGCGACGACCGAGGTGATGGCACAAGTTCCCCTGTCAACTCCTGAAGAGGTGAAAACAGCGATAAGGGCTGCCGCCGACGCCTACGGGGAGTGGCGGGAGACGCCGCCGGTCACCAGGGCCAGATACATGTTCACATTGAAAGACCTGATGGAGGAGCAGTTTGAGGAACTCTCCAGGGTCATCGTCGAGGAGGAGGGCAAATGCATCGACGAAGCCCGCGGTGAGGTGAGGCGGGGCATCGAGAACGTCGAGGTGGCCGCCGGTATCCCCTCTTTGATGATGGGCTACAACCTTGAGGATATTGCACTAGGCATAGATGAAGAGTGCGTCCGACAGCCCCTCGGCGTCTTTTGCATGATCCCACCTTTCAACTTTCCTCTTATGGTTCCTCTGTGGTTTATGCCCTATGCCGTGGCCTGCGGCAACACCTACATAGTGAAGCCCTCGGAGCAAGTGCCGCTCTCTCAAAGGATGCTCTTCCAACTGATTGATGAGGCCGGCTTCCCTGAGGGGGTGGTCAACCTCGTCAACGGCGCCAAAGGTGTAGTCGACGCCCTGTTGGAGAGTCCCGACGTGATAGGGGCCTCCTTTGTGGGATCAACTCCTGTGGCCAAGTATATCTACGAGAAGGGCGCCGAGAACGGCAAGAGGGTTCAAGCACAAGCGGGGGCCAAGAACTTCCTGGTGGTGATGCCGGACGCGGACTTGGATAGAACGGTGGCCTCACTGCTAACGTCCTTCTTCGGTTGCGCTGGAGAGCGTTGCTTATCCGGAGCAGTTCTTCTGCCCGTCGGAGACGTCTATGAGCCATTGAGAGATAAGTTCGTGGACGCCACATCCAGACTCAAGGTAGGGTACGGGTTGGACGAAGGGGTTCAGATGGGACCTGTTGTCTCGAAGAGGCACATGGAGCGCGTGTTGGGATACATCGAGAAGGGACTGGAGGAGGGCGCCAAGCTCCTCCTCGACGGCAGGGACATGAATGTCGAAGGGTATTCGAACGGATACTTCATCGGCCCTACCATCTTCGACGAAGTGCAGCCTCAGATGACAATCGCCAACGACGAGATCTTCGGTCCGGTAGCCGGGATAATCAAGGTAGGAGACCTCGATGAGGCCATAGATGTCATTCACGCCAACCCGTACGGCAATGCTTCCTCCATCTACACTTCGAGCGGCAAGTGGGCTCGAGAGTTCAAGTACAGAGTCCGCTGTGGCAACATTGGCGTCAACATAGGAATCGTCGCTCCTATGGCCTTCTTTCCCTTCAGTGGAAGCAGGGATTCTTTCTTCGGAGACCTTCACGGTCAGGGAGGCGATGCTATCGACTTCTTCACAGAGAAGAAGGTCGTGATCTCCAGGTGGTTCTAAGACACAACCAAGGCAGGGTCCAGCAGCTAGGTACCTGCGTCTCGTCCACCCGATAACGGCGAGGAGGGCACCTGGACGCAAGGAGACAAACAGATGGAATTGGGGACGGTGGGCGCAGTTCTGGCGTTCGCCATCAAGCTGGAAGGCACAAGTGCGGAATTCTACGAGGAGGCGGCTTCCCTCGTGCAGGATTCGGCTGTCAGGGAGGACTTTGTGTCCCTCGAGGAGGCGAAGCGAAAGCGAAAGAGGCTCCTGGAACGGAGCCGCCGAGAGTACGTGAACGAGATGCTTCTTGAACCCATCGAGGGCTTGATGGGAAGCGACTACCTGATCGAGACAGAATTGACTTCAGATATGGACTCCGACGCCGTGTTGCGACTAGGCAGGGCAGCGGAGGAGCACAACCAAAGACTGTACGTCGATGCAGCCGAGAAGATCAGCCACCTGCCCCAGTTAGCAAGAGTGTTCAGGAAACTCAGTCAAGACAGCGCCGACCACATCCTCAGATTGGGATCCCTCATTGACAAACCTGGGTCCCACGGGTGACGCCAGACTGCCGTCTGCGACGCCCGGTGCCCTTTGGCACTTGACTTGGCGTACCACAAGAGAGCAGCAGCCTAGTCTACTTCCCACGGCGGCGCCCTGACATCCGCGTGTCACACCGAAGAACTCTGCCGCGCCCTCACCGCGGCTTGGCTGTGAAGGAGGTGAAGGATGGCCGATCTGAGTGTTGAGTTTGCGGGTCTCAAGTTGATGAACCCCTTCATGTTGGCCTCAGCCCCTTCCACAGCGACCGGAGAGATGATCCAACGGGCCTTTGAGGCCGGTTGGGCGGGAGCAGTGACCAAGAGCATCGCCCTCGAACCAGCGGTTGATGTCCAGCCTCGTCTGTCCCGTCTGGCTGTAGGCAACAGGATCGTCGGCCTGGAGAACATAGAACTGATCAGCCAGCGAAACCTGGACGATTGGGTCGAGGATTTCGCCGAGATCAAGCGCCGCTATCCCGATCACATCCTGTTCGCCAGCCTGACGGCCGGTGTCATAAGGGAGGAGTGGCATTCCTTGGTAGAGCGGGTTCAGGAAGCGGGTGTAGATGGCCTGCAACTCGACTTCGGCTGTCCACACGGCATGCCGGGCAAGGGCATGGGGTCCATCCAGGGGCAAGACCCCGGCATCGCTGGGCAGATCACCCGCTGGGTTAAGGAGGTGTCCAGGGTGCCGGTGATGGTGAAGCTCACCCCAAACGTCACGGACATCGCACAGATAGGCCGGGCCTGCGAGGAGGCTGGAGCCGATGCCGTCGCGGCCATAGACACGGTTAGCGTTCTCATGGGCGTGGATCTCGACCGCCTGGAACCTCTGCCCTCGGTGGGGGGAAGTTCGGCCCTGGGGGGCTACTCAGGGGCGGGGATCAAGCCCATCGGTCTGCGCTGCATTGCTCAGCTGGCAAAAGGGACTGGCCTGCCGCTTTCGGGCATCGGCGGTATTTCCAGCTGGCAGGATGCGGCGGAGTATCTTCTGGTTGGCGCCTCCACTATCCAGCTATGTACGGCCGTCATGCTCAGGGGCTATGGGATAGTGGAGAAGATGAAAAAGGGACTTGGCGCGTACATGGAAGAGAAGGGCTTCGCGGCTCTGTCTGAGATGAGGGGACAGATCTTGCCGAAGATCACTGCGCACGAGGAGTTGAACTTTGCTTACAAGGTTGTAGCCACCATCGAGCAGGCCCTTTGCACCAGGTGCGGGCTGTGCCATACCGCGTGCAAGGACGGGGGCTGGCAGGCTATCGAGATGGAGAGCCGGGAGGTGTACCCCCGGGTGTTGGCGGACAAGTGCGACGGCTGCTCCCTTTGCGCGCACGTGTGCCCGGTGGAGAGGTGCATCACCATGATGCCTCTCTAGAAGCCACACCTTCGGGTGCGCCAGAGAGGGCACCGCTGGGAACCGTAGGTCCGACGGCTGGCTCCTACTTGAGTTTCTCTTGGAACACCCACCAGGCTTCGTAGATGACCTTGAGCGCGGCAAAGGATGTGATGTCCGAGTGATCCAGAGGTGGGGCCACTTCGACGACATCTAAGGCCTGTACAGGCAGCCTCTGAACGACCGTCCGCACTAATTCGAGTAGATCGCGTGTGCTAAGCCCGCCCCCTTCCGGTGTGCCGGTGCCAGGGGCATAGGCTGGATCCAGGCCATCGATATCCAGCGTGAGATACACAGCAGGAAGGTCCTGCAATCTCCCCGCCACCTCTTGCGCCACCGCTTCTATCCCCCGCTGGTGACACTGGCGGGCCGTGTAGTACGGAATCTCTGGATGGGCCTTCAGGAAATCCCACTCCTCCTGGCAGACGGAACGCAACCCGACGAAGACCAGGTGCTGAGGGTCCAAGCCGGGCAGTTCGAGCGCGCGACGTTCTGTGCACGCGTGTGACCATCGGTGTCCTTCATAGGTGTCAAAGACGTCCGGGTGGGAGTCGAAGTGCACGACACCGAAATGCCCGTCTACGCGGCGGCTGAAGGCCTGCATCAAGGGAATGGTGACCGAGTGGTCACCGCCGAGGAACAGGGCCAGCGGGTGATGGAAGACATCCGCTGCGCGCCGTTGTACATCCTGGAAGTAGCGAGACCACTCGAGATCCTCAGGTACATCACCATAGTCTCGCACGCGAAGGGTCAGAGGTTGCCCCTCCTCCGCGCAAGGCGCCAGGTGAGGGGTCAGCTCCCGAAGCTTGGCCGGGCCGAAGGCCGTGCCGCGCCGATAGCTTACCGCTCCGTCGAAGGGGACTCCCAGAATACCCACTTCGGCAGCTGCGTCGTCACTGATCAAGCCGCTCCACAGATCCCGATGGGGCGGAGCAGCCGAACTAGCCGCAGTCATCATCGATCACCCTCCGCGTAGCACTACCCGGCCTACTATGGATCAGCTGAGGCCACCGCGCGCTACTTCTCCACCTTCTCGTGAATCTCGAGGTCCCGTTTGCGCAACTCCGCAAAGAAGATGCCGGGATCCAGGGCCGTCTCCGGCGGCACCACACCTTTCACCTTGACGTCGCCTCGTGCCATCATCTGTGCGCCGATGCTCAATGGTATGGCGATGTTCTTGTAGTAGGCCGCAGGCCCACCCCACTCCTCCTGAGGTGGGTGCCGATTCCAGAGCGATACTTTGACTTCGCGGCCCTCCCTCTTGCCGAAGACATGCACCACGAGACCATAGGCCCACAGCGGATTCTCTCTGCTCTCTGGCAACTGGATGAGGAGTTCCATCATCATATCAAGCGGAGTCGTCTCCACACCCTTGACGGTGATAGGCTCCTCCCCGTAGAGGCCCGAGTCCAACATGGCCTTCATCAGCCGCATGATGTGGGGCGGGAAGCAGCCGTGAACCGAGACGGCCTTCGCCCCCAGAGTCTTCGGCATGGTCCGCGTCTCCGGATGTGGGATGTAGCACACCTCCTGCTCGCCGATGGGGCCAGGAAAGTCCACCGTCTTGAGACCCTCGAACGGCCCGACCCAATGGAACTCCCCATCTTTGTAGTACAGACGTGACTCCTCCTCTGGGTGGAATTCCCACATGGTGGTGATGAGCAAACCGGGCGCAGGCGCAAGGCAGCGAAAGGCAGCAAAGTTGATCTGGATCTCGTCCACCTCGTCCAATCGGTCAGCGCCGCGCCGGGCCATGACATTGGTGATGCCTGGGGTGGCGCCTACGCCCGGAATGAAGACAAGACCCTTCTCCTTCGCAGCAGCATCGTAGTCCCACTGATCCTCTTCTGTGGAGACATCAAGTCCGTTGACGCCGGCCTCGATGCAAGCCCTGGTGACCGCCATGTCATACTTCCAGGGCAAGCCGTTTAGGATCACATCGAATTCTCTGAAGCTTCGGACAAGTTCATCATAGTCCTCCGCGTTCACCTTCAGCACCTTGACTCGCGGATCACCAATGTCAGCAGCCAGCTTCTCTGCCGCTTCAAGGTTGTAGTCGCCAATCACAATCTCGTCGAAATCTGAGAACTCCGCGAGATCACGCGTGGCATGTTGGCAGACGGCGCCAGCGCCGCCCAGGGATAGGACTTTCATGGTTCCTCCTTAAATGATATTTGATGACTAGTCCGAGACGGTACCTCCCGCGCGCGGCCAAGGGTGGCTCGGCGGTCTGGCTAGTGCGGTCACCACGATGGCACCGGTGGATATGGTCAAGCCTATGATGAAGAGAGCCTGGATAGGCCCAAGAACGGTGACCAACCACCCACCCAGGAGCGTCATGCAGACCTCGGCCAAGGAGACAACCGCGTGGGCGAAGCTGTACACTCGGCCCCGCACCTTGTCGGGTGTCAGCTGTGCCCACAAGGCCTCATCCATCAGCCAATTGGCTGCCCAACCCAAGCCACTGACAAACCAAAGGCCCAGCAGGAGAAGCAACCCTGGTTGTACAAGCAAGGACATATAGACCAACCCAGCCAGCATCACGCCTCCCACTAGCAGACGCTGGCGGGATAACAGCCTCGAGTAGCGCCCTAAGACATAGACCCCGAGGCCTATGCTCATAGCGTCAACCCCTCGCAATAGACCATACTCCCGTCCGCCAAGACCCAGAGTGTCGGTCACATAGACGACGGCGGCCACAGCGGGGGCCGCCCATCCCAGGGAAGAGATGCAGTTCAGCAGCACCAGATAGCGCAGCACGGAGCTCCCTAGGAGCGATCGAATTCCTTCCACCATCTCTTCTCTGACCGCGTGGAGCCTCAGTGGCTCTCGGATCTCCGCCCTCGGACCAGGTGCTGCCGCTGCCCTCATAGAGAGTGAGGCCGCTCCCACGAAGCAGCCCGCAGCCAGAAAGAAGACCGGTTTTGAGCCCGCGAGGCTGGCTAGCCAACCTCCCGCGATAGGACCGAGGACGTTGGCGGCGTTGTAGGAGACGATGTCCAGCGAGGACCCACGCACGAACAGCTCTTGCCCTGTGACTGATGGCAGTGCCACGGCCCACACAAGGCTGGCCACGGGAGCCAACAGACTGGTGAGAAAGATAAGCACATACACCTGTGCCAGGCTCGTGGTGAAGGGCAGCAAACCCACAATGACAGCCTGACCTGAGAAGGCGGCCACCAACATCCGCTTGCGCTCCAGGTGGTCGGCGAGCACCCCCGCCAGCGGCCCGATCACCACCAAGGGCAGCAGCTCCAAGGCGACCGCAAAGGAGACCTGTTGCGCGGATCCGGTCAACTCGTACACGTACAGAGCCACCACCACATAGATGATGGATTGGCCCAAGTGGGATAGAGTCTGTCCCAGCCACAGGGCGCGAAAGCTGCGATTGGCCAAGACTTCGCGGTAGGAATCGCCTCGAAGCAAGTTGCCTTCCCATCCGTTTGGTTGTCCCTGCCCATGCCTGCACGGTGTACGACATCAGCAGAGCAGCGAGTCCTGCAACTCGCGACACGACCGTGCTAGCTGCCCTTAGCAGCCTTCACGGCATCCTCAAAGTAGCTCAACGTGTCCTCGACATCGCCCTCGGAGAGGGCTGCACAGAGGAACCACGGTTCACGCCCGTCAGGATCGGGCATGGCGCCCCTATGAACCAGGGCCATCATAATACTCTCATATAAGTCGTTGTCCGACTTTGCCCAGGAGCGATAATCTGTGGGCTCCTCCTCGCCGAAAACTATGCCGAACATGGCCGGAACCCCAAGCACGTGATGAGGCACGCCAGAGTCAGTCAGGATTCCACTGATACCGGCCGTCAGGGCTTTGCCGCGCGCTTCGATTACCTTGAGCACTTCCCCCTGGGCGATGATCTCCAGGGTGGCATCGGCTGCCGCGGTCCCGACCACATTTCCGCAATACGTGCCACCTTGGGCCGTTCGGCCCGGCCCGACGCTGTCCATGACCTCCTTCTTGCCTGCTATGGCCGCGACGGGGAAGCCGTTGCCCATGGCCTTGGCATAGGTTACCAGATCGGCCAACACCCCGAAGAGCTCTTGGGCGCCTCCGGGGGCAATGCGGAATCCGGTCTTGACCTCGTCGGAGATCATGACAATGCCATATTCGTTACACAGTTTCCGGATATGCTCAAGCCAGCCGGGCTGGGGCATGATGCCCCCCATGTTGCCCATGATGGGCTCGACTATGATCCCAGCCACGTCACCCCACGCTTGCTTGACAGTCCGTTCCAGTACGTCGAAATCGTTATAGGGCAACGGGATCACTAAGCTATGAACGGCCTCAGGTATGCCGGAACTAGTCGCCGCGGGAATAGGACTACGACGGTGTCCCATGGCTGAGACCGGCGACGAAGCGGTAGAGAACAGCATGTAGTCATGCATGCCATGGTACTGGCCTTCGAACTTGATGATCTTCTCGCGGCCGGTGTGGGAGCGCGCGATGCGCAGGGCATGCATCGTTGCCTCTGTGCCAGAGTTGGCGAAGCGTACCTGTTCTATGCCAGGACACATCTCCACCAGTCTCTCCGCAACCTTCACCTCTAGTTCGTGCGTGAAGGCGAATATCGTGCCCGTCTTGATGGCCTCCGAGACACGCCCTACGACCTCCGGGTGTCCATGCCCCAGTATGACCGGGCCGAAGCCCAGGCGATAGTCTATGTAGCGATTGCCATCAAAGTCCCAGACGTACGCTCCCTCGGCGCGAGCTATGCCGATGTCTTCCCCTTCGCCCCACCACCGGAAATTCGATGATACGCCGAAGGGTATCACTCGGCGGGCGCGTTCAAAGAACGCATCGGTCTTCTTCGTGATGTGAGTCATTATCAACCTCCCTGTCTTGGACATTCACCCACTCACGGGCCTGTTTCAATCAGAGCCATTCACATTCGGGCTCGCTCAGCTCGGTGGATACACAACGTCTCCCCCGATCACCGTCATTGCCACTGCAATGCCTCTAATGCGACTCCGATCTACCTCAAGAGGATCCTCGTCTAGTACAACGAAATCGCCCAGCTTCCCCACCTCGAGCGAACCCCTGTCCGTCTCTTGAAAAGCGATGCGAGCGCCATTGATGGTGTAGAGTTCCAATGCCTCGTGGACACTCACCCGCTCAGCAGGATTGGAATGGTTAACGGCCGCGTGTACGCCGATCAACGGTCCAAACGGTGTCACAGTGCTGTCGGAGCCGCCGGCGATGAGCAGACCTGATCGCAGCAAAGTACGCACAGGGTCAGCGTGCAACGCACGCTCCTCACCCAGAGTAGGGTAGTACTCAGCGTGCGGCCAGTAGTGGTTGAACGGTGGCTGGATAGCCAGAGCCACGCCCATCCGCACAGCACGCTGAATCTGATCCTCACGGATGACCTCACAGTGCTCGATGCGGTGGCGATGGTCACGTCTGGGGTGAGCGGCGAGCGCCGCTTCGTAGGCGTCGAGTGCCTGTTCCACTGCCGCGTCGCCAACGGCGTGCATAGCCACCTGTAGCCCCTGCTCATGAGCCTTGAGCACGAAGGCGTCGATCTCCTCCTGAGAGTAGTACAGTGTCCCATAGCACTCAGGGGCGTCGGCATATGGCTCAGAAAGGGCCGCCGTGTGTGGCCCTACGTCACCGTCCAACAGGATGCAGCCGCCGATGCGCGGCAGACCCAATCTGAGTACTTTCTCCACATCCATGGTCTGGTAGTAGAACACAAAGCGCAGTGGCAGGCCAGGCGCGGCGGCCAGGAACTCCTCTGCCGCATCGTCATCGCCAGTGGATCCTCCCTCCAGAGCATGAATAGTTGTGATTCCGACGGAGTGAGCCTTCTGGATGGTGCGAGGGAGCATTTGGGCGGCCTTTTGGTGCGCTCCGAAGGATTCACTGAACCTTTCCCACGCCAGATTGTTGGCCTCGTCAGCCAGGAGACCGTTTGGCAGTCCGCTCGCATCACGCATCACCCCCGGCGTATCATCGGGCAGCGCGAGAAGATCGAGGCCCAGACTGTTGACAGCGGAGGTATGACCCGTGACGCCCATAAGGAACACCAGATGGTCCGGCGCAGCGGCGTCCAGAGCCTGGATGATGGGACTGAACCGGTCAGTCTCCAGGGCGTACTCGGTGAAACCCATGCCAAAGATCAGGTCCCCGATCGGAGCATCTGCGACTGCTGCCTGAACAATGGCTTGAAGGGCAACGTGGTCATCGGCGCCGCTCACATCTAGCGATGCTAGACTCAGCGAGGTCCACAGAAAGTGAGCGTGCGTGTCGATGAAACCAGGCATCACGGTCTTGCCCGCCACGTCGAGCACGCGCATGTCCTTGGCGTGAACTGCAACGTCCTTCCACTTGCCGACAGCGACGATGCGTCCCCCATGCACAACCAGCGCCTCCGCTCGGGGCTGCCGCGGGTTCATAGTGATGATATTGGCGTTTCGAAGTGTCAGGTCACACTCCAACACAGTCACTTCGCCTCTACGCTTCACAGCTCTCTCGAGCACGCTTCTCGATGCGGTCCAGTTCCCTTTCGACATCAGCGTCGAGCGGCAACGGTTCGTGAGTCGCCAGAATGTGATTCACCTTGTCCCGTGCTTCTTCAATCAGTGTCGGCCCACCGGCGGCATCCCAACGCTCGAAAGTGTCGTGGACGCCGAGTTGGCTGATGTACCACTCGCCCTCGCGGACGCCCCTCACCGTCGAGCGTTCCCCGAGGAAGTTGCCGCCAGGTCTAACGGCACTGATAGCGTCCTCAAGCCAACTACGTGCGTCAGTGCCGATTCCCTCGTGCGCCCGCTTGCACATGCGGAAGACCTCAACGTCAATCAAGAGTTGTTCCAGACTCAGGATCATGGATCCTCCCAGCAAACCAGGTCCCACGAGAATGTCTGGCCACGAGAGCATCGGTAGCAGGCCGTTCAGCGCTCGCTCGTAGCCCGCTTGGATGCTGGGGACGTGGTGGTCAGTGCCCATGCCCGAAGCCTCCACCGGCAAGCTGTAGTAGCGACCCATCTCGGTAGCCGCTGCGCTCAGCAATCCCCCCTCAATGGCCCCTGCGGCGTATTGCCCCGAGCGAGGGTCCATTACTGAGAGAGCCGGAGCGTATATGAAAGGCGTGCCCGGCGAAGCTGCCTGGACAAGGCACAAGGTGGCCAGTACTTCGCAGTTGCCAAGCACGAGAGTAGAGATCAGGCTGGCGGGCGCTGTGGTACCCATGAGAGGCATGGGCATGACGGCCACGGGGATGTCCCAGCCCGACACTGCCAAGTATGCATCGGTGGGCGGTCCCTCAATGACCAGCGGCGACTGGGGGCACAGCAGAAAAGACAGGGGATGCTCCTGACGGATAGTGTGTCTGTCCCCGAAGACTACCTGGAGCACCTCGAGGAGCCATGGCGCATGCGTAGGCTCGAGAATCGGATCCTGCACGTGCTTGGAGAAGCTGCGAAAGAGTGCCCGCCAATACCTGACCATCTCCGCCGCTGTGTCGTCTCCACGGCCGCCGTCGACCATGCACCAGTAGATGCCAATCTCATCCAAAGCGTCAATCAACCGGGTTGCGTTTCGCCAATCCGTCACAGTACCGGGTCGTCGGCCACCTGTCTGCGAGTCCAGCACGTAGAGAGCCTCCCCATCTACGAGGAGTGTGCAATCCCCTCCATTCATGCGCAAGTCCCAGCCCGGCCTGCGTGCTCCAAGGGTGAACTCCTTGGGTGCCAGGCGCAACGCCTCCTCCACCAGTGGCCGAGGAAACCGTACAATGTGCGTGTTCTGGTCTGCGTCCGCGCCCCATTCCCTGAGGATGTCACGCCCCCGCGACGTGTCAACTCGTACGCCGGTGCTGGCCAGGATGTTCAGCGTACGTTCGTGTACCTGCGCGCGCTCATCCTCGGAAAGCACCTGTAGCAAGGTTCTCATACGCTGCTTCCTGCTCTGCTCCCGTGGTGCGCAACCCCTACATGCATTGAGCTATCCAAGTTCGCGCTCCGCTGCCCGCAGAATGCGCTTCAGTTCAGCTTGCTGGGCTTCCTCCAGCGGTTTCGGATGATGGTTCTCCAGAATCCACTCCGTCTTCTCCCTCGCTACCTTGATCGGGTCTCGATAGCCACCCCCTTCCCTCGGTCGCGACGTCAGCTCCGACAATTGCCAGTCCCGCACGTGGTCCCGCGTATGCTTCTGCGCGAGGAAGTGTCCCCGGGGCCCCACCGACTTGATCACATCCACCGCCAAGGCCTTGGGGCTCGTGTCCAGTCCAGCAGCATCTATGCGGACCTGATGATAGCTGTGCGAATCCAAGAGCAAGGCCTCGGGGTAGAGCACTGTACTGCCTTCCAGCAAGCCCATGCCATTGCCCGTCTCTGCCCCGCATAAGGCGCACAGCAATAGCCCGACGGGCTCCGATGCGCCGGCCTGCCATCCCGGCTCTGGAGCATCCGTCCCAAACATGCCCGCCAGCGTGGGCACGCCCCACATGTGGGCCAACTCCACGCCCACGGCGTACACAATTGCGTCACAGCCCAGATAGGCCCCGGTGCTGGGATGCGTTATGCCAGGCATAAGCGAGTGGTAGGTTGGGGCACCGGGATAGGCCATCTGGATCAGTACCATGGCGGCCACAATCTCCGCATCCGCGACCACGATCGTACCGGCAGAGGTTGCGGGCGCGGTCGACGCAGCGTTGGCCATGGACATGAACCCCACCGGTAGGCCCGCCTCTGCAAAGACCAACGCCGATTCCATGCCGCCGTCATCGAGACCCAGTGGCGCGATGGTGCAGATCAACGAGGACAGAGGCGGGCGCTCACGCAGCGTCTTCTCGTCGCCGGCGATGACCTTCGCCATTTCTACAGCATAGCGAGCCGTTTTCTCCCCCATCAACGTCTCACTCTGCACGTGCTTGACGGTGTTATTGAACGAGGCATCCACTTCGTGCAACGGCGCCGTCGCAGGATGGTCCTGTGCGCTCACCATCGGCCAATAGAATGCGATAGAGGACAGATAGTCAGACACGCGAGCCATCTTGGCCACGTCCTCCTTGACCGAGGGTCGTCGCTGTCGAGTCTCGAAGTCTATGGTCTCCACCCCGCAACCATCGGTGGCACAATACATCGCCGTGCCGTCGAGCGTGAGATCGTGGGTCGGAGAGCGCGCACCCAAGGTGTAGAAGCGCGGTGCTCGGGACATGGCACTCAACACCGCTTCGGGTGGTACCTTCACGATCCGGTCATCGAAATCAACCTGTGCTCCATGTTCGGCATAGATGGCCAGCGCCATCTCGGAAGGGCAGTGTATCCCCACCTCCGCCAGAATCTCCAGTGTGGCTGATTTGAACTGCTCCAACTGCTCATCGCTCAGGATACGTATGTGGTAGGCAGGTACGATCGGCTGCAATTCTGGTGTTTCGCCGTACATTCTTCAGCTTCCTTCGATATGCAGAGCCTCAGGGGTGAAGCCTACCCATGCTATCCAAGTTCGCGCTCCGCTGCCCGCAGGATACGCTTCAGTTCAGCTTGCTGGGCTTCCTCCAGCGGTTTCGGATGATGGTTCTCCAGAATCCACCGTGTCTTCTCTAGCGCGATGTCAATCGGGTCTCTGTATCCACCCTCCTTCATCGGCTGGGCTGTCAACTCCGACAACTGCCATTTGCGCATCTCATCGCGCGTGTGCTTCTGGCCGAGGAAATGCCCTCGTGGGCCGACCGCCTTGATCACGTCCAGAGCGAAGGCATCCCGGCTGGTGTCCAAGCCGGCGGCGTCAATGCGTGCCTGGTGGTAGATATCCGTGTCTAGGACCAGAGCCTCGGGAGAGAGCAGGGTACAGGTTTCCCGGAGGCCAAAGCCGCTTCCCGTTTCTGCCCCGCATAGTGCACACAGTAGAAGGGAAGCGGTAGACCCAAAAGCCGACTCCCAGCCCGATGTTGCGGCCTCCGTGCCTACGCCAGCCAGTGTGGGCACACCCCACATGTGGGCCAGCTCCACTCCCACCGGATAGAACAAGCTCGCCTCCCAAGTAGAGCCTGCGAAATCCCCCGTCCGTGGATGCGTGGTGCCGGGCATCAGCGAATGATAGACGGGTGCACCAGGATAGGCCATCTGGACCAGCACCATCGCCGCCACGATCTCGGCGTCGGCAAGGGCAATCGTTCCTGTGATGGTCGCCGGGGCGGTCGAGCCAGCATTGGCCATAGACATGAACCCCACCGGCAAACCCGCCTCGGCAAACACCAGCGCCGATTCCATGCCACCCTTGTCCTGGGCCAGGGGGGCGATGGTGCAGATCAGGGAGGAAAGAGGCGGGCTATCACGCATCGTCTTCTCATCACCGGCGATGACCATGGCCATCTCCACAGCGTAGCGGGCCGTGGGTTCATCCATCACCGTTTCAGTTTGCACATGCTTGACCGTGTTGTTGAACGAGGCCTCCAGTTCGTGTAACGGCGCAGTTGCTGGGTGGTCCTGAGCGCTCACGATCGGCCAGTAGAAGGCGATGGCGGACAAGTAGTCCGACACCTGAGCCATCTTGGCCACGTCTTCTTTGACAGAAGGTCGTCGCTCCCCGCTCTGAAAATCAATCGTCTTCACTCCGCAGCCGTCGGTGGCACAGTACATAGCCGTGCCGTCGAGCCTCAGGTCATGGGCTGCAGAGCGCGCGCCCATGGTGTAGAAGCGTGGGGCATGCGACATGGCGCTCAATACTATGTCCGGCGGAAGTCTGACAATCTGGCTCTCCAAGTCCACCTTGGCCCCATGCTCGGCGTAGATGTCAAGTGCCTTCTCCGAAGGGCAATGTATGCCCACCTCCGCCAGAATCTCTAACGTGGCCGACTTGAATTGCCCTAGTTGCTCGTCACCCAGAATTCGCAAGTGGTATGTGGGGACGATTGGCTGCAACGCGGGTGTTTCGCTGGACATGATTTGATCTCCTCGATCCTGATACTCGTGGTACCTCGACGGCCAAGCGGGCTCAGTCAAGGAATAGCTTGGTCAGGTCACCGTAGCTGTCGATTCTTCTGTCGCGAAAGGGAAACGACCAACCATCTCTGACTTCTTCTACAAGGGAAAGATCTACAGGACACAGCAGTGTCTCTTCACGATCCTCAGAGGCCCGTTTCACCACCCTCCCATAAGGATCTGCGATGAAGCTCTGCCCCCAGAAGTCAATCCCTCCGTTACCATCAGGGTTTTCCTCGAAACCTACACGGTTGACACATGCCAAGTAGAAGGCATTCGCCACAGCATGGCCTCTTTGCACAATCTCCCAGGCATCATGATATGCAGTGCCTTCCGGTTCGTCTTCCAGTGACGTATGGCCAATAGCCGTTGGTATGAAGACTACCTCAGCGCCTTTCATGGCCAGCAATCTTGCTGCCTCGGGGAACCACTGATCCCAACAGATCAACACACCGATATCGGCGTAAGCGGTTCTGAAGACCTTGTACCCCAGATCTCCAGGCGTGAAATAGAACTTCTCATAATAGAGTGGGTCATCAGGGATATGCATTTTGCGGTATTTCCCCAGAAAGCTACCGTCGGCATCTATTACCACCGCGGTGTTGTGATAGAGACCGGACGCCCGTTTCTCGAAGAAGCTAGCCACAACAACAACCGCCGAATCCGCTGCCAGTTCACATAGTCGCTGTACCGTGGGATTGGTTTCGTCTACCTTCTCCGCAAGATTGAACAGAGTGTTGTCCACTATCTGGCAGAAGTACCGTGACTTGAATAGCTCTTGGGTGCATACGATATTGGCTCCTTGACTTGCCGCCTTTGTAATGTAATCGGCAGCTTTGTCATAGTTTTGTTCGATGTCATCGCCGCATGACATCTGTATTAGAGCGACATTGACGATTCTCTCCACGACACCCTCCAGGAAGAATGGTCAGCTCTATGCGGAACCCAAAGGTTGCGGTTGTGTCACACAGCCTATGGCACCGCCATGCTCAATAAGACCAACGGCGTTAATACCGATGACTTCTCTATTAGGGAACTGCTCCTGGATAATCCCTTTGCCCCGCTCGTCATTCTCGTGACCGAAGACAGGAACCAACACTACACCGTTGGCAACGAGATAATTGCTGTAGGCGGCATCCGCCAAGGTTGATTGTCGCCAGGTGGCCATCGCGGAGGTCTGGTAGGATTCAGGCACAGGCAGAGGAACTAGCGTGAGACGCTTTCCAGACTCGGTGGTCGCCTCCTGCAATTCTTCATAAGTCTTGACAAACGAAGAGTAGCGAGGGTCTGTGCTGTTATCCGTCCAGTTGTGGAGCACGGTAGACTCGTCGGTGAAGCGAGCCACGATGTCAATATGG
>JABAOH010077012.1_pt1 | contig 15942 bp, 13 predicted proteins | sample 7062181 | NCBI WGS metagenome assembly JABAOH01 (sample SAMN14538630, study PRJNA623070) | marine sediment metagenome | biome: marine biome [ENVO:00000428]; feature: marine pelagic biome [ENVO:01000023]; material: deep marine sediment [ENVO:00002113]; isolation source: pool of 5 deep marine...
GGTATCTCGGCGTTAATGTCTGTAATCGGCTTGGGTTTCTCCTTCAAGATAGAATACACAACAGCCTGATCCTGCTCCCCCTTGAAAGGTAGTTGACCACTAAACATTTCATAAAGAACCACACCTAATGACCAGATATCTGTTCGCTGATCTACTTTTTCCCCTCGGGCTTGTTCGGGCGACATGTAGGCAATCGTCCCCATTGTCATCCCTTCCTTTGTTACCAGAGTTGTTCCTGTTACCCTGGCTAGACCAAAATCCATTATTTTCGCCCGGCCTTTCGCGGTCACCATGATGTTGGCGCTCTTGATGTCCCTGTGAACAACCCCTCTATTATGAGCCTCCTGCAAACCCTCGGCTACCTGGGCGGCAATCCTGAGAGCTTCATATATTTCAAGTGGGCCCGATTCAATCGTCTTCTTTAAACTCTGGCCCTCTATATAGGCCATGGAAATGAAGGTTTTCTCCTCGGCCTCGTCAAATTCATGAACAGTGCATATGTTGGGATGATCCAAGGCAGCAGCAGCCTGTGCCTCGCGCATAAATCGCTCTTTGACCTCTGAGACGTGTGTTAATTCTGGAGGAAGAAACTTGAGGGCAACTATCCGCTTCAATTTAGTGTCCTGAGCTTTGTAGACTACACCCATGCCTCCCCTACCAAGTTCTTGGATGATATGGTATCTTCCTGCAAAAGTTGTCCCTTTGATTAAATCCTTAGCTGGTGTTTGGAGAGTCTTGGTATGAGAAATTGAGATTCTCTCTTCGGAAGGAAGCGGAGTTGCACATTCTCTGCAGTACTTGGAATCAGAAGGATTGTCGAAATAACATTTAGGGCACTTAATTCCCATTTTTCCCTCAGCTTACTTGGCAATAGCATAATAATTTGTGATAGGAGTGTCAAATCAAATATAGACCTCTCTCTTTGTCACCAAATTGTCACAAAATATGACTAAAATCGCCTAATTACAGCTACGGTTGACTAAATAGAAAGATAAAGGAAACAGGAGAGTTTTCAGAGAAGTATAAGGGAAATAAGATGGTAGCGGGGGCTGGATTTGAACCAGCGACCTCCGGGTTATGAGCCCGACGAGCTACCAGACTGCTCTACCCCGCAGTTTCAGGCTTATTATAGCAAAATTCTACCGTTTGTCAAAAAAAGCAATAAAATGTTTTTTTTCTTGACAATAACTCGATGCAAAAAATATAATGAGACACTTAAAAAATGGGCTATTTCCTCTTTTTTCTCCTGGCAGCATTAACAGTTGGTGCAGTGTTGGCTATGATTATCTCCAAAAACCAGGCCTACAATGCCCTTTTCTTGATTCTCGCTTTTGCCTGCTTGGGAGGTATCTTTGCTCTTCTCGAGGCACCTTTCATCGCAGTGGTCCAAATCATAATCTATGCTGGCGCTATCATGGTCCTCTTTATCTTTGTAATCATGATGATTAACGTTCGCTATGGCATTCCCGCTGAAAAAAAGAAATGGACTATTTATCTTTCCATAGTGCTCGCTGTTGTCCTTATCATCGAGCTTATTCTATCAATAAAAGGAGCCTTCACGTTGCCTGTCTCTACGGCAATAATAAAGGCAGGCCCAACTGACCTTGGCCGGCTGCTTTTTACTAAGTATCTTTATCCTTTTGAGATCACTTCAATATTGATTATAGCCGCCTTAGTCGGGGCTATTGTATTAATAAAGAAAAAAGAAAAAAAATGATTCCTCCAAATTATTTTTTAATCTTGAGCGTCATTCTCTTTGTCCTGGGGTCCGTCGCTTTTTTTGTAAAAAAAGACCTAATCACAATGTTCATGTCCATAGAGATTATGCTCAATGCGGCTAACCTTGCTTTTATTACCCTGGCAAGGTCAGCAAATTCTGCAGATGGACAGATAATCGTCTTTTTTATTATCACTGTTGCGGCTGCTGAGGCGGCAGTTGGGCTGGCAATAATTCTTCTTATTTTCAGGCAAAAAAAGACAATAAAATCCGAAGATATAAAATTAATGAAAGGCTAAAATGACTGAGATTTTCTGGCTCATTCCGTTTATACCTGCAGCGAGTACTCTCATCCTGGCAGTCTTCGGAAAAAATCTTCCGAAAAAATATGTCTCCTTCCAGGCCTGTTTTGCAGTCTTCGCTTCGTTCGTTATCGCAGCCATCTCTGCGGTAGGGCTTCTTCAAACAGCTCACGCAAGCTACCCATTGGTTAAAAATCTTTTCTCCTGGATTCAGGCGGGTAGTTTCCAGGCAAACCTTTCTCTCATGTTTGATCCTTTATCTGCTGTTATGGCTCTGGTCGTGAGCGGAGTGGGCTTTATCATTCACGTCTATTCAGTAGGCTATATGGCAGATGATGAGGGCTACACCCGTTATTTCACCTATCTAAACCTTTTCACTTTTTCCATGCTCATCCTGGTTATGGGTTCAAACTTAGTCTTGATGTTTGTTGGCTGGGAAGGCGTCGGTCTTTGTTCTTATTTATTGATCGGTTTCTGGTTTGAAAAACACTCAGCTGCCAACGCTGGTAAAAAAGCCTTCATAGTTAACCGGATAGGTGACGCAGGCTTCCTCCTGGGAATCCTCTTCATCTTTATTCATATTGGGAGCGCAGAATTTACAGCTATTAACCAAGCCATCTCAGGAGGGGCTCTCTCCGCAGGTTTGGCTACTCTCATCGCCATACTACTGTTTGTGGGAGCAACAGGAAAATCTGCCCAAATTCCTCTTTATGTCTGGCTTCCTGATGCGATGGAAGGCCCTACCCCTGTAAGCGCCCTTATCCACGCAGCAACCATGGTCACAGCTGGAGTCTACATGGTCTCCAGGATGAACCTTCTCTACACTCTATCCGAAACTGCAGCTCAGGTAGTTGCGCTTGTAGGTGCACTGACAGCCGTTTATGCGGCAACTATGGCTTTAACCCAGAATGACATAAAAAGAGTATTAGCCTACTCTACGATATCTCAAATAGGATACATGTTCATAGGCTGTGGTGTCGGCGCCTACGCAGCAGGAATGTTCCACCTGTATACTCATGCCTTCTTCAAGAGCCTCCTGTTTTTGGCTGCTGGAAGTGTAATGCATGCGCTGTCTGGTGAAATAGACATGAAAAAGATGGGAGGGCTTCGAAAATACCTTCCTCTTACCTATCCTACGTTTCTCATCGGGGCGATCGCCATCGCAGGTGTTCCGTTTTTCTCTGGATTTTTCTCAAAAGATGCCATCCTAACCAAGGCATTCGCTCAAGGTCAGGATTCAGCGTTCTATTATTTTATTTGGGGGCTGGGGATTTTGGGAGCAGTGCTCACAGCCTTTTATATGTTTCGCCTCATTTTTGTGACTTTTCACGGTGAAGAACGCATTGACCCAGAAATAAAAAAACACATCCATGAATCTCCCAAAATCATGACTATACCGCTTGTCATCCTAGCTTTCTTCTCTGTTATCGCAGGATACATCGGACTTCCTGTTGTCCTAGGAGAGAAGCTCAACTTTTTCGGCAAATTCCTGGAACCCGTGATAAAAGAAGTTCACGAAGTTCATCTTAGCCTTCAAACAGAGTGGACGCTTATTGCTGTTGCATCGGTTGTTGCTCTTCTAGGAATTTTTATTGCTTATGTCTTCTACATCAGATCCCCCATGATTCCACGAAATCTGGCCGCCCGATTTCCGACTATCTACAAGCTTTTGTTTAATAAATACTACGTAGATGAGATCTATAACGCAGTCTTCGTGAATCCGACTGTTAAAGGCTCAGAGATCATATATGATAATTTTGATTTAAAAGTCATAGACGGAGCTGTCAACGGGACAGCGACAGCTACTGGCTTTACAGGAAAAATCCTGAGCTATTTCCAGAGTGGCTTGATTAAAGATTATGCCCTTATTTTTCTTTTAGGAGTAATTATCTTTTTAGCTTATTTATTGTTTTAAAAAATGAATTTACCAATTTTAAGTCTAGTTACGTTCCTCCCTCTTGCAGGAGCTGTTCTGCTCATTTTTGTTCACCATGAGAGGAAAAACCTTCTCCGCGTTCTTTCTTTGGCCGTAGCCATTATTACTTTTATTTTTTCTCTTTCTCTCTATTTCAATTTTAATGATCAAATTCCCGACCCACAGTTCGTGGAAAAAGCTGACTGGTTAGGCTATGGAATAAAATATCATATAGGAGTTGACGGGATAAGCCTCTTTCTCATCCTTCTGACAACTCTCTTGATGCCTATAATCATCCTTTCATCTTGGACATACATCCAGAAAAGAGTAAAAGAATACCTTATCTTCATGCTTATTCTTGAGACAGGGATTATCGGCGTTTTCGTCGCCCTCAACCTTTTCCTTTTCTACGTTTTCTGGGAAGCCATGCTCATTCCGATGTATTTTCTGATCGGCGTTTGGGGTGGCCCCCGGAAGATTTATGCCACCTTGAAATTTGTCCTTTTCACCATGCTCGGAAGTTTGCTGATGTTAGTGGCAATCTTCTTCCTTTATTCCATGTATTACAAGGCCACTGGCGTCTATTCTTTAAATCTCTTTGATTATTATGGGCTTATTTTGAATCCTAACATTCAAATCTGGCTCTTTCTGGCTTTTGCACTTTCTTTTGCCATAAAAGTGCCTTTATTCCCGTTTCACACCTGGTTGCCCGATGCCCACGTTGAGGCTCCCACGGGTGGCTCTGTCATCCTAGCGGCCGTACTCTTAAAAATGGGAACTTACGGCTTCCTCAGGTTTGCCCTGCCTCTTTTTCCTGATGCGGTAATGAAATTTCTCCCGCTACTAGCAGTACTGAGCCTGATAGGGATAATCTATGGCGGCTTGATGGCGCTCATCCAGAAAGATGTCAAGTCCCTGGTTGCTTATTCCAGCGTCAGCCATATGGGGCTGATAATGCTCGCGGTCTTTGCTTTGAATACCGAAGCGATCGAAGGGGCTATTTATCAGATGCTCAACCATGGACTGAGCACAGGCGCTCTGTTTTTGATTGTAGGCATCCTGTACGAAAGGTCCCACACGCGAATGATCAGCGACTTTGGTGGAGTAAGTAAACAGATGCCTGTTTTTTCTGCTTTTTTCCTTATATGCATGCTTTCATCGGTCGGGCTTCCTGGTCTCAACGGCTTTATCGGCGAGATACTGTGTATCTTTGGAATTTTTAAAGCTAACAAGCTCCTGGCCATCCTTGGAATATCAACAATAATCCTGGCAGCTGGGTATTTGCTTTGGATGTTCCAGAGAGTTATGCAGGGGCCTATTACGAATGAAAAGATTTTATCATTCAAAGATCTGAATAAAAGAGAGATTGTCTACCTTGTGCCCATAGTCATCATGATGTTCTGGATGGGGATTTACCCCAAGCCTTTCCTGAGGAAAATGGATAGCTCTGTTACGCAACTACTCAACAGAGTTAACAAGCGAGAAATATATTTTACTCAGAGCCGAAAGGATAAGGATTTCTTGCTTGAAATTGAACCTATAACCACCGAAGAAAAAAACGAGCAAAAGGAAGATAAAGCCAGATGAATAATTTCTTTGCCCTGTCCCCTATTCTAGTAGTTGTCTTGGGCGCTCTTCTTGTTTTGCTTCTTGATGTTTTCTTAAAGAAAGAAAATAAAAATTATCTGGCTTACATCTCTCTTATTTTCCTCGTTATCTGTGCTTTCGTATGTATCAGGTTCTGGAATAAAAACTACTCATACTTTAACGGCAATCTTTTCCTGGATAACCTTGCTCTTTTCTTTATTTTTATCCTGGTTCTGGCAACAGGTTTTGTTATTCTTCTTTCTATGAAGTACATCACCTTTCAGGATGTAAACTACGGCGAGTTTTATGCCCTCCTTCTTTTAGCCCTGTCAGGTGTGGCGATAATGCTCTCTTCCATAGATCTTTTGATAATATTCTTAGGCTTGGAGGTCCTTTCCATCTGTAGTTATGCGTTGGCTGGCCTGAAAAGGAAAGACGAGAAATCTTCGGAGGCGGCCATTAAATATTTTCTGTTGGGAAGTTTTGCTACAGCCTTCCTGGTCTACGGCTTAGCTCTTCTCTACGGCTCTTCCCATTCGACCAGTATTTCATCAATCATTAATTTCTTCATAACTGAATCCGAACTAAGCATCATGGCTCTTATTGGCTTAGCTTTAGTTATCATCGGTTTTGGTTTCAAAATTGCTGTTGTTCCTTTCCACATGTGGACTCCAGATGTCTACCAGGGTGCCCCAACACCAATCACTGCCTTCTTTTCTGTGGTACCCAAAGCAGTTGGTTTTATCGTCTTCTTAAGATTATTTGTTCCCTACTGGAAAAATGCCCTCAATACTCAGGCCATCTTCTGGATACTATGGGTCATATGTGTCTTAACCATGGTAGTAGGAAATCTCGTGGCTTTACGCCAAACAAACTTGAAAAGAATACTTGCTTACTCAAGCATTGCCCATGCAGGCTACCTGCTCATAGCAGTCCTGGCCCAGGATAATTCTAGTCTGGTCTTTTACCTTACGGTCTATCTTTTCATGAATATAGGTGCTTTTGCCGCTGTTATCGCTTTGAGCAGAAAAGGGAAAGAATACCTTGAACTCGAGGATTACGCCGGAGTCGGATTTAAATATCCCTGGATCGGCGTGACTTTTTCTATCTTCCTTCTTTCGCTGGCAGGGTTTCCACCCACAGGAGGCTTCCTGGCCAAGTTTTATGTATTCTCTACTGCTGTAAGGGAGGGCCTTCTGCCTCTGGTTATAATCGGAGTCCTGGCCAGTCTTATCTCTGTTTTTTATTACTTGAGGATCATCGTTTACATGTATATGAGAGAGCCTGCCCGAGAAATAGAAATTGCAGTGGAAAACCCGGCATTATTCCTTGTCCTGTTTTTCTGTCTGTATGGAGTGATCCAGTTGGGCATCTATCCCAGGAATATCCTGGTCCTGATTAATCAAGCTGTGAGTTCCTTCTTTTAGTTCTAGGGGGACCTCATGAAAAAAATCTTAGCAGAAATCGGGCATTGGTCTTTCCTTCTTTTCTCAAAAATAAAAGGGGACAGGCTACTTTTTAAAAAAAGCTGGGTTTGATAAATCAAACCCCTACAGAATTTATGAAAAAGTAGCCTGTCCCCTTAAATTAAAGCGGCTGGAGCAGGACGTAAGCCGAATTCTGTTCCCGCTAAAGGCTTAGCGAGGACGGTTATTTATCTAACCCCTTGATTGCTCAAGGGGATGAGCGACCTACCCGCCCCATAAGACGGGCCATCCTAAAAAGGGCCAATTTGGTCTTTCTCCGGATGGGGTTTACCACGCCCCTGATGTCACCACCAGGACGGTGAGCTCTTACCTCACCTTTTCACCCTTACCCCACAAAATGAACGAAACCGTCATTTCATGAGGCGGTATATTTTCTGTGGCACTTTCCTCCGGTTGCCCGGAGTCGCTGTTAGCGACCATCCTGCCCTTTGGAGTTCGGACTTTCCTCCCCCTTTTTCTCGCAAGGAGAAGAGGGAGCAACCGCCTCGCCTACTCCAGCCGCTATCTTTATGCCATAATGCTCTAACTTCTTGTAAAGATTAGAGCGCGGTGTATCAATTTCTCTTGCGGTCTGAGATATGTTCCAACTATTCTCTTCAAGCTTGGCTAAAATGAAGTCTTTCTCAGCTAACTCCCTGAATTCTTTCAGTGTCTTTATTCCCTTTGTTTCGGGAAGATATACGCCTATTTCTCCTCTGATTGGCTCCGGTAAATCCTGCCTCTCTATTATATCTGCCTCGGTCATGATAATCAATCTTTCTACAACATTCTTCAGTTCTCTAACATTCCCTTTCCAGGGGTATTTCACGATTGCTTCTATTGCATTCTCTGAAAATTTTTTTGCTTTAAAATTATTTTCTTCTGCATAAATTTTACTAAAATAATCAATAAGAAGAGGGATGTCCTCTTTTTTCTCCCTCAAAGAAGGAGAATAAAGAGGAATGACATTCAAGCGGAAATAAAGGTCTTCTCTGAATGTCCCCTCCATTTTTTCTTTTGCTAAGTCCTTATTAGTAGCAGCTATTACTCTGACATCAACCTTATTGATTTTGCTCGAGCCAACCTTTTGGACTTCGCCTTCTTCAAGAACGCGGAGAACTTTGGATTGAGTTTTTAAACTCATATCGCCAATTTCATCTAAAAATATAGTTCCCCCGTCTGCCTGCTCAAATTTGCCCGATTTTTTTTCTGTGGCACCGGTGAAAGCACCCTTCTCATGGCCAAAAAGCTCGCTTTCGATGAGTTCTTCGGGTATAGCCGCACAATTCACCTGAACAAATCTTTCTTTTGCCCTTAAACTTTGGCTATGAATTGCTCTTGCAATAAGCTCCTTCCCGGTACCGCTTTCACCATGGATGAGCACAGTCGCATTCGTGGGAGAAGTTTTTTTTATCTCTTTCCAGAGTTTTTTCATCGAGGGATGATTTCCTATAAGCTCATATCTCTTATCAGCTTTTTTTCTCAAGTCCTGGCACTCTCTCGCGAGTTTGCTCTGGTTTAAAGCGTTCCGAATGCAGAGCAGGACTCTTTCCCTTTGAAGAGGCTTTTCCAGAAAATCAAATGCTCCAAGCTTTGTCGCATCAACTGCTGTTTTAATCGTGCCGTGCCCAGATATCATGATAGCCTCTGGCTTGTAAGGTCTATCTTTCAGCTCTGCTAAAACTTCTAATCCATCCTTTCCAGGGAGTTTTATATCAAGTAAGATTAAGTCCAATCCCACTGTTTCTTCAATAATGTCCAGAGCTTCCTCCCCGTCAGCTGCTTCCAGAAAGCTGTACCCCTCGTATTCAAGAATCATTTTTAGGGATTTTCGGATGTTTTCTTCATCATCCACGACCAAGATTTTTTCTTTGCGTCGAGTCTTCATTATTCCTGTTCCTTTTTCGTCTTAATTGGATTTTAGCACAAAACAGGCTTGATTCATATTCTATATGGTTATGATTAATATTATGCAAGGTAATGATTTATATTACGTAGGCGTTTGATTTATCAACCCACATTTCAATCGCACAAACGAATATAGCTTTTATAAATAAAAATAAATAAAATCCTTATAGCAATAGGTGGGCGTGATGAATCAAGCCCCTACAAATAATTATATACATCACCAAAAGGTGGGCGTGATGAATCAAACCCCTATAATTAATGACCCATTGTTTCCCTTCTGTCATTAGTGTAAGATAAAAATAAGATGTGGAAGCCTTTAGCGCTAATTTTCCTCATGGTATTTATTGGCACTATAGGTTTCCATGTGATTGAAGGTTGGTCATTCCTGGACTGCATCTACATGACTGTCATAACCATTTTCACAGTTGGGTTTAAGGAAGTTAGAGAACTCTCCCCTCAAGGCCAAATTTTCACCATTTTTGTTATCTTAGGAGGCGTGGGAACAGCCATATTTGCTTTCACCAAAATAGCCGAAATTGCTTTTGAGGGAGGAATTAATAAATTTTGGCGGAGAAGAAGAATGGAAAAAGAGCTTAATAACCTTAAAGATCACTATATTATCTGTGGCCATGGAAGGATGGGGAAGATAGTGAGAGAAAGGCTGGAAGAAGAAAAACTACCCTTTGTTGTCATCGATAATAAAGAAGAAAAGCTAGAAGACCTGATAAAAACAAACAGATGCCCCTTTATAGAGGGAGATGCAACGCATGAAGATATATTGACCAAAGCTGGTATAAAAAAAGCCAAAGGGCTGGCTGCCCTTCTTCCAACCGATGCTGATAACCTTTACCTTGTTTTAACTGTCAGGTTGGTTAATCCCTCTGTATTCGTCCTTTCCAAAACCCTGGATGAAGAAGCTGAAAGAAAAATCCTCCAGATAGGTGCAAACAGAGTGGTCAGCCCATACAAGCTTAGCGGCCTGAAAATTGCTCAAGGATTGATCCGTCCGACGTTAGTTGACTTTATGGATCTCATCATCAGGCGGAAAGAGCTGCCTTTATACATGGAGGAATTAATAGTAAAAAAGGACTCCAAGATCGTAAACCAGAACCTTGCAGAATGTGACATAAGAAGAACAGCCAATATCATTGTCGTGGCCATAAAAAAGCCCGGAGAGGACATAGAATTCAATCCATCCCCTGATATTAAGATTAAAACAGGCGATATACTCCTTGTCTTGGGAGACAAAAACGCAGTAAACCAATTTAATAAAGTTTATCTAAGAGCTCTGCCCTGAAGTATAGGAAATTTATTCACCATTTCTTGTTTAATTAGGTAATGAGGATGGAACACAAAACTCACAGAAAACCCTTATTCTGCGCAGCACTTCTCCTCTTTTGTTTACTATTTATAACTCCTGCCAATTCGCAAGATAAAAATCAAAAATATTTTGAGCTCGAGAACGGATTGAAAATATTTCTCTATGAAAAACATACCCTACCACTGGTAAATTTAGTGTTTGCTGTGAATCTCGGCACCAAAGACGAATCAGAGAAGACCAACGGGATTGTTCATATTCTAGAGCATTACATTCTCTTCAGGGGAACAGAATTCAGGAGCGGGGAAGAAATCAGTCAGGATATTCGCCGACACGGGGCCTATTTTAATGCCCACACATCACCTGATCTGGCCACTTTTGAAATATCCCTTCCTTCTGAATACGCAGATTTTGCCTTAAGGAATCAAAAGGAAATCTTGTTTAACCTAAAGCTTTCTCAAGAAGAGCTAGACGAAGAGAAAAAAGTGATCCTCGAAGAGCTGAGTCAAATTCAGGATGATCCCATAAAGTATGCTACTTCCCTCGTTTATCAAAATCTTTTTAAGGACCATCCCTATCAAAAACCAGTCCCAGGAAAAAAAGAGACTATCGAGGCCCTAACTGTAGAGCAGGTAGAAAAATTCTATCGAAAGTTTTTTGTCCCTTCAAACTCTGTTTTGGCAATCGTCGGTGATTTCGAAACAGAAGAGATGGAGAAAAAAACAAAAGATATCTTCGGGGACTTAAAAAAAGATGAAATTACTCCTCCAAAATACGAAAAATCCCATGCATTAAAAAAGACGGTTGAGATCAAGCAAGAGATGGATGTTAATCAAGCCTACCTGGTGATAGGAATACCCGGCCCAGATTATAACGACAAGGATCAATACGCCATCGATATGCTAACTCAAATTCTGGGCCGGGGAGTGAATCCAATGCTGAACTATCCGCTTAGAGGGAGAAGGAATTTGGCTCAAAGCGCTTTGATGAGGTATAGCGCTCACAAATACGGAGGGGCAATTATCATCTATATTGCTTTAAAACCAAAAAACATAGGCATAACCAAAAGAGAAACGATCAATTTTCTAAAAAAGACAAGCCGTCTTAATTATTCAAAAAAGGATGTTATGGGGGATGCTCAATTATATGCTCTTGATTACTTAGAGAGTGCTAAGAACCAAATCAAATTTGATTTTCATCAATCCCAAGAAAAAGGCCTGGCCATAGCAACTGGTCTAGCAAGATATCTAATTTTGAATGAAAATCAAGAGAGAGGGAGTTATCTGGAAAATATCGAGAAGCTAAATTCTTTAGACTTGTGGAAAGCGGCAGGAAAATATTTGAGCAAAGGACGTTATGTAATAGTGATAATTTCTCCAAAAGAGAAAAAATAACTGGACATACATAGAATGACCTTACGAAATTTTTATTTAAAGCTCGCAGCCTCAATGGTCATATGGGCTTTCACTATTACCCAGATTTCCTCAAGCCAGACACCTTCTCCCTCAAGGAATATGCCCGAGGAAAAATTTCTATCCGATGGCCTCAAGCTGATTTATCAAATAGATACATCTTCTGCCATCACTGTCATCCAGATCCTCATCAAGGGAGGGAAAGCAGCTGAGCCAGAGGAAAAAAGCGGGCTGGCCTACCTTACTACTCGGCTAACGCTGGAAATTCCAGATAGAAGCAAAGCCCGAGATTTGATGAGCCAGGCATCACACTTATCTATGGCTTCGAGAGGTGATTATTCTCTCATCCAATTAAAATGTTTATCTGAAAACCTTGAAGAAACTTTAAAAGTTACAACTCAAATCATGTTGAACCCTCTTTTTTCTGGAATAAGGATAGATGGAACAAAAAGAATGATAAACTACCAGAGAAACACCCAGGAAGATGATCCTGCCCAGGTGGCCCATAGGGCCTACTTAGAAAGACTGTTCGCCAAGCAAGGTTACGGAGGTTCTGTTCTGGGCAGTGAAGAATCTCTGAAAGAAATAAAAAAGAAAGACATCAAAGATTTTTTTGAGAATTATTTCAATGCAGAGAATATGGTTGTAGCTGTTATCTCCGATTTAGAAAAGGAGCCTCTTATCGAAATCCTCGATCAGTATTTTGCGAAGCTTCCTTCTGGATTACCGGCAAAACAAAAGCCGAACTCTGTTACAATCCCTGAAGAGCGGCAAGTCTTTATTGAAAAGGACACCAAGCAGTTTTTCATCTCAATTGCTTTTCCTTTGCCAAAGATCACACATAAAAATTTTGCCCTTGCTTCTATTGTAGAAAACCTTCTCGGAAAAGGTGTCGGTTCAAAACTTTGGGACCTAAGATACAAAGCGAAGCTTGCTTACAATGTTAATGCAGAAGCGACGCTGATGAAAGATGGAGGGATGATCGAGGCTTATATTGAAACAGATAAAGAGAAAAAAAAGGTGTCCCTTGAGGCCTTAAAAAAGGTTCTGAGTAATCTTTTCGAGAAAGGTATTACTGAGGAGGAACTCGAGGTTACAAAAAGGAACGCCAAGGCGTACTTCCTGAGAAACAACGAGACAAAAGAAATAAGGGTTGGGAATCTTGTTTTCTTTGAGGCTCTGGGGCTAGGCTATGAGTTTCTTAATGGATTTTTCCAGGAAGTGGATGCAATCAACCTTGATGAAATTAATGCCTACATCAAAAATATCCTCAATCCCGAAAAAGGAGTGGAAGTCATCATAGGCCCCAAAGATAAGGCTGATGTAGGGGTTTGATTCATCAAACCCACCTTTTTTTATATCAAGGGCTTAATGAATNNCTTTCCTCCAAGTCTCTTACTTTTTTTGGTATGGATTTCCCAAGCACTCTGCATCCATCTTCTGTTACCAGAACATTATCCTCTATTCGAATTCCCCCAAAATCCTTGTACTTTTCAACGCTCTCATAATCTATGAATTGGGTTAGCTTCTTCTCTCCCTTCCATTTATCGATCAGAGCTGGGATAAAATATAACCCAGGCTCTACTGTTAATGCATGACCAGGCTTAAGCTCTTTGGCAAACCTCAAATAGGCAAAACCAAATTGGTCACTTCTTTTTGTCTTATCATCATAGCCTACATAATCCTCTCCCAAATCCTCCATATCATGAACATCTAGGCCTATCAAGTGACCTAACCCATGGGGAAAGAACATGGCATGAACCCCTTCCCTCACAGCATCCTCAATATCGCCTTTTATCAGGCCCAAATCCTTCAATCCAGACGAAATAATTTTTGAAATTTTAAGGTGAACTTCTCTGTATTCTATGCCAGGCTTAATGGAACTAATGGCTGTTTCTTGAGCTTTTAGCACTATCTCGTATATTTCTTTCTGCCTTTCAGTAAACTTCCCGCCAACAGGGAATGTCCGGGTAATATCGGATGCATAGTGCATCTCAGACGATGCGCCAGAATCATTCACAAGAAGCCGGCCTTCTTGAAGCACGTTACCATGATAATGATTATGCAGAATCTGGCCGTCAATCGTTAATATAGTCGGAAAGGCTAGCTGGCAACCATGAGAAAAGGCAATTCCCTCTATTTCCCCAACAATTTCTCTTTCATACACACCATCTTTTGCCATTCTCATGGCAGTTGTATGCATTTTATATGATACGCTGTGAGCTTTTTCCATCTCATCAATTTCTTCATCTATCTTAATCGATCTCTGTGCCACCACAGCTTTTATAAGCTCTTTAGAGACATTATTCCCTACGACATCATAATCAAGACCCAGTAATTGTGCTAATTTCAATCTCGTCTCAGTTCTGTAAGGAGGAAGAAAATGAACTTTTTTTCCCTTTTTGAAAGCCTTTTTTACTGTCTCTTCAAGTTTATCGAGTGGGGCAGTCTCTTCAATACCTGCTCCGCTGGCTCTTACCGCTAATAAAGGTTGAAAGCCCATCCAGATAATATCCTCGATTTCTACATCGTTCCCAAAAACGATCTCCTTGTCTTCATCGACATCTATAACAGCCGCAAGAGCTGGAAAATCAAGACCAAAAAAATAGAGAAACGAGCTGTCCTGCCTGAANNCAAGCCTGATTTAATTTTTTCTTTTAAACGATTCCTCCGTTGAACATAAATTCTAGAATCAAACATCTCTCTTCTCCTTTTTTATTTTGACATTTTTTTATTAAGGTGGGCTTGATAAATCAAGCCCCTATAAAATATAAACCATGCGTAATATTAATCAAATACTTACAAACAATTTTACATACGAAAATAGGGTGGGTTTGATGAATCAAACCCCTACATAATACCAAATCCGTACCGGATTTAAATCATTAATAAATACTCAAACGCATTAAATTTAGAATGATTTGTGCTCGGTGCGCTTGATTATTTCATTCTGGAGATCCACGGCAATATCAACAAAATAATCACTGTAGCCCGCAACCCTCACAATAAGGTCTCTGTATTTCTCGGGATGCTTCTGGGCGTCGCGGAGCATATCCGCAGTGACAACGTTAAGCTGGATATGATGGCCATTAAGCTTAAAGTACGACCTAATAAGGTGAGCAAGCTTTTCTATTCCATCTTCACCTGCCAGAAGATGGGGTGTGAATTTCTGATTAAGAAGCGTTCCTCCTGTTCGTACGTGGTCCATTTTTGAAGCCGATTTAAGGACAGCTGTAGGGCCTTTTCTATCTGCTCCCTGAACGGGAGAAATTCCCTCAGATAGAGGCTCCGCTGCTTTTCTTCCATCTGGAGTGGCACCAACAACTTTCCCAAAATAAATATGAACCGTAGTTGGAAGAAGATTAATCTCGTAAAATCCTCCTTTTGTATTAGGTCTTCCGCTCACAGCATCATAATAAGCCTCAAACACGAATTTCATTATCTCATCAGTATAATCATCGTCATTTCCGTATTTTGGCGTTTTATTCAAAAATCTCTGTCGAAGAGTCTCATCCTCCTCAAAGTTATTCTCCAGTGCCTTCAAAAGATCCTGCATGGTGATCTGTTTTTCATCAAAGATATTGTATTTTACGGAAGCTAATATATCGGTTATAGATCCCAGACCGACGCCCATAATATAGGAGGTGTTGTAACGTGCTCCTCCATCATGGTAATCCCTTCCTTTGGCTATACAATCATCTATGAGAAGAGAGAGAAAAGGAGAAGGAAGATGCTCGGCGTACAATCTTTCGATGACGCTATTTCCTTTAACCTTGACGTCAACAAAGTTTTTAAGTTGTTTTTTGAACGCCTCAAACAGTTCTTCAAACGATTTAAAGGAAGAGGCAACGCCGGTCTTAAGGCCAATTTCTTTTCCTGTCTGAGGATCAAATCCGTTGTTCAGCGTAATCTCAAAAACTTTTGTCAAATTAAAATAACCTGTGAGATTATAGTTTTCTTTACCGAAAGCACCTGTCTCTACACAACCGCTGGCTCCTCCATTTCGAGCATCCTCAACGGATTTCCCCTGTCTTATAAGCTCCTGGACAATAGCATCCGTGTTAAAAACAGAAGGCTGGCCAAAACCTGTCTTTATAATTTCGAGCGCCCTTTTCAAAAAAGAATCAGGCGTTTTTTCGCTTATCTGAACCATAGAACTCGGCTGCAAAATCCTCATTTCCTCGACCACATCGAGGATGAGATAAGAGAGTTCGTTAACTGCATCGGAACCGTCTTGTTTTATCCCTCCTGTATTGATCAGAGCAAAATCAGTGTAAGTGGCACTTTCCTCTGCGGTCACCCCGACTTTGGGAGGCG
>JABAOH010248636.1_pt1 | contig 15928 bp, 17 predicted proteins | sample 7062181 | NCBI WGS metagenome assembly JABAOH01 (sample SAMN14538630, study PRJNA623070) | marine sediment metagenome | biome: marine biome [ENVO:00000428]; feature: marine pelagic biome [ENVO:01000023]; material: deep marine sediment [ENVO:00002113]; isolation source: pool of 5 deep marine...
TTCGCGTCCGGCACCGTCATGCGGCCCATCTTCTCGGCCGCCAAGCTGGCCACGCGCAAGCGTGTGGCCTACGCCGAGGGCGAGGAAGAGCGTGTGCTGCGTGCCTGCCAGATCGTGGTGGACGAAGGCCTCGCCCGGCCCACGCTGATCGGCCGTCCGGCCATCATCGCCCAACGCGTCGACAAATTCGGCCTGCGCCTGAAGGAGGGCCTCGACTACGACGTGGTCAACGTCGAGCAGGACCACCGCTACCGCGACTTCTGGCAGACCTACCACCGCATGACCGAGCGCAAGGGCGTCACGCAGCAGCTCGCCAAGATCGAGATGCGCCGCCGCCTCACGCTCATCGGCACCATGCTGCTGCACAAGGGCGAGGTCGATGGCCTCATCTGCGGCACCTGGGGCACCACCCAGGGCCACTTGCACTACATCGACCAGGTCATCGGCAAGCGCGCCGGCGGCAGCCCCAGCACCGCGCAGGACGTGCGCGTCTACGCCTGCATGAACGGCCTCATGCTGCCCGGCCGCCAGGTGTTTCTGGTCGACACACACGTGAACCACGACCCCTCGCCAGAAGAGCTCTGCGAGATCACGGTGATGGCGGCCGAGGAAATGCTGCGCTTCGGCATCCAGCCCAAGGCGGCCCTGCTGTCGCACTCCAGCTTCGGCTCGTCCAATGAGCCCTCGGCGGTGAAGATGCGCCGCACCCTGGACCTGCTGCGCGAGCAGGCGCCCTGGCTGGAAGTGGACGGCGAAATGCACGGCGACGTGGCGCTGGACCCGGTGGCCCGGGCCGCGCTCATGCCCAATTCCACCCTCAAGGGCGTGGCCAACCTGCTGGTCCTGCCCAACATCGACGCCGCCAACATCGCCTACAACCTGCTCAAGACGGCGGCGGGCGGCAACATCGCGATCGGCCCCGTGCTGCTGGGCGCCGCCCAGCCGGTGCACATCCTCACCCCCAGCGCCACTGTCCGCCGCATCGTGAACATGACGGCCCTGACGGTGGCGGACGCCGGTTTCCACCGCTAAAGCGCAGGCGGGGTTACCCCCCGCCATGTGCTGCGCCTGAGGCGCCTGCCGGGATGTGATCACCAAGGAACACCAGAGCACCCAGGGCGATTGCCTCAGTGACGAATCAGCGTGCCGTCGGGGGCGCGGCTGTACTTGGACAGCATCTCGTCCCACATCTTTCGCGCCTGGCCCGGGTGCCAGAAGTGCGGCACGTAGTCGGTGACCTGCCAGCGGTACTCGGCCAGACCGTCGTTCCAGATCTCGGTGCGGCGCCGGCCGTCGACCTGCAACACGGGCGGCCCCATGTTGAGGTTCACGGTCTCTCGCCAGAAGTCGCGCGCGGCCGTCTCGCCCGCCGTGCCGCCCGGGAAGCTGGTGGGCGGTTCATCGCCGCCGCGGCACTGCCAGACTGGCAGCGGCACGTTCGTCTTCACGATGGGGTTCTGGTAGCTCGCCGGACTGAGGTGCCCTGAATAGCATGGGGCGATGGCCGCGAACAACTGCGGGTACTCGACGGCGATTCGATTGGTCATCGCGGTGCCCATGGAAGACCCGTTAAGAAACAGCCGCGTGTTGTCCACAGCGTAGGTCGCCTGGATGTGTGCGAGCAGGTCCAGGAAAAAGCGCAAGTCGCGCGCGTTCGGGTCCATGGGAACAGCCCAGGTCGCGCCAATACCCTGCGGGTACACGACGATGAAGCCCTCATCTTCGGCTACCGTGTTCCAGTCGGTGATCAGGGACTGGTAACGTGCCGATCCGTTGCGGCCGTGGAACGAGAACAGCACAGGTAGCCGTTGGCCACCGGCGACCAACGCGTCGTAGTTGGACGGCAGGTAGGTCAGCCAGCGCCGCGCGCCGCCCGAAAAGTCCTTGGTGGTCTCGATCAGCTTCATCGACGAGATGGACTCGTTTCGGTGCAGGCTGCCATTGGTGCCCGTGTGGTCGGGGAAGCGGATGGTGCGGTCGAACATCTGCGTCCAGATCTGTTCGCTCACCGCCTTGGACTCACCCCTCGCGCCTGTGCGCAGGTTGGACACCTTGACCGCCTGCACTTCATTGCCGGGGAGCGCATAGGTCATGGTGTCCAGCGCGGTGGACGAATCGGCGCTGGGGGCGCTTGAAACGCCATTCGCGGTGGTCCAGTAGGCCACCTGCTTAATCTCGCTCAAGTTCAGCGCTGAACTGCTGCTACGGATGATCCACGCGGCCATCGCGGACGTGGGGCGCTCGCTTACCGGCAGCTCGAAGGTTGAGTCGGGAGCCACGCCGTCGACGCCGGCCACGGCCCCGGTGAGTTCGGGCGCGACGATCGCCAGATGCTGAGCATGCGCCGCCCCTGCGCCGACGCCGGTCAGGTACATCTGGGCGTTGGAGGCGAGTGAAAACTTGGTCTTCACCGCGGATGAGGCGGCATTGATGTAGTCCAGCTCACCGTTCGACCCGATGTCCCAGGTCTTGTCCTTCGCGTTGGGAAACAAGACGATGAAGCCATACGCGTCCGCCACTTCGCTCCAACGTGTGCGGTCGGCATTCGCCTGGCCGTCCTGTCCGTTGTCGTGCAGGGAGATCACGATGCGTACGCCCCTGGCGTCATACTCTCTCAGGTCGGCGATGTTGGCGGGTGCGTAGACGAAGTAGTCGCGCTCCACGCCGTTGACCGTTACCGCGACCCGTTCGAGCGGGACTGGACTAGCGGGAATGTCGGGTTGAGACGCCACCGGGGGCGGGGTGTCTGCCGGTGGGGCGGACCCGCCACCCCCGCAGGCGACTAGGGTGGCCGCGACGGCCAGCGCGCCGAATCGGGCCGATTGGCGATGGCGCTTTGCATGCATGCTTGACATGTTTTGTCTCCAATGATTGTTTTGATGGCGGCCGCCCCTCCGCCTAGCCCATACGAGGCGTGCAACACCCTGGCTCGCTGGCTAAGGCACGCGCGCGAGCAGGACGACTTGGGGGTACCGGTTACTGCTCCGGGTTCGCGAATTTCGAGGATCTCGTGCCGCTCCTTTTCCGTTGTGGCCGGAGGCGCATCCTCGCGAATGGAGGCATGTTTGAACAATGCCGTTTTTCTTGACTTTCATGCTTTGAAAGCAGCGACCTGCCCGGACACGACATTGGGACTGAGCGCTCCCTCGGCCTTTTGCCTATCGGGCGAATAGGTCAAGTTCCTGCGCCATTTAAGCGCTCTACTTCGTCAGTGCTGTTTCAACTGCCCCGGCCCCAAACTGATCCCCAGAAGCTGGACGAATTTCAAGAGGATCCAAGAAGAAAACGGTCGATCCGAGTCTAAAGATCTGTGCGTCCGCAACGGGGCGCAAAACGAACGCTCGCCGCCCGAGGCCAGCCGGCCGCTCACGCTGCAACTGAGACGCTCGGAGTGGCCCAGTAACCGCAGGGCCAAGCCGGCCAAAACCTACCTGGTCAGCAGCGCTTCGATTGACAGATCGAGTGCCACGGCTAGCCTCGCCAGCGTGTGCAGCGACGGGTTGCGTGCCTGACGTTCGATGTGCGCGATGACGGCTCTGCCGACACCTGATTGCTGCGCCAAGGTTTCCTGGGTCAGCTTCAACCTCTTTCTCGCCGAGACGAGGTTCGATGCCAGAACCTCCTCGATCAAGGTTGCACCGTCCTGTCGGGCCACGGGCCTTTTCCCCACCAGCGAATCCGTTGTGACGCCGAGGGCCCGCGCCAGCTTGTCGACGGCGCGCAATGACACGTTGACATCCCCCTGCTCCAGCAGTTGAAGCATCCGCCGGCTGATATGCGCTTGCTCCGCCAGCGCACTGGAGGTCCAGTTGCCCTGTGCTCGAAGCGCACGGAGGTTCGCCGCCAACTGGGCGAGAACCAGCAGGGTTGCAGGGGGTTGTTCAGACACCAAAAAAGGTTGGCACCGAACATGGTCGAAGTGCTAGTTTGGTGCACAATTTGCGGTCGGTTTTTTTGGGAGCCCACCCGTGTTCATCACCGCCCCCGGCCTTGTCCAGTTTCTCCATCCCTCAAAGGTCGCCCTGAGCCAGACCCACTGGCCCGCCATCACGCTCGCGCTGGAGCGGCCCTGGTACTTGCTCGTCCACGACGTGACCTACAACGGCAAGAAGGTCTCGCAGACCTCCCTGGTGGCCTGGGACCACACGCTGCTGGACCTGCTGGCCCAGATTCCCGTGGCGGACCTCAGCGGCATCGCGCGCCTGGACCGGCGCCACGATGTGGGCTCGAGCTGGGCCCTGGAGTGGATAGGCGCGCTGTGGACGCCTGCGCCTTGCGAGTCTCCTGCCCTTGGCCCCTTGCTGTTCAAGCTGGGCGCCGACCCGCAAGTGCGCAATACCGACCTGTTGCCCGTGGCCGAGGCCCCAGGCCGGCGTCTGCTGTTCGAGGCGTCTTCGAGTCGGCCTGGCGGTGGGTGACCCTCAGGCGTCGTCAGGCAAGCCATACCGAACCTTGCTGACCCCATCCATCGCGATGGGGTGCCATCTGATGTGCGTCGGCAACACGCCTCGGGCGCGCCGGCGCCCGCGTCAGCCGGATCGGGACAGGTCGCCCAACACCCGCAGCGCGTCGTCCAGCCTGTCCCTGGGCACGAACAGGTGGTCGTGATGAAACGCCGACACCACGTTGCACGCGATGCCCTGTTCCGCCAGCGCAGCGCTGATGCGGGCCAGGAAGCCCACGGCGTCCAGGGCCGAATGCACCGTCAGGCTGAGCAGGTGCGATTCGAATTGGTGGGGCAGCCCCAGCGCCTGCGCCTGCAGCAGCGGCACGATGGCCGTCAGGCCCTCGGCCTCATGGAAGGTGCAGACCGGGGTGAGCGCCGGTGGCAGCTGGCCGTCGGGGAAGCAGCAGAAGACGAAGACCTCGGGGTGGACCGAGGGGGTCATCTGTTGGAGGAGGGTGGGGAGGTGGTGTTTGGCGGGCATGTGTTGTTCAGAAGTCCCACGCCCAGCGCTGCGCGCCGCGCATGAGCATCACCCGATGTCGCGTGGCCTTGCAGTGCCAGGTCTGCAGGGTGCCATCGAGGCCGCCTGAGGGCTCGCGCAGGCATTGGGGCACCAGGGCCACCGCACACAGGTGCCCGGGCGCGCGCACCGATTCGTATCTCAACCATTGCACGCCATGCACCACCGCCGCCTCGGCCAGCGCGTGAGTGGCTGTGTAGTCGCTGGCCTTCGTCCACGCCTCGCGCGATTGGCGCCACGGCAGGGCGCTCAGGTCGATGGACATGCCCTCAACCAGCCCCTGGAAGAAGCTGTGTTCGGTCAACAACTCGCGCTCGCGCAGGCCCTCGCTGTCCATGACGAATCGCTGGCGCCAGTACGCGACTTCTGCGCAGGCAGCGAATAAATCCTCGGCCCCATACCACTGTCCTTTGGCATGCGCTGGCCGAAAGCGGCTCGCGTGCGCGGGCGCGTAGCGGAAGGGCGTGGCCAAGAGGTAGTGAAGCCCTTGGCCTGCGGGCGGCAGGGCCGGTTTGCTGGCGTCCAGCAGTTGTTCGAGCAGCGCCTGCTCTTCAGGCCGATCGACCAAGCGCATCGTGGAGACGACGTGCTGGGCCTCGACGCCGCGCCAGGCCTGCATGGTGCGCACGGCGGTTGATCCCTCCGCCTCGAACCATTGATGGCTCCAGGCGCTCACGCAGGCGCCCGCATGCCGTCCAGGTAGTTCAGCGTGGCCACCAGGCCTTCTGCCTTTTGAATCAGTTTGATGGGCGCGCCGCCCAGGGCGTCGTTGGGTGTGCTCATCCAGACTCGGCGCTTGCCGTCGTCCGTGCCCACCAGCGCGTCCAGCGACCGATACACGCGCACCAGCAGCAGGGCGAGCTCGCCTTCCTTGGATTGGGGGTTGAGGGTCTTGTCCCCGCGCACCAGCCGCGAGACGGTGGGCTCACTGAGCCCCAAGGTGCGGCCAAGGTCGGCGCCGGTCAAGCCCAGCAGTTGACCGGCACGCACCGTCGCTTTGGCCAGAACCTGATCGGCCTGGGGGGCATCGGTGGCAAGGGGTGCAGCGTGGCGTTTCACGGTAGTTGGACTTTGATGCTTTCAGGAGAAATATACCAGCCTGAAACACAAAAAAGTATGGTGATTCTGGCCCCCTCACGGAAACGCCGGAATGTCCGGCTCCGTCCCCTCCAGGTGCGCCTCGGGGTGCAGTTCGTGCAGGCGTTTCTCGATGGCCTCGACGCGCCACATGGGCACGTCCACCATCAGCAGCACCCGGCCGCGCTCGATCTGGTCGGTGAAGCGCTGCAGGCGCTTGCTGGGGGTGGAGATGCCGATCATGGAAGACGTCCAGGTGCCGAACACGGCGCCGAAGATGGCGAGTGCGGGGGCGACGATGCCCCACTGCGTCTCGGGGCCGCCGATGGGGTAGAGCACGGCCACCAGCGCCCCCAGCAGCCCGCCGACGCCGGCGCCGACGATCAGGCCCATCTCGGCCGAGCGCACCACGTCGGAGGTCTGCAGCACGTTGGCCGCGTGCAGGCCGCGCATGTCGCTGCCTTCGCGGGCGACGAAGTGGATGTGGCGCTCCTCGATGCGCGCCAGCAGCAGGTCGTCCATGGTGGTGCGGGCGCTTTTCAGGTCAGGCAGAAGCCAGTAGATGCGTTTGCGCATGATCAACTCCTCTCGGGCGGTTTCAATGGTGGGCGCTTGTCTTGGCATCCTCCAGCGGCGCGAAGAACTCGCCGCGCGACAGGAAGGTGTAGTCGGCCTCCAGCGCACCGATGCCGATGAGCGTGATCAACAGCAAGGGCGGCACCAGGATGGCGTAGATGAGCGCCAGGCGCTCCCAGACCATGTGCATGAAGACGGCGACGATGAGGCCCGCCTTCAGCAGCATGAACACGACGATGAGCGACCAGCGCCACAGGCCCTGCAGCTGGTAGTAGTCGACCATGTAGGAGGCCGCGCTCAGCACGAACAGCAGGCCCCAGATCTTGAAGTAGATGCCCAGGGGATGGTGCTGGCCCTGGTCGTGGGCGGGCTCGTGCAAGCCGCCGCCGTGCCCGGTCTGCTGTGCGTGTTGTGCCTGGTCCATGTCGGGCTCCCCGGTCTACCAGAGGTAGAAGAACGCGAAGATGAACACCCACACGAGGTCCACGAAGTGCCAGTACAGGCCCATGATCTCCACGATCTCGTAGTTGCCCTTGCGGTGGGTGAGGAAGCCGGGCCGCTCGTGTTCGAGGTCGCCGCGCGCCACCTTGGCGGCGACGATGAGCAGGAAGATCACGCCGATGCTCACGTGCGTGCCGTGAAAGCCCGTGATCATGAAGAAGCTGGCCCCGAATTGCGCCGCGCCCCAGGGGTTGCCCCAGGGCCGCACGCCTTCGGAGATCAGCTTGTACCACTCGAAGGCCTGCATGCCGACGAAGGTGGCGCCCAGCAAGGCGGTGGCCATCAGCAGCCAGAAGGTTGTCTTGCGGTCGCGCCGGTAGCCGTAGTTGACCGCCAGGGCCATGGTGCCGCTGCTGGAGATCAGCACGAAGGTCATGATGGCGATGAGCAGCAGGGGCACGTTCTCGCCGAACATCATGAGCGAGAACACCTCGCTGGGGTTGGGCCAGGGCGTGACGGTGGACATGCGCACCGTCATGTAGGCGATGAGGAAGCTGCCGAAGACGAAGGTGTCCGAGAGCAGGAAGATCCACATCATGGGCTTGCCCCAGGGCACGCCTTTGAAGGCACGCTGGTCCGAGGCGATGTCGCGCACCGCGCCGCGCCAGCCTTCGCCGCCTGCCACCGTCGCCGGGTTCGTCATGGTTCGCCTCCGTTCCGATGGTCCGCTCAGATGGGCGTGGAGGAACAGATCGCCAGCCCCAGGTCTTCCGACACCAGGAGGGCGTAGAGCAGCACCCACACCGCGAGCAGGAAGTGCCAGTAGGTGGCGCACAGCTCGGCCGCCAGCCGTGTGCGCGCGGGGTCGGTGCCGCGCCAGACGCGCCGCGAGGCCCGCGCCCAGGCCACCAGCCCGCCCAGCACGTGCAGGCCGTGCACCGCCGTGAAGAGGTAGAAGAAGGCCGTGGCCGCGCTGCTGGCGAGCAGGAAGCCGGCCTCGTGGTACTGCTTCCACACGAGGAGTTGGCCCGCCAGGAAGGCGAAGCTCAGCAGGCCGCTGGCGGCCAGGCCGCGGCGCAGCTTGCTGGTGTCGGCCCGGCGCGCGGCGAACACGGTCCATTCCATGGCGATGCTGGCGCCCGCCAGAAAGGCGGTGTTGAGCAGCAGCAGGCGCGGGCGCGGAATGGGGCTCCAGTCGGCCAGGTCCAGCCGCATGGCGTAGGCGCTGGCGAACAGCACGAACAGCGAGCTGGCCACGCCGAGGAAGACCCACAGCGCCACCTTGGCCGTGGGCCTGGCCGTCAGGCCCACGCGCACCTCGGGCACCACCACCTCGGCGCGCCAGGGCTCCACCAGGGTCTGGCGCACCAGCCACCAGACGATGACGGCCATCATCAGCGCAAAGAAGCTCAGGCCGATGGTCATGGCATCAGGCTCCGGGTGGCCGGTCGTCCCTGGCCCAGGCTTCGGCCGCCACTTCCGAGGGCGGCACGTTCTGCGGGATGTAGTCGGTCCTGAGGCCCGGCACGCCGTAGTCGTAGGCCCAGCGGTGCACCGTGGGCAGCTCCGGGCCGAAGTTGCCGTGGGCGGGCGGCGTTTCTGGCGTCATCCATTCCAGGCTGGTGGCCTGCCAGGGGTTGCCGCCCGCGGGCTTGCCCCTGAAGTAGCTGTGCGCCAGGTTGTAGAGAAAAACCAGTTGCGCGGCGCCGACCACGAAGGCCGCCAGTGAGATCCAGGCATTGAGCAGGTGCGCCGAGTCCGGGATGAAGCTGGTGCCGCCGACCCCGTAGTAGCGCCGCGGGATCCCCATGAAGCCCAGGTAGTGCATGGGGTAGAAGATGGCGTAGGTGCCGACGAAGGTCACCCAGAAGTGCAGCTTGCCCAGGGTGTCGTCGAGCATGCGCCCGGTGATCTTGGGGTACCAGTGGTAGATGGCACCGAACACCACCAGCACCGGTGCGATGCCCATGACCATGTGGAAGTGGGCGACGACGAACATGGTGTCCGACAGCGGCACGTCGACCACCACGTTGCCGAGGAACAGGCCCGTGATGCCGCCGTTGACGAAGGTGAAGATGAAGGCGATGGCGAACAGCATCGGCACGTTCAGGCGGATGTTGCCCCTCCACAGCGTGAGCACCCAGTTGTAGACCTTGATCGCCGTGGGCACCGCGATGATCAGGGTGGTGGTGGCGAAGAAGAAGCCGAAGTACGGGTTCATGCCGCTCACGTACATGTGGTGCGCCCACACGATGAAGCTCAGTCCGCCGATGATGAGGATGGCCCACACCATCATGCGGTAGCCGAAGATGTTCTTGCGCGAGTGCACGCTGATGAGATCGGACACGATGCCGAAGGCCGGCAGCGCCACGATGTAGACCTCGGGGTGGCCGAAGAACCAGAACAGGTGCTGGAACAGCAGCGGGCTGCCGCCGGTGTGGTCGAGCTGCTGGCCCATGGAGACCAGCGCCGGCATGAAGAAGCTGGTGCCCAGGGTCTGGTCGAGGAACATCATGATGGCGCTGACGAGCAGCGCCGGGAAGGCCAGCAGCGCGAGGATGGTGGCCATGAAGATGCCCCACACGGTGAGCGGCAGCCGCATCATGGTCATGCCGCGGGTGCGGGCCTGCAGCACGGTGACCACGTAATTGAGGCCGCCCATGGTGAAGCCGATGACGAACACGCCCAGCGAGATCAGCATCAGCAGGATGCCCCAGCTGGCGCCTGGGGTGCCGTCCAGGATGGCCTGTGGCGGATAGAGCGTCCAGCCCGCGCCGGTGGGCCCGCCGGGCACGAAGAAGCTGGCCACCAGGATGAGCACAGCCGCCAGGTACAGCCAGTAGCTGAGCATGTTGATGTAGGGAAACGCCATGTCGCGCGCGCCGACCATCAGCGGAATGAGGTAGTTGCCGAAGCCGCCCAGGAACAGCGCCGTCAGCAGGTAGATCACCATGATCATCCCGTGCATGCTCACCAGTTGCAGGTAGACGGCCGGGTCGATGAACGAGACCTGGCCCGGAAAACCCAGCTGCAGTCGCATGAGCCAGGAGAACACCAGCGCCACCAGGCCGATGGCCATGGCCGTCAGGCCGTACTGGATGGCGATGACCTTGGCGTCCTGGCTCCAGATGTATTTGCCGATGAAGGTCTTCGGGTGGTAGAGGTGGACCTCCGCCACCTCCGCCGGTGGGGCGATTTCGGTTTCGTCGTGCGCCGCATGCGTGCTCATTGCGCCTCCCCCTTGGTGCGGATTCCACGCGAGTTGATGTAGGCAACGATGTCACCGACCGCGGCTTCGTCCTTGAGCATTCCCGAGACCAGTGCCATCTGCCCGCCGTGGATGTCCTGCGGGTGCACGCCGCGCACGCCATCGCGGAAGTTCGTCAGTTGCCTGGCCAGGTACCAGTCGTTCATGCCTTGCAGCCGCGGCGCGTTGGTGGCGGCGATGCCCTGTCCCTCGGCACCGTGGCAGGAGGCGCAGGTGGCCCAGCGCGCGCGCCCTTTCTCGGCGTTGCCGATGATGGTGTTGGCCGGCCGGGTGTCGGGCAGCGTGGCGATGTAGGCCACCACGTCGGCGATGGCGCGGGCATCCGCCAGCGTGGCCGCCATGGGCGCCATGGTCTTGCCGAAGCGGTCCCTCTCGTGCGTGCCGCGGGCGCCGCTCTTGTACAGGTGCAGCTGCCGCTCGAGGTACCACGCGTTCTGTCCGGCGAGCTTGGGCGCGTTGAACGCCAGATTGCCTTCGCCATGGGCGCCATGGCAGGCGGCGCACACGGCATAGAGGCCCTTGCCGATCGTGACATCGGGGGCTGGCCGGTCGCCCAGCTGGGCGTAGGTGGGCTGCTGTTGCAGCCAGGCGGCGTAAGCGGCGGGCTCCTCCACCACCAGGCGGCCGCGCATGGCGAAGTGGCCGACGCCGCACAGTTCCTCGCACAGCAGGTCGAAGGAGCCGGTGCGCGTGGGCGTGAACCAGAAGTAGGTGACCAGGCCGGGCACCAGGTCCATCTTCACGCGCATTTCCGCGATGGCGAAGTTGTGCAGCACGTCCTTGGAGCGCAGCAGCAGCTTGATCGGCTCGCCCAGCGGCACCCGCAGCTCCGGCGTGCTCAGCAGGATGTCGTCGCGGCCGGCGGGGTCGGTGGGGCTCATGCCGAAGGGGTTGGCGTCGCTCATGTAGCGGGCGTGGGTCCTGCCGAGCTTGCCGTCCTGGCCGGGCAGGCGATAGCTCCAGTGCCATTGCTGCGCCACCACCTCCACCACCCGTGCGTCCTGTGGCGCGTGAACGACCTGGGACCACACCACCAGGCCGGGCGCGAGCATGGCGGCGACGCCGACGGCGGTGAGGATCAGCAGCCACCACTCGAGCTTTTTGTTCTCGGGCTGGTATTGGGCGTGTGAGCCGGGGCGGTGGCGGTAGCGGATCACCGCCCAGGCCATGAAGAGACTGAGCGCGACGAAGACGGCACCCGTCACCCAGAAGGTGATGCCGATGGTGGTGTCGATGGCCTGCCAGTTGGAGGCGATCGGCGTGAAGTACCAGGGACTCAGGAAGTGGAAGAGGACCGAGCCCAGCGCCAGGACGACGAGTGCAAGGGCGATCGCCATCCTAGGGCTCCGCCGCTGTCCGTTTCAGCCGCCAGTAGAGGAAGGCGGCCACACAGCCGAAGACGAGGTGCGCGGCCAGGGTTTCTGCGCCGCGCAAGAGAGCCAGCCAGGGGAAGAACGCGGTGAGCACACCGAAATTCAACAGGTACAGCAGCCATCCCATGGCCGCGCCCGCCGCCAGCGCCTTGAGCGGCTCGGTGTCGAGCCGCAACTGGACCAGCAAGCTCGCCATCACCAGCCCGAAGACGATGCCCAGCGCGTAGTGGGTGATCAGCGCGATGGAAACCACGCCCACGCTGAAAGGGTAGTCGGCCGGGGGTGGGGATGCGCCGCTGAAGATCAGCGCAATCATGTGGGACGTCCGCCAGGGGCCGTGGGGGTGGAAGATGGCCGACCAGAGCAGATCCAGGACCATCAGCACGGCACCTGCGGCGAATCCTGCGACCGCTGCCGCAGCCCAGTCCACCGCGCGCCATTGCCAGCTGCGCAACCCAAGAAACGTGTCCATGGCGCCTCCCTCTGTCGAGAGATGTCCCCATGCTGTCCCGGCTTGCGCCGGAGCAACGCCGGTCGTTCTTGTACACCCGTTGAAGCGGCAAAGCAATCCAGCGCGCCGGCTCACGGTGATTGCTGCGCTGCAGTGCAAGGCACGCTGCAGCGCAGCGAGCCTTTAGCGAGGTGGCATGCGATCGAACACCGTCAACGCAGGATCGACCACGTCCCAAGGGAGACCGCGCACGCCATAGGTGAGGGCCTGCGGCGCGAAGCGAGCGGGTTCGTCCAGGCTGCCCGCAGGCACGGCGATCAGGTCCGGCATCGCAGCAAAGCGCAGGAAGACCGGCGTGCCGCACACCGGGCAGAAGGAATGGGTTTTCACGTTGCCGCTGTCGGTCTTCACGTCCCAATCGCTGGCCTCGCCGGTGATGGCCATGTCGGCGCGCGCGGCGAAGGTGAGCCAGGCGCCGTGGCCGCTGCCGCTGCGCTGCTGGCAGTGGCGGCACTGGCACAGGTTCTGGAACACGGGCGCGTGGGGCGTGGAATAACGAATCGCGCCGCAGGCGCATCCGCCGGTGTAGATGGGGGTGCTCATGTCGGGCTCCGGTGGGGGTGGTTGTCAGGCGGCCTTCGGCTGCGCGAAGACGTCGATGCCTTGCCCGGTTTCGAGCAGGGATTTGAGGCTGGAGAGCACGATGGGCCAACCCTTCTGGATGCCCGTGGCCATGCCGCTGCCCGCCTGCAGTTCGTCGTGGGTCACCGTCAGGCGCACCATGCCGTCGTACTCGGCGATGTCGAAGCTGACGCGACTGGCGGCGGCGGGGTCGTCGGCTTGCGAGGGGTTGGCCCAGCTGATGACCAGGCGCCTGGGTGGCGCGATCTCGATCACCTTCCCCACCAGCTTCACGTCGCGTTGCTCGTCGGCCCGCACGTGCTGCCAGGGCGATCCGGGTGCCCAGTCGGACACGTTCTCGTGGCCCCAGTAGCGGCGCGCGATGTCGGGTTGGGTGATGGCCTCGAACACCTTGTCGGGTGTGGAGCGGATGTAGGTCACGTAGACGAAGCTGGTCTTGTCCTGGCTCAAGGTCACTCTCCTTCGAGTTGCTGCTTCAGGTCGTGCAGCAGGCTCAGCCGCTGACGTTCGAATTTGCGCACCCACCGCTCGTACACCTCGTGCAGCGGCACCGGGTTGACGAAGTGCAGCTTCTCCCGGCCGCGCCACACCGTGCTCACCAGGTTGGCCGCTTCCAGCAGCCCGATGTGTTGCGTGGCCGATTGCCGCGTCATGTCCAGGTGCTCGCACAGTTGGCCGAGCGTTTGCCCGTTGTTCTCCACCAGCAGGTCGAGCAGCTTTCTGCGTGTGGGATCGGCCAGTGCCTTGAAAACCTTGTCTGCGTCCATCGGTGTTGTGAGTGCGTGGGTGGACTATATGCAGGCAAATACCTGCATGTCAAGTGTGGGGTTGGCGAAGGTCTTGCGGGAGAAGGGTCGCTCGGACGGCGTCAGGGCTTGGGCGCGCCTTCGGGCCCGGCATCGAAGTCCTCCGGCGGCGTCAGCCTGAGCAGGGCCTTGGCCTGTTCCACCGTGCCGGCCAGCCACTGGTCCAGGTCGCCACGTTCGGGGAGAAGGTCGGAATCAGACCCCAGCGACCCACCACCAGCTCGGTGTCGTAGCCCGCGTCATTGCGCGCGCGGCGGATGAAGGGGCCGGCCTGGCGCGGGAACAACTCGACGCCGAACGCCGGCAGGATCCAGGCGTCCTGGTTGTGGCGGCCAATGTGCCATTCGCGTTCGATGGCGGCTTGGCGGGGGGTGATGTAGCGGGTGCACATGCGGGCGGGGCGGCGGGGTTCTGATGAATGTCTGAAGCATGCACGAAACCGGCTTGAACTACCGCCTTGGCGGTATGGGCGCTTCGCGCCGCTCCTGATGTGATCGCGCGCGCCGTGCAAGTGGCACGGCGTTGGTGATCCGCATCAAGGAGGGAGAGGATGAACAGGAACCGCCACCGCGTGGTGTTCAACGCTGCGCGCGGGCTGCGCATGGTGGTGGCCGCGCTGTGGTTGCCCGGTGCGAACGCCCAGATCGTGGCGGACCCCAGCGCCCCCGGCAACCAGCGTCCCACGGTGCTGACCGCGCCCAACGGCGTGCCCCTGGTCAACATCACCACGCCCAGCGCCGCCGGTGTCAGCCGCAACACCTACCGCCAGTTCGACGTCGGCTCCCCCGGCGCCATCCTCAACAACAGCCGCACCGCCACGCAGACGCAACTCGGCGGTGGGGTCGCGGGCAACCCCTGGCTCGCCACCGGCCCCGCGCGCGTCATCGTCAACGAGGTCAACTCCAACAACCCCAGCTACCTGCACGGCCCCATCGAAGTCGCCGGCCAGCGCGCCGAGGTCATCGTCGCCAACCCCTCGGGCATCCAGGTCAACGGCTCCACCTTCATCAACGCCCTGGGCGTCACCCTCACCACCGGCACCCCGGTCTACAAGGGCGGCTCGCTCGACTCCTACATCGTGCAGCGCGGCAGCGTCGGCATCTTCGGTGGCGGCCTGGACACGAGAGGCGCCGACTACACCGCCATCTTCGCGCGCGCCACCGAGGTCAACGCCGGGCTCTGGGCCAACTACCTGAAGCTGGTGAACGGCGCCAACACCGTGGACGCCGCCACGCACGCGCCCACGGGGCCCGCCACGCCTGTGGGCGAGCCNNGGCATGTACGCCAACCACATCTTCATGGTCGGCACCGAGAAGGGCCTGGGGGTGAACAACGAAGGCGTGCTCTCCAGCGCGGCGAGCAACCTGGAGCTGCACGCCGACGGGCGTCTCATCAACAAAGGCGCGCTCATCGCGGGCGGGAACCTGAACGTGAAGGTGCAGGCGCTGCACAACGGCGGTCGCGTCTACGGCGAGCAGGTCGCCATCGCCGCCGAGCAGGTGGTCAACGAAGAGAACGCCGTCATTGCCGCGAGAGAGCGCCTGGCCATTGAGGCGGGTGAATCCATCAGCAACCAGCGCGGCGCACTCCTCCTGAGCGCAGGCGACATGGCCCTCTTGGCCGACCGGGTGGAGAACCGCTCCGCGCGCATCGAGGCCCTGGGCGATCTGGACATCGACGCGCGCGTGCTCCTCAACGCCAACGAGCACCTGCAGACCGAAGTCATCCGCGACGGCGGCGCCACCACCACGCGCACCCTGTACTTCACCGCCACGGGCGCAGTCGATGCGACCGAAGTCGCCTGGATGGCCGTCAAGCCCGTGGGGTCTATCTTCGGCGACGGGGCGTGGGACGAGTACAGCGCCCACGGCCGCTCCTGGCTGTTCACTCAGGCCAGCGCGCAGGCCCTGGCGGCATCCGACTCCGTGTTCGCCGACCCCCGCCTGGCCACCTGGTACCACGGCCCCGAGCCGTATGTGGCCGCCGGCATGGTCACCCAAGGCAGCGGCGACAGCGAAACCCTCGTTTGGGCCGAGGCCCAGTTCGCCTACACCCGAGACGACCCGATCTGGGCCGCCCTGGGCATCGCCCCACCCGCGGGCGACGCCCCCGGCCCCATGCCGCGCCCCCTCAGCGCCGACAGCGAGATCAGCGGCGACACGCCCCAGTACCGCGAAGCCCTGCAGCAATGGCAGGCGCAGGCCGCCCCCTGGGTGGCCCTGGGCCAGAAGCTCACGGTGCTTCGAGGTGCCATCAACGCCGAGCTGCTCCCCTTCGACATCTACCAGCGCGTCACCGAGACCCAGCCCACGCTCAAGACCGTTCAC
>JABAOH010033011.1_pt2 | contig 15923 bp, 15 predicted proteins | sample 7062181 | NCBI WGS metagenome assembly JABAOH01 (sample SAMN14538630, study PRJNA623070) | marine sediment metagenome | biome: marine biome [ENVO:00000428]; feature: marine pelagic biome [ENVO:01000023]; material: deep marine sediment [ENVO:00002113]; isolation source: pool of 5 deep marine...
TTGAGAAAAAAGTCAAAACGTCACACCACGCCGTGTACTCGTTGGCGTCCGTTTCGAAGCCGATAACGGCAAAAGGATTGATGGTTCTCGCAGAAAGAGGACTCGTCGATCTTGACAGTCCTGTCAATTCTTATTTCTGGGAGGGGAAATTGACCGCTTTTGAAGGCCAGGCCTCTGATGCCACGGTGAGGCGACTCTTAAGATGAAGACTCCTCTGGGAGATATGAAGTTTAAAGACGGAATCTTTCAGGGTCCGTTTTACGGAAACTTCAACATTTTTAAATCAATCCGTTCACATCACATCCCTTTCATTCGTATAAAACTTAAAGGCCAGAGGATGAGCGGTTATATTGCGGCAGTCGCTGTCAATCAAAGGTTCTGTCTGCCGTTCTGGGTTGGACTTAAAAAAAATAGTGAGCAAATAATGAATTGCGCAGCTTTTATAGGAGGAATGAATGAGTAATCAGAGGAGGTATCCATGAGAATGAGATTTAAATCATTGGCATGGATAATGTTTTTTATTTTATTTGCTTCTTTTCCATGGGCTTTTCAGCCATATCAGGAGCATGAACACCAACAGCCACTTCCCGACCGCCATCGCGATAGATGGTACTGGCAAATGCCCCACAGGGTTATTGACGAGGCGGGGATTAAACCAGGCATGACTGTGGCAGATGTTGGTGCCGGAGACGGTTATTTCACGTTTCGACTGGCGGAGCGAGTCGGCCCGGAAGGAAGAGTCTATGCCAACGACATCGATAACAGAGCCCTCCAGGTTGTTCGAGATAAGTGCAGTGAAGAAGATATTCGGAATATTACCGTCATCTTGGGAAAAGAGGATGATCCGCTGCTTCCGGAAAAAAGTATGGATGTAGTCTTGATGGTTAACGTCATCCATCTCGTTAAAAATCCAACTTTATTCCTGAAAAAAATTGATAAATCGCTCAAACCTGGCGGTACTCTTGTTATCGTTCAGTGGGATGCCGAGAAAATGGATTCTGAGATGCAGCCGGAGCGATGGGATCCTGTGGATCGAGCACGTTACACGTTGCGAACGAACCTTCGCAAGATTTATGATGCAGATTTTGAGGTAGTCTGGATAAAGGAATTTTTACCCATGCAAAGAGTCTATATTTGTCAGTATAAGAGATAAACCTATCTAAGAATGTCCGGGCTTTGAACCCCCCCGAAAAAATCTACAAAAAAAGTTCCAATTAGATATGGCAGCGTTCTAATAAATAATTTGATAGCAGGATTTTGATTTATATGAAGACCGTGTACAATAAAAAAAGGGAAAGAATAATACACCCATATCGAGAATGAAAAGAATAAAAACCATAGAATGAAGCGATTCGCTGCCTACACAAGATGTGTCCTCCTGATTCTTTTGCTCCTTTTAGTTGATTCTGTATGCCGCCCACAAAGCCCAACCGATAGTTTAAAAAAATATCTTCAACTCAGTCTCGAGGCATATCAATCCAGAGACTACCCAGAATATCATCGACTGATGTTGAGAATAGTCGACCTGGAACCGCAAAATTACAGATATCGCTATAATCTTGCCTGTGCTTGTGCGCTAAATAATGATCTGCAAAGCGCAGTAAAAGTTTTGCGCTTTCTATTGGATGAGGATTACGACTTTGCCTTTCTGGCAGAAACAGATTCAGATTTTGATTTAATACGAAATGCCTTTACATTCCAAGAGATAGTCAAGCGCATCAAGGAGAAAACGCAGCCTCTCAACAACAGTCACATCGCTTTCACGATCCCCGAGAAGGATTTGATACCTGAAGGTATAGCTTATGATCCGGTGGATGGCTCCTTTTATATAGGCAGCACACACAAATGTAAGATTATTAAGATAGATAAAAACAGGGAGATATCTGATTTTATCGAACAGAGACAGGATGGTATGGTCTCTGTACTTGGGATGCAGGTAGACGGCAAAAGAAGATTTCTTTGGGTGGTTACGAGCTACGGATTTTACAAGGCGAATCTCCCTAAGAGACTGTTAGGGACCACAGGTGTGTTCAAATATGATTTGCAAACGAGAAAACTGCTCAAGAAATATATGCTGCCTCAAGAGGAGAATCATATGCTGAATGACCTGACCATCGATTCAAATGGCGATGTGTATGTGACTGATTGGCGGAAACCTGCCATTTATAGGATTTCATTGGATAAGGATACCTTTGAGAAAGTTATTGATCTTCCGCGGCGCCCAAACGGCATCGATTTTTCGAGCGATTGGACGAGACTCTTTGTTTCAGGTGGAGATATCGGAGTGCTGGAACTCTCTACAAAAACATTCAAAGAATTGAAACATCCGGTGAACATGTTTCTTTCCGGCGATGGACTCTATTATTATCGGAACAGCCTGATTGCTGTACAAAACGGGGGACACCGAAAAATCACACGGTTTCACCTCAATGAAGGTCAAGATGAAATTATACGAACCCAGGCACTGGAAGCCTATCATCCTTTATTCAACCTCCCGACAACAGGCGTTATTGTTGGAAATTACTTCTACTATATCGCCAACAGCCAGCTTCGAGAATATGATAATGAGGGCAATTTATCCCCTTTAAGCGAGTTGGAAGAAATACAAATATTAAAAGTTGAACTACAATTGAATGGAGATAAAGGAGACAAGCAGTGAAATATAATCCTTTGCTTTACGGGCTTATTTTTTTATTCATCCTGCTGTTCACCTTTTGCCAGGGGAAAAATGACTTTCCTGTATTAAAAGGTCCCTATCTCGGTCAAAAGCCGCCTGGTATGACTCCTGAGATTTTTGCGCCGGGGATCATATCCACTGGCTATCACGACGGCTGTATCACTTTTTCTCCTGATGGAGGAGAGTTGTTTTTTCATTTTGGAGGCCTTGGCCGAATGGTCATTCTGCACATGAAACGAGTGAACAACCGGTGGACGGCTCCACAAGTCGCTTCTTTCTCTGGAAAATACAGAGATGGAGAGCCGCATTTCTCATACGGTGGAAACAAACTTCTCTTTCGTTCAACCAGGCCTTTAGAAGGAAAAGGTGAACCGATGGCGTCTACGGACATTTGGATTGTAGAGAAGGATGAAAATGGCTGGGGCGAACCTAGAAATCTGGGCTCCATTATCAATTCAGAAAAAGACGATTTGTACCCGACGATTTCTAAATCCGGTGATTTGTATTTTGCTTCTAACCGTGATGGTGGATGGGATATATATGTCTCAAAATACGTAAACGGACGATATGCCAAACCGGAAAAGCTAAGCGAAGCGATCAATTCAGAATTTGGTGACTGGGATGCATTTCTTGCTCCGGATGAAAGATATATTCTATTTGGTTCGAATGGACGTTCCGATGGATTTGGTGAGAGTGACTTATACATCAGCTTCAGAAAAGAAGACGGCACCTGGACCAAATCAAAAAATATGGGGAGTCAAATAAACACTTTTTATCGGGAGGTGGACCCAGTCATCTCGCCGGATGGTAAATATATTTTTTTCCGCAGTAACAGGAGAACCCATAAATCTTATGCGGATTCACCACTCACTTATAATGAAATTATTAAGATGCTTGACAGCCCAGGAAATGGAGAAGCGGATATCTACTGGGTGGATGCTAGAATTGTCGATCGCCTGAAACTTAATGAAAGATAATACTTGAATATCATCGATGATGCGACGTGGGTTAGAAAAGTTCGGTTGACAATATATCGAGTTGAGATCGATATCATTGCCAAGAATCCAGTGATCTCTGGAAAAAAAGGCCTGAGAACGGGATAAATACCTGAAAAGAATTTCGATCTGCTCTTTAATGCGGTCGTTAATACGTTCAGGTACATCAGTATTCATCCTCCTGACCGGATTGACAGGGATTGTGAACAATCTAATTTTGAAGACTATCCAGATTCGGCGAGAGTCTTTGTAAGCACTCATCCAGTATTCATAAAAAGGGATCGTCCAGAAAGTCAGGAAATTCACCAGTTATTCCGAACAGTTCGTCAACTCTCTCTTTCCTCTCCTTTGAGATGCAATGTATTAGGTCGGAAATGATAACGGGTGAGAGTCTTTGCACGCTCTGGTAAGACATTTATGAAAGTTGGCCAGAATGATCCTTTTGATCGAAACTTATTCAGTTCTTTGGGACTCAATCCTGACAGTTACGGTGTTAAGGAAAAGCCCGAAAAGCCTGGAATAAAAATGAAAAAGGAGTCAAAAATGAGAGATAAATCGAACAAAAACTTACTCCTCTTAATTACTCTCTTCGCTCTTCCTGTGATTTTATCCGGATTCTTATCGGAATCAGGTATCCTGGAACTCAAACCAGGTGATGCTGAAATCTGGTATCTCGGACACTGCGGCTATGCGGTTAAAACACACAATCATTTGTTGATTTTTGACTACATCGAACTGGAGGAAAATCCTACTGAACGTGGGCTGAACAAAGGGTTTGTCGACCCTCTGGAGATCAGTGACTTGAACGTCAGCGTTTTTGTCACACACAGCCATGTTGACCACTACGATGAGATCATCCACAGCTGGCAGAATGAGATCAAGAACATCAGGTATTTTTTCGGCTGGAAGGTCAACGAAGAGCAGAAAATTCCTCATCATTATTTGGAGGGCCCTCGGGAGGAACTGAGACTGGATGACATGGAGATCTACACTGTCAATTCCTTTCATTCCTTTGTCCCGGAAGTGGCCTACCTGGTGAAAGTCGACGGTCTCGTGATCTACCACGGCGGAGATTATCAGGGAAAGATGGGGAGAAACGCTCCCTCTAATGCGAAAGAAGACATGCAGTATTTAAAGACCAAAACGAATGCCGTGGATTTGTTCTTTATAGGCGCATGGACCGGCCCTCCTTATATTCAATCTATCGAAAGTTTGCAGCCAAAAGTTATATTCCCGATGCATGAGCGCAAAAAGGAAGCAAACTATAAGCGGTTCGCCGCAGAGCTCAAGAACCTGGGTATTGCTATTCCTGTCATCCGTCCGGAAAAGAGGGGAGACCGATTCTCTTTCAGAAATGGAACCGTTCAACAGTCAAAGACCGCTTCCCGGGACAACTGAAGCGAATCGAAACGGTATTGGATACATCAAAAAAGGAGAATGGTCACATGAAAAAACTTATTACAATCATCTCTGTTGTTTTGGCATTTTGTGTTTTGTGCAAAACAAATCAAGCGGCATCTGAACATCAATCCGTCGAGGAGATAACATTCCACTCCGGCTCATTTAAAGTGGTCGGAGATCTGAAACTGCCGGGGGGAAAGGGGCTGCACCCTGTGATCCTTTTTGTTCATGGAGATGGGCCGAACAACCGCACATCCGGTGTGACCTATCCACCGATCATGGAGCGTATGCTGCATGCCGGATACGCGACATTCGCGTGGGATAAACCGGGTACAGGTGAGTCTACCGGCCAGATTGACCGCAGGAATCTGACGCAACAGAGATCGCAGATCGTCCTGGATGCTATCGAGATCATTAAGAAAAATCCTTCAATTGACCCGAAAAAGATCGGGTTATGGGGAATAAGCCAGGCCGGTTATGTGATGCCCTTGGTCCTGGAAAAGAGCAAAGATGTTTCCTTCATGATCGCGATCTCCTGTCCCGGTGGACCTGGAGTTGAGCAGGGGATTTACTTGCTGGCTTCCCAGATGGTCTGCGCGGGATACCCTACAGAAGATGTGAAGGAGCTCCAGCAACAGATCCGCAAATTCACCATGGCGCGGACGTACAAAGAGTATGTCAGATATAAAGAACCGCTGGCTGCGACACCGGCTTTCAGGGCTCTAGCGAAGTATGGTCAACGGATTGAGATCACTCCGGAGGATGAGTGGCATCCTCCCAGTCTCGATCGTGAGTACTACGCATTCGACCCCATAAAGATTATCGAACAGACCACGATCCCAGTGCTTGCTTTCTTTGGTGAAAAAGACACGCAGGTTGATCCCTATCAGGGAATGCATGCCTATCAAGCAGCATTAAAGCGAGCGGGTAACCCGAAATCCCATGTTCAGCTTATCCCTGGGGTTGACCACAATCTCCTCATCTCCAAGTCAGGGTGTATTGAGGAGCGGAGAAGGAGATCGAGAAAGGGATGGCAGAATTATCCAATGATTTACCTCGACACTTTGGAAGAATGGCTTCGCCAATTGGACAAATAAAGCATTAGATAATTTGAAATATTAACAGTCTTCTCACTCCATTAGGGGGAGTGAGTACCAAAAAAATATTTCATGTCAATCTATGAAATGCGTTGTTTGCTGAACGATATATGTACGAATGCGGACAAATGTTGTTCGAGAATGGACATATGGATATAAACAAGTTTCGGAAGACCTCATGAGATAAAATTGGCATGTTTTTTGCTCAATAAAGGGAGAATAGAGGACAAAAGGTTTCTAAAGAAACGGAAATGATGCTTATCCTATTCAGAGCTGTGGTGTGTGTTGTGATTACTCTAAGACATCAGCGCTTCTAAACTGTATGGAGGACAGCCATGTTCAAGAACTATATAAAGATTTTTTTAAGAACGATGCGAAGACAAAAACTGTATTCCCTGATCACGATAGCGGGGCTTTCCATAGGCCTTGCCTGCAGTATTCTCGTCATGCTCTACGTTCAGGCTGAGCTGAGTTTTGAGAAATGTCACGAAAAGAGAGACGATCTCTACAGAGTTGTTGCCGAAACTTCAAGCACAAATGAGACCACTGTTTCACCCTGGTTCTCTCCCATCCCTTTGGGGCCTGCTCTCAAGAGCGATTATCCGGAGGTTACCGATTTTGCGAGGTTTGTGGGTCCTTCCTGGCTCTCTGTTAAGCTCAAGGACAATCTATTCACGGAGACGTTCGTCGCTTCCGCTGATCCCTCTTTTTTCCGCCTGTTTAATTTTCATTTTTTACAGGGAGACCCGGAAACCGCCCTTTCTGATCTGGCCTCGGTTGTCCTCACTGACGAGACAGCGGAAAGATATTTCGGAAATGAAAACCCTATGGGAAAAGTATTTACTCTGGATGGCAAAGACGTTCAAGTGAAGGGTGTGGTCCGTATCCCGCGCAACACACACTTTCGATTCACTATGGTCAGGACTTTTCAGGCCAGCGTGATAAACAGGCAGAGAGACCCCTCGAGTTGGGCGAATGCCGCGGCCCATGGGACGTACATCCAACTTCGGGCTAATGTCCGTCTGAGTGAGTTCAATAACAAGATAAATGATATTATCAAGGAACACGATCCACAGGCATCGACCACTGTTTTTCTCCAGCCATTGAACAGGGTCCATCTGCATTCACCTTTCCAGTATGACTACCACAATCTGAATAAGGGCAGCATGACCTACATTTATGTCTTATCTGCAGTGGCCTTTTGTCTTTTGCTCATTGCCTGCATCAATTTTATAAACCTGTCCACGGCACAATCCAACAAGCGGGCCAAAGAGATCGGTGTGCGCAAGGTGCATGGAGCAGAAAGAAAAAATCTGGTCCGGCAGTTTCTGGGAGAAACGGTTTTCTTTTCTTTTTTGTCTTTGTTCTTTGCCCTTGAGCTTATTTCTCTTTTCCTCCCTGTTTTCAATCGCCTCTCCGACAGACAAATCGTAATGGCGGATTTATTGAATTTGCCTCTGCTGTTCGGCTTGTTCTCAATAACCCTTTTGACGGGCCTTTTAGCGGGAGCTTATCCGGCTTTGTTCCTATCCTCTTTTTCATCCCTGAGAACTTTGAAAGGATTTTTTCATGCTGGGACTCAAAGCCGCGCAGCCGTCCGCAAGGTTCTGGTTATCACTCAGTTCACCATTGCTCTTGTGCTTCTTATAGGTACGATTGTCATCCATGGTCAGTTGCACTATATGCAGACAAAGGATTTGGGATTGGATCTTGATAATGTGTTGATGTTTGCAGGTTTAAATCAGATTCAAAACATCGAAGCCTTCAAGAATGAGCTGAGGCAGAATCCCCATGTCGTAGGCCTCACCCAATCATTGGGCCCGGTGGTCGGGTTCGATTCGTCTTCGGATGTCGATTGGGAGGGGAAGGATCCTTCTGAGAAGATCGTTCTCTATCAATGCTTTGTGGATTACGCCTATCTGGATATATTCAAGATCGACCTTGCGAAAGGCCGGTTTTTTTCCAAAGAAATATCCAGCGACAAGTCCAATTTTCTCCTCAATGAAACCGCGGTTCGAGTGACGGGAATGGATTCTCCCATAGGGAAGCGGTTTGCTTTTAACGGCAGCGAAGGGGAAATAATCGGCGTCCTGAAGGATTTCCACACCGAAGTACCTCGGGAACCCATTCCACCTCTTGTGTTTCAGATCCATGAAAACACCTGGTTGATGTATGTCAAGATAGATGATTTCGACACGGCTGGAACGATTTCCTACATAAGGGGTATTTGGGAAAAACATGTTCCCGACCGCCCCTTTTATTATGATTTTGTTGACGAAGAACTCAGCGAATATTATGAAAATGATATAAAGCTCAGTCGTATCTTTACCTCCATCACGCTTTTGACCCTATTTGTGGCTGGTATCGGTCTTTTCGGATTATCCTCGTATTTGACTGAACAGAGAACAAAGGAGATCGGCATCCGGAAAGTCTTGGGAAGCTCTGTCCGGAGCATCGTTTCTCTTTTATCCAAGGAATTTGTCAAATGGGCAATTGTCTCGAATGTGATTGCTTGGCCGATTGCCTATCTGATTATGCGCCGCTGGCTTCAAAGTTATGCCTTCCGCATGAAATTGGGGTGGGAAGTATTTGTGCTCTCTGCCCTGGGATCGCTGGTTCTTGTTTTATTGGCAGTCTGTTACAGGACGATCAAGACAGCTGTGGCTTGTCCCGTGGACAGCCTACGCTACGAATAAAAGCAGTTTGAATCGATAGCATTATTGTCAGCTTAAAAATTTTAAATGCTCCTTTCTAGGAGTGAAAAAGATCTGTCAAGGAAGAGTGGCTGGTTGAATCTGAAGCAGATTGTGTCGTCAGTAAGGCTTGAATTATTTATCCAATATTCAGAGAATTCCAGGATATTTAGCCTGAAAAGGCTTTGGGCCCAAGATATTTCCAGCCGGAACATTTGGGGGAATTTTTTGATTGAGCCTAAGAAATACNNAGAATGAAAATAGGTCATTTCACCGAAGAGGATGTCCTGAATTTAGCCAGAAAAGCATATGACGAGGGTGTGGCCAAATTCGAAATCGTTCCCGAGAAATGTGCCCTGCTCGTTATTGATATGCAGGATGATTTCGTGAAGCCTCACTGGGCACCGGACTGGGTGCCGGAAGCGACACGACAGGTTCCATTGATAAAGAAGCTAATCGAACACTGCAGGAATAAAGACATCCCGGTCATTTATACAGTCTATTCCAGAACCCATCATTATCATGACCGGCCGAAAACCGGAAAGTTTATGCCGGGACGATATTCGGAGCTGGATATTGATTTCTCGCAGTTTTTTGTCGAAGGGCAGGTGTGGCATGAACTGGCGCCGAGAAAGGACGAAATTGTGATCCACAAACCGTCCTACGGAGCTTTCTACGATACTCCGCTAGAGACAATCCTCAAGAACCTGGGAAAGGATACGGTCATCATTTGCGGCACAGTCACCAACATTTGCTGCGGGATGACCGCCCGCCAGGCCTACGAAAGAAGCTTCAAAGTCATTTTTGGGAGTGATGTGACATCCTCGGACAATCCGGAACTGCAAGAGTCTGAATTGAAAGTATTGAGGAAAAATTTTGCTAAGGTCATGAGCGCTGAACAGATCATTGAAATATTAAGATAATGACAGCGCGACTACGCCGATACTGAACAAAATCCCAACTCGTTTCCCTGATACGGCCGGCTTTTTTTTGGATAGCATTTCTTGAGTGAAAGAGTGAAAGACTATGCCCTTGGTGATGAAGCCATTTTAGATAACCCTGGAAATAACTTGGATAGAGCAAGAATTATCAAAGAGTTCTATCCTGTCTTAATTTCAGGAGAAAGGAGATAGAAATGAGAGTTCTGAAACTCGGATTGTTTTTTATTGCTATTGTTGTTTTTGCTCAGGAACATTCCACTGTCCTGATGGGAGATTACCTCGGTCAAAAACCTCCTGGTTTAACAGCTCAATTATTCGCTCCGGGCATAATCTCTACCGATTCTCATGAAGGATGCGCTTGTTTTTCATACGATGGCAATTTTCTAGTATTCAGGAGAAATTTCAGGGAAAAGACGGAAGTTTTTATTTTGGAGAAGAAGAATGGGAGGTGGACAAGGCCCAAAATTGCCCCGTTTTTCATGAAACAATACAGTTTTGGGGATTTTACTTTTGCCCCCAATGAATTAAAGCTGTATTTCACATCAAACAGGCCTCTGGATAATGGAGGTAAACAAGTTGGTTCGGGTAACCTTTGGGTGGTTGAGAATATCAATAATCAGTGGTCAAAGCCATTTCCTCTCGGAAATTCAGTCAACTCCCCCTTATCTGATTCATATCCTTCCGTTTCCAATGATAAAACAATCTATTTTTTTAGAAGATACGACAGTTCTAATGGAGCTTCGGAAATTCTTTCATCCGAATTCAAAAACGGAAAATATTCCGAATCAAAAAGATTAGGAAAAACGATTAACACAGAATGGGAAGAATGGGACCCCTGTATCTCGCCTGATGGAAAAATGCTTTTGTTTTGTTCAAAAAAGCCGAGCGGATTCGGCGAAGATGATATATACGTATCGTTCAAGGATAAAAATGGTCATTGGTCAGAAGCAATCAACCTTGGAGATAAAGTCAATTCATCAGGCTCTGAAAATCGTCCTTTTATTACTGCAGATAATCAATATCTTTTTTATAATAGTAATGCAAGAGGGAATAGAGATGTTTATTGGATAAAGATGGATTTTATTCGAAAATTAAAACCAACCAGATGATGAGGCCGACTGCTAAAATTTGGACATAGACCGAAAGAGTTGAAAGAGAGGAGAAAATCATGAAACCGAAAGCGATATTTGTCGGAATTTTGTTGTCTGTCATTTTTTTATTTGATAGTCGCGCTCAAGAGGATGATTTACCTGTTCTCCGAGACCCTATCTCGGACAGAAGCCTCCGGGGATGACGCCAAAGGTTTTTGCTCCTGGTTTCGTGTCAACTGAAAAATTTGGAGAGCAACGCTGCATCTTTTCACCTGATGGAAGGGAATGTTATTTTACTCGAAGGGGCGAATTTCCAGAATCGAAAATCATGGTAACAAGATTGATAGCCGGTGTCTGGTCAAGGCCGGAACCTGTGTCATTCTCTAGCGATTTTGGTGATCATACACAAACCATCCCATATGACGGATTGCGAATGTTTTTCAGCAGCCACAGGCCGCTGCCCGGTACAACAAAAAAGAATCGAAATGGTATTTGGTTTGTGGATCAAACAGATGAGGATTGGAGTGAACCCCAGTATTTCGGACAGGGGAGACAAGTTTCGGTTTCGAAGAACAGAACACTTTATTATAGAAACCCCGATAATTACCCTGGTGANNCCACCGTCCGGGTCATCCCTGGATCGCTCTCGATGAGAGTTATATTTTGTTTGATACCTGGCATCCGGAAGGCCAGGGGAAAGGGAAGCATCCTGATTTTTATGTGTGCTTCCGCATGAAGGATGGTTCCTGGGGCAAAGCGATTAACCTCGGCGACTCCATTAATCGAGAGCTCCATAACAACATCTGCTCTGTTTCTCCTGACCAGAAGTACTTTTTTTACACCTATGAGGGGGACATCTACTGGGTAAGTATGAAAGTCATTGAAGCCCTTAAACCCGAGGGCTTGAATCCAAATCATTAAGAGACATTCTTTTTGGCATTGCTATCCTTCGGTTATATATACTTTCATGGAAGGAAACAGTGCTTTTTGTAATCGGAGCGCTGTTATTCACGATGCCGAGAGTTTTTGGTCTAGCTTTCATAATCTTGAGGGATTCACTGAAATCACAATTCAGTGAGGCATCAACTAAACCTGCCTTTATCACATGAGTCCAAATAATTTTAATGCTTGATGATGTGTTCGGCACCATACTGAGCAGATTGATGAAAGTGAAGAACTTCCCAATCTGTATAATAAGGAGTCTGATCATGGCCAATTATCTGAAAAAATTATTGCACGTCTTTGTTTTGCTTGGAGTGTTAACCGGAACCGCCATAACTCAGAATGATGCAAGCAAAGCGGAAAAGATCAAGGACATCGTCATCGGCCAATCGATGGAGATCCCCTCGAAGGCATCTGGTGTAAATTTCAAGATCAATGTCCGTGTGCCGGAGGGATATGCCGAATCAACGGAATGTTATCCTGTCCTTTACAGTCTCGGATCCGGATTTCTGGGAGTCTGCGGCCTTGCCACGTATTGGACGTTGCCGAAGATGATAATCATTAATATCGAAGGCGATGAAGCCGGACGTTTTCATATGCTCTTGTATCAGGAAGAAGCCTTCTCTGCGGACGATGCCGATGAATTAATCCGGTTTTTTTTGGAGGAACTCATTCCCTATGTTGATTCCCATTATCGAACGCTGCCGTATCGTGTAGTTTGGGCTAGCGAAATCCCCTGCTCTGCGCCTTTTGTCTATGCCTTTATGAGGCGGCCTGACCTGATTAACGCATGTATCGTGAATGAGCCGGATCACCAGAGTGGACGTTTTATCCAGAAAAACATCGAGTCCTGGCTGAAAGACCGAAGGTACAACAATAATTTTCTCTTTTTGACCAGCAGCAACGATCCTGATGGGGTAGTATCCCACAAGGCTTTGACTGACATTCTCAAACGAGTGAGCCCTGAAGGCTTGAAATGGGAGGAGCATTTATGGCTGGAGGAAGAACATAGGACTGTCCCTCCCAGAACTCTGTTCAACGGCTTGCGGGCCGTGTTTTCGGATTTGGAATGGAATAGCATTCCGGAGGTCTACCTGGAAAAAGGTTTTCAAGGATTTTTGGATTACCAGAAGATCCTGGCAGCTAAATATGGAAAAAACGTTGGATTCCCTCATCTCCCCTTGCATGAGTTTGGGTCTTATCAGATGAGGAAGGAGAATTACAGTGAGGCGATCGCTGTCTTTGATTTCCTCATCAAGAATGATTCGATTTTTGATGGTTCTTATTATATTCTTGGAACAGCCTATGAGGCCGCTGGTCATCTTGACTCGGCCAAAAAAGCGTATATAAAGGAATACGAGATACAAGTGAAAAAACATCCTGCTCTGCAGAAAATATATAAAGCGATGCTTGATCAGATCCTTAGTCGATTGAAGCATGAAGATAAGGTCGATTCAATAATATCGTTGCTGCTCGGCGGAATGCCTGGCATCGTGCCCAATGGATTGTCGAAGGAGAAGGAACACCTTCAGTAAAGGTATATTTGTTTAATCAAGTGAAAGGGGAAAATTATGACTTACAGAATCATGATATTATTATTTTTAGGGGTGTTTTTTTCAACTTCCACTCATTATTCTTCTCAAAATACAATTAAAGAAGGAGAGCAATCAATGGAAGAAATCATCCTTTCATTGGAGAATGGAGCTATGGAAAGGTGGCGTCACGGAGATCCCTGGGGATGGACTGAAATCAGTGCTGAGGAAATCACCTATNNNNAATCGCTCTGGAATACAACAGAAGTGTACTGTTTATTTGAAAGTAAATGGAAGATCATTCACACCCACTGGTCTTACATTAACCAAAAACTGCCCGACAGTACGGAGGTACCGGTTCCGGTGGAGATGTCGAAAAAAGAATATGAAGGCGTGCTCGGCGAGGTGATGGCCCTCGAATCCGCGGCAATGGAACGCTGGCGCAAGGGTGATCCTTGGGGATTTGCGGATATCAGTGCCCCGGATGTCACTTATTTCGATACGGGCACGCCCAAACGTCTGGACGGATTAGAGGTTTTGAAAGCAGAATACGCAAAACGAGTGGGGAAAATTCACTATGATGTGATGGAATTTATCGATCCCAAGGTGCAGGTTCATGGCGACGCAGCTGTGTTGTTCTACCGTTTTTTCTCAACGCATCTTAATCCCGACGGCTCCATTGCTTCCAGAACTCCCTGGAACTGCACAGAGGTATTTTTTAAAATCGAGGGCAAATGGAAGATTGTTCATACGCACTGGTCTTACATCAATGGGCAGAGCATCTGATTTAATAAAATTTAAAAGAGACATAAAATCTTAAAATAAAAAAAATCAGCTTTCGACTCTGGCCTTATTCTTATTTTTATTCTGAGTGAGAGCGTTTTTGAAAATCCTCGAATTGTCAATAAAGTAGTAAAGAGTAAAGTTAGAAATCACAAAGAGAAATACTAACAATAGCAAGAACGGACGCTTATTTTTTTTCTTTCTTCTCCATTCCGTTCCAGTCAGGGGGGCTGACACCTAAAAGATGTTCGACGAAAAAGTCGCGCCGGCGTCTTTCCCCGTATTCCCCGCCCGATGAGTGCCCCACTCCGGGAAGCACGAGAAGGTCGAAGTCTTTTTTCGCTTTGATAAGAGCATCGACGACCTTGAGTGTTGACTCGGGAGGCACATTGGTATCCACTTCACCGACGATCAGCAGGAGCTTGCCCACGAGCTTGGAGGCGTTGGTGACATTGGATTGCTCCGCATAATGGGGACCGACAGGGTAACCCATCCACTGCTCATTCCAGACTGCTTTATCCATCCGGTTGTCGTGGCAGCCGCAGGAGGAGACAGCCACCTTGTAGAATTCGGGGTGGAAAAGGACCGCTGCGGTTGAATTCTGTCCTCCTGCCGATGTCCCGTAGATCCCCACACGAGAGATGTCCATATAAGGATATTTCTCGGCCGCGGCCTTGATCCAGAGGATGCGGTCCGGAAATCCCGCATCGGCGATGTTCTGCCAGGCCACATCGTGGAAGGCTTTGGAACGGTTGGCCGTGCCCATGCCGTCCATCTGGACCACGATAAAACCCAGTTCTGTCAGGGCTTGCTGTCCTCTGTCGGCACGGAAAGACTTGGGAACGAATGAACCATGGGGCCCGGCATAGATGTACTCGATCACGGGATAGCTTTTCGCAGAGTCAAAATTGATCGGGCGGTAGATCACTCCCCAGATGTCGGTTGCCCCATCCCTTCCCTTGGCCACAAAAGGCTCCGGCATTTTCCAACCGGCAGCCAGGAGATCCTGGATGTCGGCTTTCTCCAACTCCATCACAACACTTCCATCCTGAGAACGGCGGAGAACCGTGACCGGAGGCTCATCGATCATCGAGTAGGTATCCACACAGAACTTTTTATCGTGAGAGAAGATGAGAAAATGATTGCCTGGCTCCGGAGTCAGGTTGGTGAGATGAGTTCCATCGAAATTAATCCGGTAATAATGGATGAAGTAGGGATCCTCGTCCGGCTCTCGTCCACTTGCCCGAAAATAAATCTGACGCGCCTTCCCGTCGACATGAATGATGCCGCGGACCACCCATTCTCCTCCTGTGATCTGGTTTTTAAGCTGGCCGTCCTTTGCGTCGTAGAGGTAAAGATGCCGCCACCCATTCGTTTCTGAGCTCCAGATAACTTCATCCGACAAGCTGGCATACTCGAGATAAGCGTTGTAGCGGTCGATGAACGTATCCGCCTTTTCCTCCAGGATCATTCGAACGGCACCGGTGCTGGCATTAATCCGGTAAGCCCGGGCGAGTTTCTCCCCTCGCTCCTGGTAGCGGAGGATAAAGTCTTTGGAGTTTTTGTTCCAGACCGGACGCCTCATTCCCCAGGGAGCGGGGTTTAAGAAAAGGTCGACCTTCACAGGAGACTTGTTTTGAACGAAGAAGACGCACGGCCGGGGGATATCGAGGACATCCCCGGGGAGCTGGTACGTTCGGGAACGCAACTTGGCAAGGAACTGATCTTTGGGCGAAGATTCGATAAGATGGACGGTGGATTCCAGTCCTCG
>JABAOH010004078.1_pt1 | contig 15921 bp, 18 predicted proteins | sample 7062181 | NCBI WGS metagenome assembly JABAOH01 (sample SAMN14538630, study PRJNA623070) | marine sediment metagenome | biome: marine biome [ENVO:00000428]; feature: marine pelagic biome [ENVO:01000023]; material: deep marine sediment [ENVO:00002113]; isolation source: pool of 5 deep marine...
AGGCTTAAACCTCCTTTAGGCGAGGAATAACCAATGGCAAAATCAAGGAAATATGTTTTTCCTAACCAAGCTCTCGTTGAAGTTAAACCCGGATGAGGTGGGTTGGGGTCGATCCGATATCCCTTTTTAATTAGTTTTTGTTTGAATAATTCGACTTCGTTTTTCTCTGAACTGACCTGAAGATAGAGGTCAACATCGTCGTGTTTTCTAACTAGTTTGCCGTGGGCATAAGCAGTGATTGCTACTCCACCAAGAAACCAATGGGGAATTTCTAGTTTCTTAGCTAGAGAGTGAGAATCATGGATAATTTTAATGATTTTTTTCTGGGGCATGCTCAAATTTTACCACAGCAAAAACAGTGTTATAATTTTGTTAATGTTCGAAGTCATTGGTCTGCTCATTCTTCTTTTAATTGCTCTTCTCTGGATCCCCTATATTCAAAGAACAACTAAATTTGGGGCACCTTTTGTGGCCATGGAACCAGACGTGGTTGAGAGAGTGATGAAATTAGCGGAAATCAAAAAAGGCGATGTCTTTTATGATTTAGGCTCAGGAGACGGAAGACTAGTAATTGCCGCGGCTCTTCATGGTGCTCAGGCCCATGGAATAGAAATTGATTGGACAAAGGTGATTTACTCAAGAGCCTGGATTTATATTTTAAGGCTTCAAAAGAAGGCCAAGATTATTCATAAAGACATGTTCGAAGTCAATCTAAATGATGGTGACATAGTCAGTCTTTATTTACTTCAGGAAACCAACCAAAAATTAAAAGAAAAATTAAAAAAGGAATTAAAACCAGGAACAAGGATTATCTCGACGGCCTTTACTTTCGAAGGCTGGAAGCCAGAGAAGGTTGACTCTCGAGGAACAGTCTATGGACCGATTTATTTATATAGGATTTAAGGTTATGATATAATTTAGCTATTATGTCAGACGCAGAAGGAGAACCAGAGATAGGTATTCCGGGAAGGGAGGAGGAATCCAGGCGCCTTCTTGAAGAGCTTTACTTTGGGCGAAGGAGAGAGAGAAGCCCACTTCATGAAATGGCGGCTGAAGGGGAACCCCGTGAAGTTAGGATAGGTGTGAGAAAAAGGCTCGCCTGGACAGAGAATGAGTCGTATATCAATGGCCGATTTCCCAAGAGTCTTTATCCTTTGCAGTTAATGACTCAGGAGCTTGTCGAAAGACGAGATGCAATTGACTTCATTTATCCTCTAGGATTGGTAAACTGGCCTGAAGGTTTAGCCAGTAAAAAAGATAAAGAAACAGGCGAGATTACTAAAGAAGGTTACGATCTTTTGACAGAGGAAAGTCAAGAGAAACGAGAGGAACTTGTTGGTACCCTGGATTCGGCTTATAACGAAGCCCTGGCAAGAACCGGCTTACTAGAGAAGATGCGAGAGCAGGATGTCTTTCTCGATGATGTTGGTAATTATTTGGAAGTCTACTTTCTTCGATATGGTAAAGAAAGATTGCCTAGCCACTTTTATGGAGTGATTTTGAGAAGTCCAGAGACAGTTGAAGGATTTGTTCCATTTGGGAGAAAAGTAGAAACAGCTTTTGACGCCTTTAAGGAAATTGGCGAAGGCAAGGCCAAGATTACTCTTCCTAATGGAAGAGAAAAAATACTTCCCAACATTTTTTCCTTAGCTCCAAACCGTGGTCTCATGCAGCTTTCTCTTGAAAAATATATTATGCCTAAGTTGGCAGATTTGAGAGGAGAGGTCGACCGGACAAAATTAGAAGAATTTGAAGATCAAGGAGCGCTTAAGGGGTTTGAAACCCGTGATGACCTTGAGGCAGCAATTCTTGCTTTTGGACTATTTAGACACATGGATATGGGAATTAAATACGCCATGGGAATTGGAGAGACGGGCAAGCCATTTGATCCGGAGACGGCTACACCAGAGGACTTGAAAGAATTAGGCATGGAAATGCCTTTTATCACTGGTGACCATGCAAAAATGTTAATTGAAACGCGACGTTGGACTGAGTGGGGAAGGGGGCAAGACGAAGATTGGGGAGAAAGAAGGGAGCATCCGAGACCAGCCGGAGCACCAATGTCCTTTGGGTGCTATCCGATTTTGATCACCTCAATGCCAGAAATAATTGTCACTGAAATGGTGGTGGACCAGGAAATTAGAAATCAAATAAGAAATGAAGTGGGTCATGACAATTTTAAAGTGGGTAAGAAGAATACGATCAAAATGTCGGTCCATGATCGATGTTTTAAGAGCAAGAGAAAAATTGAAGTTACGGTTAATCCTGAGACAGAAAAGGAGGAAAGAGAAGTAGAGATTACTTATCAGCCTAAAACTCTGGCAGAAATAAAATGGGATGATGTTGAAATAATTAATATTGATTCTGAGGGTGATTGGTTGGAAGTCGCCTACGGAGTTCGTAGTGACGCTTTTGAAATACCTAAAAAACTCCAAGGCTATTATGCTTATGTGAGTATTTTTAAAGAGGTGATAAGAACAGATTTTCCCAAACAGCTTTCAGAAATAATGACCACAGGCAAACTTAGGGGGATGAGTAAAAAAATCGATATCGCTATGAAAATGTTGGGTGGTGCTTACAACTTAAGTGAATCAACTAAAAAGAAACTAAACAATTATATAAGAGCAGTTTTCATTGGTTCATTAGGAGCCGCAGCTTCTGAGACAAGTGATTCGGACCGATTATCCCTAGAGAAAGGGTGGGTAGCTACTCAGTATGAAGGCACTCAAAAGGGTGGAGATGTTAGCAAGCGTCTCCTCGAGGCTGCGAGAGTTTCTGGTTTTTTACCGGTTATGGAGGATGGTAGGCTTGATTCTCAGTATGAAGCTTTGGCTGAGAAAATTCGCAAAGGAAGAGAACCAATTTTGCCTAAAGACAGCGGAATTTTTGAAGAGGATGAGCTTAAAGAACTAAAACCGCTTTACCCTCTAGGTCTTTAGTATTAGGATTCATAACCCAAGGCGTTAGCCACTGACTTTCTTACGCTTGGCGGAACCCTTGAGAGAAACCCCGGAGGACTTTTAACGAGTTTTCTACCCATTTCTTTTTTGATTTGGTCTGCGGTTGTTTCTTTAAGCCCCCTCAGAGGTCGAGTTGCCTCGTTGAAGGCAGTTTCAATAGGGTTTTCTAATCCTTCTTTGGTCATTCAGTTTCTATCTTAAGGTTTTTTGTACCCTAAAGCGCCTCCTATTGCTTCTCGCCATGATCCAGGTATTCTTCCAATGATTCGCGTTGTGGGTCGAGCTTCGGCAATAAATCCACCAACGCCAGCTTTTCCTGCTGTTAATCCAACTTGTCCGACTGTGATTATCGGTCCAAAAGCCTGGCCTATCGCTGTTCCATAGGCAAACGGTTGACCAGAGAGGAAGGATTGGATAATATCTGCTGCTCTTGGAGTGAGGAGAAGGATTACTAAGCTGACTAAGGTGACGATAATAGCAGCAATAAATAATTCCATTCCACCAGGAGCGGTGGTTCTTTCGACGATAGTTTGTTGCATTTGCTGAATGGCAATGGTGGTCTCGCCTGGCTTATCGAAAAGGATATCAAAAGCCTGATAAAACCAATCTCTCCAGGCGACAACAGTCAGGTAGCCGGCTAGAAAAACCATGGCTAAAACTGTTGGTAAAACTGCCAAGTTTGCTAGTATAATTCTGAACCAAGCGGAAATAGCATTGCTGCCTGGTAGAGCACCGACAAGAATAATGAAGGGAGAGAAAATCAAACTTAACACGACCATTACATAAGCTTTTAATAACGTCCATAAAAGCCGCAAAAGAGCGATGAAAAAAACAATTGCCAAAATCAAGGCAGCGATGCCTAAACCGATAGCAGCTAGACCTCCTGAGGCAGCCGTAGGAATGATAGAAATGACAGCAATACCCCCAAGAATTCCTAAAATCAAGAAGGAAACTATGATTGGCGGAATTCCTACCCAGAAGATTGTTGTAAAGAGGGTGGGAGCATCCGTAAAAGTAGATGCAGGAATTCTATCGTAAAGTAATTGAGGTAGGTCAGGAAGACCTCTGAAAGTGAAAATGATTAAATTACTGATAACCATCATGATGTCAATCATGAAGCCAACAATGGCGTAAGAAAAGGTGATCAGAAGAAGAGCAACAATGAGTTTTGGTAAGGCATTTTCAATAGTGATTACTGCTTGAGGCGAGATTTTGATTCGAAACATAATGGCAAAACCTATAAAGATAAAGATGATGATAAACAATCCATAACTTAAATCTCGGAACTTGGTCCAAATTGATAAATAAGGGCGCATTCCTTCAAAGCCAACACCTTGTTCTTGAGCGTATGTGGGAGAAACGATGTTCAATTTTTGCCCCATGTAGGCTAGATAATTAACTCCCGAGGCTGGTGGACGAGCGTAAATTCCAGCAATTAATCCCCCTGTAAGACTAAGTAGGCCACCTCTTTGATCAGGGGGACAGGTGAAGCAGTAAAAAAAGGAAATTAGCGAGCTGACAGTTGCCTTGATAGTTTCAAAAACAAAACTTTGAAGATTCATCTCATCTGTATAAAAGACTGCATTTTCGAAACTTAGGTGGTAACCCGGCATTGGTTGAGTAGAGTAAGCAAGAATTGGTTTGACTGCTAAACAAAAAAATAGAAGAAAAACAGCTAAAACTAAAGCGATTTTGCGTTTAGTGAAGAGTTTTTTTAGGAATTTGAGCAGGTCCATAAGAGTGGAAAATTGATAATCAGTAATTTGAGATTAGCATTAAATATTTCAAAATTCAAGGTTAGTCTTCTATGTAGGGCATCAAGACTTTAGTGGTTACCCATTCTTTTGCTTTTTGAACTCCACCAAGATGATTGAAATAAAATTCTCCAGTTGAAGGCTCAATTGACTCAAACCCTGTTTGAGTATAACTAATATCGCTAGCAGCATCGAGGTCTTCGAATTGGGGAATCTGAGCCGGTCGGAAGATATTAAAAATTCCCATGGTGTCAGCCTTAGTGGTCTGCTCCCAAATTGGGGTGAGATAGGGATGGGAAAGGTTAATACCGATTTCCCGGCTGACTGTTCTGTCTTCTGGGGTTTCGCATTCATGATTACAAGGACAATCTTTCAGCAAAACGCACGCAGGACAATCGTATTCACACGGCGTATAAGGATATTCATCAAACATGTCAACCGCATCTAAACCGATTTCAATTTTGTCACAGCAAAGTTTGTCATTAGGATTAGAATCAGCGATAGCAGTTAAATCACATTGGTTGACAGGGAGAGCTTCGGGCAAACCACAAGCAGGAGCAGGAGGACCACCTATACAATCACCCGAGACGCCTGTTTCCGTGAAAGTGACAGTACAAATTACCTCACCACTTGGAATGCAGAAATCTCCTCCTCCATCTGATCCACCAAAGCCAACCCAGACTCGAGCTGTAAATGTATCTCCTGGTTGAGCGTGAACGGAAAAAGGAGTTGTGTAAGCATCTCCACCTGAAAGACATCCTCCATTAGCAGCTCTTCCCCAGCCTGGGCTGGGGTGGAGGGTCCAGCCTTGTCCATTGGAGCCGCTGATCACTGTTGTGAAGTCATTTAATCCGCACCCACATGGTCCACGGTCAGCACAAAACTTCCAACCCACATCGTAAACACCATTCTTTGGAGCATTAGCACTTAATTTAAGGCTTAAAGATGGGTAGGGATCAGCGCACCCTTGTGCTAAAAGAGTTTTTTCTCCTAAAACTTTTTCTTCGGTAGAGCTGGCGATGAGAGGCTGAGTTGATTCAGCAGAAGCTAAAATCGGCGCGGTTTTCTTTTGGGTAATTATTCCTCCTTCTGATATTGGAAGGAGTATATTTTGAATTTTCTGACTCGTTTCATAAAGTCGAGCCACATGAGGTACTCTTTCAATTTGAGCATCAGGGTTATTGATAATGAAGGTATCAGGGGGTTTAGAGCCCAGATAAGGATAAATCCCGCCAGGCGTATCTTCCCGAGAAACCATGGGTACGACTTCCCAGAGCCTTCCCCATTCAGATTTTTTCCACTCTTGCCACTTTTCAACATAATTTTCTTCATCGGGTTCGGGCGGAAAATTACCTTTAAGACTAGCCAACCTGCTAGTTTCATCGGAAATATGCCCCCAAGTTATGATGTCAGGAAGAGGCAAGAGATTGTAGGCATTAATTAAGGCCCTTATGGCTTGAAGATCAATGTCAAAAGGCCAACCTCTTGGATAAGCACAATAGTGAGCTTTGTCATTAAGAAAATCGATAACTTTTTCATCGCCTAGCCCCCCTCTTTTGGCTATCGCAATAACTACGTCGGCCAAAAAAGGAAAATCCCAACAAAACCGGCCTGTATACTCAAGTTCATAATTATGAATATTGCCCTCTTTAAGGTTGTTGTTTGCCTCCTGGGCTCTCTTGACCATCTCCTTTTTAAGTTCATCTTGATATTCCATGGGTGTTAGTTTCCGCAATACCCCCGCATGGTTTACCCAATCAAGCCAGTATTGATGATAATCATTTGCCACCTCGTAATATTCGTTTGTTCCATCAAAATAATCAGCTAGGTATAATTCTTCATTTTCTTCTCCCTTTTTACCCACAAAAGGAATTTTGGTTCGGGTGGGGTCAATAGTAATGTTTCCTCCCCATTTTTTTATAACCCAGGCATCGCCTTCGCACTCTTCATCTCTGTCTTGCCATTCCCATGAGACAGTATCAAAGACCGTAAAGCTGGTGGCGCAAGAATAGCAAAAGTTACTAGTGGCATTGCAAAGATCACAATCTTGATCATAGTAGGGCCGGGAGTCTCGGTCACCAGTAAGATTGGGGTCGCAATGAACTACACTAGGAGAATAAGTAGGTGGTGGAGGAGAGGGATAGGGGCCAGGCGAGGGAGAGGGATATGGGCTGGGTGCTCCAAGAGTGATGACAACATCAGCTGTGGGATTCTGGGGTGAAATCGTTGCTACGCCACTGCCTTGTTCGCCATTAGGGTCGGTGGCGGTTACAGTGTAGCTGACATCGCTGCCACCTGGAAGGATATTGTAAGGAACCGACATTGAAAACCGACCGTTGCTATCAGAGGTTGCGGTGGGAGGTTGATCGAGGGGAAAGCCAGGTATAGTAGCTATAACTGTAGCGCCTGCAACTGGTTCGCCATTTTCATCGACAACCGTACCGGTGATCGTGCCCGCTTGAGCTAAGACAGAAGAGGGAGAAAATAATCCAATAATCCAATAACCAAATAGCCCGATAACCAAAGAGAAAATTATCCCTTTTATTCTCATACGCCAATCTTAAAGATAGTCACTTGAATACCGGTGAAGTATTCAATAAACCTGAGAATAAGCCAAATGCCAATCAGAAGAACCAGACCTAAAATTGCGTAAGTAAGAGTGTTTTTGGCTGATTCAGTTGCCTTCGGATCGCCACCAGCGAACATAAAACGAAAGCCGCCAATAATCAAGAAAATAAAGAGAACAACAACCGCAATCTCCATGGCTAGATTGAGAATAATTTGGAAGATAACCTCTGAACACTTAATCGTAGGGACTGTAGCAATGGGATCATCGGCCTCATTTTTTAGAGTTACCATACAATCAGACCAAGGCGATTCTTGAGCTAAAACAGGTTGAGGTAAGAGAAAAAGAAATAGCAAAAGAAAGGCGCCGATTTTTCTATAGAGGCACTTCATTTAATTAAAGTCTATTATGGGATGGAAGGAGAAGTCAAGGGTGTTTTGATTACATAAAAACACTCCAGCCTTATTCTGTCCTTTTTGGCCCCAAGAACAGTTTTTTGACAGAGTGCTTTTTAGCTACCCATAATAGTGGGTATCTTTAAATCAAAAATATCGATGTCGAAAAAGGTGTTGAGCAGTGTGGCTATTGCCCAAGCCGAAAAGACGATTACTAGGCCGATTAAGGCGGCCGTGATTCTTCCTCGGGCAGATTCAGCGGCTGCTTTGTCTCCTCCTGTGGTCATCCACTGAATACCGCCAATAATCAGGAGGAAGAAAAAGACCAGAGCAGCAACAATCATGATTAATCTGACCGCAAAAGAGATAAAGTTTTCCACTCTTAGATCATAAAGGTTTTCAAAAAAGGTTCCCCCTGGTTTAAGCTCAATATCATTCGCCAAGACTGGCATGGCTGAACTTGCCAACATAGTCGCACTCAGCCAAAGAGAGGACAGTGCTTTTTTCACTTTGACTTCACCCCCTTTCGTTATTCTAAAAATAATCCTGAAATATCAATTTTGGTTAAATCGAAACCAAAAAGAATTTCAATTAATTTCAGTATAGCATAAACAGCGAAAACAATCATTAGGCCAATAAGAGCGGCCATTAATCTCCCCCGAGCAGATTCCAAACTCTTGGGGTCACCACCGGCTGTCATCCACTGGATCCCACTGAGGATAACCATGAAGAAGAAAATTAAGGCCGCGATGATAAAAACAAGAATGATGATATTATTTAAAAGAAGCTGAAGAAAAAGTAAGCCCGGATTCTCTTCGGCCAAAAGATTTTTTAAGGTTTGACTTAAGACTGGATTGGTGATTTGGTAATCCATTTATTCGCTCCAAAGGTCGGTGATAAACTCCCAGGGACCAAGAATATTCAAGCCTATCATTCGACCAATTAAAGAGATAAGGAAAATAGCGGCAATGATAATAACAATGCCGGCGACCGCACTGGTAATTCTACTAGCTGCCTCTTGAATCTTGGTTTTATCTCCACCAGAGGAGACGATTTGAATCGCTCCAATAAAAAACTGAAAGATGAACCAAATAGCGGCTGAGATAGTCATGATGCCGACAACAGCTGAGAGAATATCAAAGAAGAGCCTCAAAGCTCCTTCTAAATTTGCCCCAACTGTTCCTAAAGGCCCAAGGCCTTCAAGAGAGCCCAGGGGCTTTTCTACTTGAGCAAGTAAAACTGGTTCGTGATTGCTACTCAGGACCATAGATTTTAGGTGAAATGATAGCACCAGGATCGCCAAATAAAAGCCAACCAAAAATGACTGCCAAAACAAATGAACCAGCAATTAACAATAAACCCATTAAAGATCGCCAGATTTTTGACCAGGCTTCGCCAATTTTTTTGGGATCACCGCCAGCTGACATGAATTGATAGCCAGCAATAATAATATTAAAAAAAGCAAAAAGGCCACCCAGAGTAATCAGGAGTTTGAGAAGAGCATTGGCAAAGGGGATAAGACCGGGAACAGGCGAATCGGTTTGGCCTGGTTGTCCCATCCATTTACTAATTGCTTCTGGAGGTCTGATAGGGCCAATTATTTGGGGAAAATAAACCATTTTTATAATCCTGACTCGAAAATATTTATTCCCGTGATGACTTCAATTATTTTAATTATCCAATAGGAAAGGAAAATAATCAAGAAGCCGATTAGGGCTGCGCCAACCGCTTTACCGCCTCGGGCAGTTTGTTCAGGATTACCACTGCTTGAACCCATGATAATACCAAAACCACCAAAGAGAAGAAGAATGAAGAGAAAAATGCCGGCCAGAACATAGACATTGGGAAGAAGAATATTAACCAGGGTGCCTAAATTAGGAAAAATCTCTGCAATTCCTTTGCCACCCAAAAACTTAAATTGTTCACCGATATTAACCCCTTCTTGAGCTAAAACTGGGTTAATCATGACTTCAGTCTAGCAATCTCAATTTCTAGTGTCAACCTTTCTGAAGGGAAAGAGATTAATTTTGCGACTTAATATATACAGATGGAAGCTAAAACCTATTTAGCTGATTATTCTCGTCAAGCAGAAGAATTTCTAGATCAATTTTTTGCTCAAAAGGAAAAAGAAGCTTTAAAAATTGCTCCTGAGACAGCCAAGTTAATGAACATCTATCGTAATTATATGCGAGGAGGAAAAATGGCGAGAGGAGCGCTAACAGTTTTGGGATATCGAATCGCTGGTGGAGACGGTTTAAAAACGATTTTGCCTGCTTCAGTGGCAATTGAAATTTTCCATAGTTTTCTCTTAATTCATGATGATTGGATAGATCAAGACAAAACAAGGAGGGGCAAGAAGACAGTTCACCAATTATTTGGCCAAGAGCATGGAGACCATTTCGGCGCTAGTATGGCCGTTATTTTAGGCGATGCTGGTGCTTTCTTGGGCTATGAACTAATTACTTCTTCATCGTTCCCAGAAAAAAGAAAAATCAGAGCCCTTCGTCTTCTCAATGAATTTTTATTAAAGACTGCTTATGGTGAAATTCTCGATATTAAATATGATTATTTACCGAAGATAACTTGGGAAGAAATTTATCTTGTCCGGAAGCATAAAACAGCCTATTATACTTTGGTGATGCCCCTTTCTATCGGAGCAGTTCTTGGGGGGGTCAAGCCTGCAAAATTGAGATTGATCGAGAAATATGGACTACCAATCGGGATTGCTTTTCAGCTTCAAGATGATATCTTAGGAGTTTTTGGCAATTCAGAGAAAACCGGTAAGTCAGCCGAATCTGATATTCGTGAGGGAAAAAAGAGCTTGCTCTATACTAAGGCCTTAGAATTAGCCAAAGCCAAAGAAAGAAAATATCTATTAGAACATTATGGGAAGGAAGGTTTAACCAAGAAAGAGATTGATAGAATTAGGCAGATTATCCAGGAAAGCGGTGCTTTAGCTTACTCTCAAGAAAAGGCTAAGGAGTTAGTTGAGCAAGGAAAAAGTTTTATTAATCAAATAACCAGTAATCAGGAGTTAAGAGATGTCATGGAGAGCTTGGCCGATTTTATGATTAAGCGAGAAAATTAGAATGGTAGAACGGCGGGTGAAGTTTCGATTATTGGTTGGGAAAGGCCAAAAGATTTGTTCTCTCGACCTTTGTTAAGAGGTGGAGTAAAGAAGATTTTGGGAGAGTGTCTTGACAATAATGTTTTTAATGAGATTGAGAACCTTGGTCAAAATGGGCTTTTGCCCCTCTCGATTCCTAACTTAAAAAAAGCGGAGGAGAATCTTTAGAATTAATGGAAAAGTTAGTTTTAGTTAAATTTGGAGGCAGCTTGATAACTGACAAAACAAAACCGTTCACTTCCAGGCCAAAAACGATCAGGCGGCTTTGCTTTGAATTGGCTAAAGCAAGGAAGAAGAAAGGCCAACTTCTAGTTGTTGGTAATGGTGGTGGTTCTTTTTCTCACCAGCCAGCGGTTGAATACCAAACAACTGAAGGAATTATTAATCAGGATTCTTATTATGGTATGGCTGTGGTTCAGGATACAGCGGCCCAGTTTAATCGGATGATTATTAAACAATTTTTGGATATTAAGGAGAATGCCTTTGGTTTAAACCCATCAAGTTTTATGATTAGTAAAAACGGTGAGATTAAAAAAGCTTTTTTGGAGCCAATTCTTAAGCTTCTAGGGCTTGGAATGTTACCAGTCATTTATGGCGATGTCGGTTTAGATGAAGAAAGTGGCTGTTGTATTCTTTCAACAGAGAAGATTCTCAATTATCTAGCTTTAAGACTAAAAGCCAAAGGTTATCAAACTGAAAGAATTGTCCTTACTGGCACTACTGCTGGAGTTTATGATTCCACTGGAAGAACAATTAGAAAAATATCTCCAAATAGATTTAAAAAAATAAAAAAAGAAATTGGACCTTCTGATGGAATTGATGTTACTGGCGGAATGCTTCACAAGGTTGAAGAGGCAGTCAAATTGGCTAAAAAAGGAATCGAAACCTGGATTATTAATGGCAAGATCGCTGGAAGTCTTGAAAAAGCCATTTTGGGCCAAGAGACAAAAGGAACATTGATCGAAAATAGACTTTGAATATTTAAAGTGATAAAATTCTGATTTGAAACCCAAGAGTAATTTTTATAAAATTAGAGAATAGGAAAATGGCTAAAAAAAGTAATAATATTCCTACTCACATTGCCATTATCATGGATGGTAATCGTCGGTGGGCGGCTAAAAAAGGTTTGGGCCCGATTGAAGGCCATCAATACGCAGCTGAAAAAGCAATTGAACCGATTGTTGAACGAGCCCTTGAAAAAGGGATTAAGTTCTTAACTTTCTGGGCTTTTTCCACTGAAAACTGGAAAAGAGATAAAAAAGAGCTTAAAGGCCTTTTTGAAATTTTCCGAAAAGGCTTAGAAGAGAAAACCGAAAAATTAGACCAAAAAGGAGTTAAACTTCAAATTTTAGGCGATATCGCCAAATTTCCTAAGGATATTGCCAAAAAAGCAATCGAAGGAGTTAAGAAGACAGCCAAAAACGATAAGATTACAGTTTCCTTTGCTTTAAATTATGGTGGCCGACCAGAAATCTTAAGAGCAGTTAAAAGAATGCTTGAGGAAAAGGTTTCTTCCAAGAAGCTAAATGAAACCATTTTTTCTTCCTATCTAGACACCAATGGTATGCCTGACCCTGATTTAATTATCCGAACCGGAGGTGAAAAAAGACTCTCTGGCCTACTGCCCTGGCAGTCAGTTTACGCTGAAATTTATTTTACTGATACTCTCTGGCCAGACTTTACTCCAAGCAAGTTTGATAGAGCGATTGCTGATTATCAAAAGAGAACAAGGCGTTTTGGTGGGGGCAAGTTTTCTGAATACAAAAAACAATCTTCTTAAAAGATCTCCGGCAAGCCAAAAACGACCTGAAGAATTTGGATAAGCCACCAAGAGGCAAAGATAATGATAAAACCAATAACCGCAAATAAGATTTTCTGACCACCTGATTTAAGTCCCTCAGGATTACCAACAGACATCATTAACTGAAAACCACCGATAATGAGCATTAAGAGCAAGCCCAAGCCAGCCAGAACATAAATAAAAGGGATGAGCATGGTTATAATCCTGCCAATAGTTAGACTGGTCCAGCCACCTATTTTGCCTGTCGAAGGAAAAAATTTTAAGAGATCGTCGAGGTTAATACTTAAGTCAACCCCATTTCCTCCATTGCCCCCTCCATTTTCAATCGGATAAGCCAGGACCTCTTTGACTAATTTGAATTTACTCATTTTTATTTTCCGAAACCAGGGATTTGTAAAATCTCGACTCCAATTAATTTTAATATAAAAACAGAGAAAATGATAAATAAAAGGCCAGTTAAAGCACTGGTGATTAATTCGCTGCCAGACTTCATTTTCTCTGGATTACCAGCTGAAGTCATGATTTGGAAAGCACCAAAAAGCATTAAAAGAAAGGCAATTCCTCCAGCCACACCCAAAGCAAGATTCAAGAGTTGCTGAATAAAACTTTGGAGGTTGTGGGGGTCAATATCACCAATCGCGGTGCGGATTGAACCTCCCTCACCACCACCAGGTCCAGGAGGTGTAATTTGAGGCACTGCAGCATCTCGGCAGATATTAGGTCCTCCTTGATATTCTGGCATGCAAGCCTTACATTCATCTGGGCATTGGGAGACGCTAGTGCAAGGACTACCACAAGATAATTGGGTTGGAGTAGTGCCTGCAGGCAAACAACAGGTATTTGGCAAGCGCCCCAGTTTTAAACAGTCCCAGGGGCCATCATCAATTTCTCCTTGACCACAAGCTGTCTTGCAGCTGCCTCCAGCGGCTTTACAATCTTCTCCATTTGCCGCTAGAGAAGTCTGATTAGAAATAGCGAAGAAAAGACCAAAAAACAAAAGAAAGAGAAAAATTTTCCTCATTAATTCAGTCTAGCATAGGGTGTCTTGCGGAGCAAGACTATAGAATTAATCTAATTGCTCCAATTTCTAATTGACCTAAATTTTTTGGTTATTGGATAATTAGTTGATTAAATGATTGGATTATTAGCTTCTGTGCTATAATTTGACTCAGAAATGAAGGTTTCAAAACTGCTTTACTACCCCATTGTTATATTACTGATTCTCTTCTCCATTTATCCAATTATCCATTCATCCACTTATCCAACCTTCGCTCGTGAATGCAATGAAGGCGATCCTCAACTTCAGGAAATCTGCCTTCAATTAAATAAATTAGAAGCAGAAAAGGCCAGTCTAGAAAAAGCGACGGCTGGTTTAGAGAGCTCGCTTCAAAACATTGAAGATAGAATTAATCTTATCCAAAGAGAAATTAATGCCGCCAATAGTCGTCTTAATCAATTGGCAACTGAAATCCAGGAGCGAGAAATTGAGCTTGAGGTTCAGAAAGAGTTATTAGCTGTTAAAGTCAGAAATTATTATATTAGCAATCATCGTTTCTCACCTCTCTTAATTTTTCTTTCTTCAACTAATGCGGCTGAAATCACCCGCGAGCTTTTCTATCATCAATCAGCCGCTGATAAAGATAAAGAGATTATTGTCGAAATTGGTCAAAACTTGCTTGATTTAAAAACTGACAAAGAAGATTTAGAAAGCCGGAAAACTAGCTTGGCCAGTCTTCAGGCAGATCTAGACAGACAGGCAGAGCCTTTGAGAAAAGACTTGGAAGGAGCCAAGGCCTACGAGCAACAACTCTCTGCTCAGATTGCTGAGCTGACTGCTAAACAGCAGGCAATTTTATCTGCTCGAGCCGGAACTTTTACTACTAGTGTTGGCGAGGTGCCGATTAGTAATATTCCTTGTTCTGGTCCACCAGGTAGTCCTTCTTATTGTGATCCTGGAGGCGGTACTTGGTTTGCTGGTTTTTCTTTTGGTGCTTGGACCCATCGTAAAGGAATGAGTCAGTACGGAGCTAAAGGCAGAGCGGATAATGGCCAGAATTTTGAACAAATCCTTCAAGCCTATTATGGTAAAACACCAGTCGGTAAGGATACTGGCGGTACGATTTCGGTTGAAGGTTATGGTGATTTAGATTTTGAGAATTATTATTTAATGGGCATTGCGGAAATGCCCTCTTCTTGGCACGTGGATGCCTTAAAAGCTCAGGCAGTGGCGGCTCGAACCTATGCTTATCGTTATAAAGTTGAAGGCCGGACAATTTGTACAACTCAATCCTGTCAGGTTTTTTCCAAGAGCAAAGCTGATAATCCTCCGCCAGAGTGGCGAGCGGCGGTTGAACAGACAAAAGGCTTAGTGATTGAAGATGTGGTCACCTTTTATTCTTCAACCGCTGGAGGTTATTTGACCACCATGGGTTGGGATACGACTGATGGTCAGGGAGGCCCAGGTTTTGCTACCCGGGCCTGGGAAAGCAAGGCCGGCTCACCCTGGTTCTATAGTGCCTGGTTCACTTCGAGTTACACAGCTAGTTCAGCCAAGTGTGGCCGGTCTCATCCCTGGCTCAATCAGGAAGAGACAGCTGATATTCTTAATGCCTGGTTAGTTTTAAACCAACAAGGAGGCGACGAAAGGATTCTGCCGATTACGATTAATGAGTGTCCGATTGCCGGAATCTCCGGTAATCCTTATTCAATGACTGAATTGAGAGACAAAGCCAATAGTTCGGGTGGTGCTTTTACCAGTGTCTCTGATGCCTCAGTTACCTACAGCAACAATGGTGAGACGAGTTCAATTAATTTTTCAACCAACAAAGGATCGGTTAATATTTCTGGCTCTGAATTTAAACAGGCCTTTAACTTAAGAGCGCCAGGCTACATTGCCATCCGGAGTTCGTTATTCAATTTTGAGAAAAAATGATAAAATTAGACGATGCCTGATTTATACGTTTCCAAAGACAAAAAAAAGCCAACTAAGCCTAAGAAAAAAGAAAAAGAGGTTAAGAAAAAAGATCTCGGAAAAACAACCAGTCCGATTTCTGCTTTTGCCCCCAAACCTAAGAGAGTTCAATTTGAAACTCAGGCTGAAGAAGAGGAAATAATTCTTCTTTTAAGAAAACACTGGGTGACTAATGTTCCCTGGATTGTCTTAGGCTTTTTCTTTATCTTGGCTCCTTTAATTCTCCGCTGGTTCCCTCTTCTGAGAGAATTACCGGTTCGCTATCAATTAATGGGAGTGATTATTTGGTATTTGCTGACAACGATTATTATTTTTGAGAGGTTTTTGACTTGGTATTTCAATGTCCA
>JABAOH010012437.1_pt2 | contig 15918 bp, 13 predicted proteins | sample 7062181 | NCBI WGS metagenome assembly JABAOH01 (sample SAMN14538630, study PRJNA623070) | marine sediment metagenome | biome: marine biome [ENVO:00000428]; feature: marine pelagic biome [ENVO:01000023]; material: deep marine sediment [ENVO:00002113]; isolation source: pool of 5 deep marine...
TAAACGAGGGAATACCTGACCAGACTTATGATACGTGGAAGATGAAGGGAGAGAGCGCTTTTGTGAGCATACTCTGGCTGGCAGCTTTAAAGGCAACTTCTAAAATGGGACAGACTTTAATAGATCAGGGATTTTCTGAAGCAGATGGAATCGCTATTAAGGAGACCATAGAAAAATATAAATCATGGTATAATTCCGGAAGAAAAGGCTTACAAAAATTGTGGAATGAAGGTGGAGGATACTTTAACATCGATGCTCACACAGATGATATCATGACCGATCAACTCTTTGGTCTCTGGTACACAAAGATTTTGGGATTAGAGGAAGAGGAGAGCGACCGGATTGTTCCGCTTAAACAGGCAAAAAGAGCCTTGCAGACCATTTATCAAAAGAATGTCCTTGGTTTTGGCAATGGTTTAATGGGAGCTGTGAATGGGCGAAATTCGCAAGGAAAGCAGCTCTACAGCCAGCAGGGTGATGAGGTCTGGACAGGAACCACCTATGCCTTCGCCTCCAATTGTATTCTTCATGGATTGGTAAAGGAGGGGATGCACACAGCTTATGGTGAATATTATGTGGTCTACAGTCCCTATGGGCAAGGTTACTTTTTCAAGACCCCTGAGGCTTATTGTAATCCCGAAGAGGGAATGTGGAATAAACCCGATACAAAATATGGAGAGAAGCTGTTCCGGGCTATGAAATACATGCGTCCAGGAGCTGTCTGGGCAGTGCTGGAGTCCTTGATACAGAGTAAAAGTGGTAAATGACTTTTTCAGTATTCTATAATAATATCTCAATTAGTATTTAAGGTCATTTAGTAGCAACGCGATTTTAGCTTGGCAGAAAAATGAAAAAACGTAAAATTCTCCTGTTAGCTGGAATAAGTATAGGATTAGTCATTGTTTGCCTAATTTTCTATCTGATTTTTTGGCCCGAGAAGGATCCAATAAAGGAATTTGCATCAATACTCGTCGAACATGGAATAGACAAGCCCAATATCATCCTGATCACATTGGATACGACCAGAGCGGATCATCTACCATGCTATGGCTATTCTGGCGTGAAGACACCTCATCTTGATTCTCTAGCCAGACAAGGCGTTGTGTTCGAACAGTGCACCGCCTCTTCTGCCTTAACCCTTCCATCCCATGCCTCAATGATGACCGGTCTGTATCCTACTTTTCATAGAGTAAGAGTGAACGGCAACACGGCTTTATCTTTGGAGCATATGACTCTTGCTGAGCTGCTTTCCCAACAAGGCTATCAATGTGGAGCTTTCATCGGAGCTTTTGTCCTGGATGGACGCTGGGGGCTAAAACAGGGATTTCACCATTACGATGATCAGTTTGATTTAAAAAAGTATAAGCAACTCGATCTAGCAATGGTCCAGAGACCTGGCAATGAGGTGGTCGATGCTGCGATATCCTGGATGGAAGACCAAATAAATAAGCCATTTTTTGCCTGGATTCATCTATATGATCCTCATGCCCCGTATGAGCCTCCGGAACCGTACTTCTCTGAATACAATACGGGTATGGTAGGGCTGTATGATGGAGAAATTGCTTTCACTGATGATCAGATCGGGCGCTGCGTTTCCTGGATGAATGAGAATGGTTTAGCTAAAAACACTATCATTTTTATCATTGGTGATCATGGTGAGGGTTTGGGTGATCATGGCGAAATGGCTCACGGATATTTTATCTATGAATATGCGGTCCAAATTCCCTTTATCATTATCACTCCTTTTGAGAAACTTCAGGGCATACGTATCCGCTCTCAAGCGAGGCTCATCGATCTTTATCCCACCTTGTTAGAGATGATAGGAATTCAGATTCCAGAAGAGAACCAAGGGGAGTCGTTACTATCTGTGATTCTTCATCCTGAAAAGGAAGAAAACCAGTATGCCTATTCTGAATCCCTCACACCGAACTTGCATTATGGATGGAGCTCTTTGCATAGCTTGAGAACTCCCAGGTTCAAATACATCGATGCTCCTCGTCCTGAGCTTTATGACCTTATCGCCGATCCACAAGAATTGGATAGTGTAATAAACAGACATCAAAAAATTGCTCGAAAATTCAAAGAGACTCTAGACCAGTTGATCGAGGAATCCAGTTTAGAAGCGCCAAAGCCAGAAGCCGCAAACTTGGACATGGAAACCGTTGAGCGTCTGGCTGCTCTTGGCTATATTGGAGCGCCAGTTGCCAAGAAATCAGCTAAAAAAGGAGAGAGGGGATTAGCTGATCCTAAAGATAAACATCATATATACGAATCGGTCCAAAGAGTTGGTGAATTGATTAACAATGAAAAACACCAAGAAAGCGCTCAGATTCTGGAATCCGTCCTCCAAGAAGATCCAGCTATTCCTCAGGCTATGTTGTTGTTAGCTACCTGTTATGTTGAGTTAGGCCGAAATGATGAAGCAAAGGCTCAGTATGATTTTATATTGAAGGATGATCCAAACAGCATTCAAGCCCTGATCGGACTTGCTAACATATTATTAAAAGAAGGGAAAAAAGAAGATGTGATTGCTCTCTGCAAGCAGACACTCTCCGTAGACGATCGGAACACTCAGGCCTACACCATGATTGGAGAGGTTTATATGGGAGAAAATGACCATGCGCAAGCTCTATCTTACCTGGAAAAAGCTGTCGAAATTCAGCCAAAATTGACTAGGAACAGCTTAAATTTGGCCGCTTGTCTTGTGAATCTCAAACAATATGATAGAGCAGAAACTATTCTTAAGGATATCTTACACCAATACCCGAAATTTCCTCTGGCCCATTTCCATCTCGGGTTTCTTTATGAAGAACAGGGAAAGTTAGAGGAAGCTCAGAAGGCCTATTCAGAAGAAGTGGCTCTTTACCCTGACCATTTCCGCGCTCGTTTCAATCTGGGAAAGCTTTTGTTTAAATTTGGGGATCGAAAGGGATACATAGAGCAAATGGAAGAAGTTATCCGGATAGCTCCTGAAACTGCCGAAGGATACTTATTCTTAGCTCGAGGATTGCTGTATGAGTCTGTAGATATAAATCATGTTCTTGAGTTAGTTCAAAAGGGTCTCCCCCTAGCAAAAGCGTCAGAACTTAAAGCTTTTGGTTATTTTCTTCTGGCAGATATTTACAATCGAAAGAACCAGCCTCATAAGGTTGAAGAAGCTTTGAAAAAAGCAAATCATTTTAAATCAAAATAGGAGGAGGCCTGTGCGCTACCAGTCTTTTTTATTTTTAGGATTGATGTCTTTATTTTTCATCATAGCTTCTACTGTCCCAGGTCTATGTCAATATCGGGAGTATTACATATATGGGAAGGTTCTAGATACAAAGGATCAACCTATTCCAAAAGTGGAAATATTTCTTCGAAACACAAGGACAAGCAGAAGTTATAGAATAATAACAGATAAAAAAGGAGAATTTAAATTGGTTGGCCTTCCCCATGGAATCTACCAGGTCACTATACAAAAAGAGGGGTATAAAACGCAAACAGCTGAATGGAATTTTGAGACTCCTCAGGAAAGAATGCTGAAGGTTGAAATGCAAACAATTGTCATGGCTACAGAAGAGCAGATTAGAGAATTTGAGCGTGCTAAACAAGCCGAAGCCGATTTCAATCAGGCCACAGAAAAGATGCAGCAAAACGATTTTGATGGAGCGATAACTATTTTGAAAAAGATGGTAGAGGAAAATCCTGATGATGCCAATGCCCTTTATTTTCTTGGCATCAGTTATATTAAAAAAAATAAGTTTTCTAATGCTATAGAAGCCTTGATTAAGACGACAGAATTGAGCCCGTCTTTTCCAGGAGCCTATCATCAGTTAGGAATATGTTATCGTCAACAGAATGAATTGGATAAAGCGCTTCAGTACTATCAGATAGCTTTGGAACTCAAGCCAGACAGTGTGGATAGCTTATACAATAGGGGGCTTATCCTCTTTGAGCTGAATCGAATTGAAGAAGCGTTGACTCATTTTGAAAAAGCATTGGAACTCAAACCCGATGACCCTGAATTTCTGGAAATGGCTGGCCGCTGTTATATTCATCAGGGGGATTTTCTTAAGGCCATAGAATACCTGAAAAAAGCGAGGGATGGATATTCAGATCAGGAAAAGATCAAGTTTCTCGATCAGTTAATCACAAAGTTAAAAGAGCAAATTAAAGAATAAAAGGGGAAGGTTCTATTTATTTGATAATTTTCCATCTTCTTTGGCCTTCTATTCAAAAAATTTTTGCTTCTCTCATATAACAACAATAAAATAAACTTGCGCTGTCTATTTAACAGGAAGCATTTCCATTCCTGTGATAGATAATGATGAGGGATGTCATCCATCATAGCGAGGTTCCCATCCTTCCTCGCTAAAGACCCTCCCGCACGCCACTATGGGCTTCATATGGACAGGAATCGCTGTTCTTCCTAACCAGATAAGATGTTTTCCCTAATCACGGAGAAGGAAATGCATAAAATTTTATAAAAAAATTGATTTAAAATTGATTTAAATGTTGACAACATTGAAATATTATATTAATAATTTTTGTAAGTTTACTAAACTTACAAAGTTTATTTGTCAGCTTTGGTTAGATTCTAATGATAAAGGCAACTCGACAGCAAACAAAGACTCACAACACCCACTTGATCCTCAAAGCCATCTACTGTAAGGGGAAGATCAGCCGCGCTGACATAGCTCGGTTGACGGGTTTGACCCGGACAACCGTCTCAGATGCCGTCGCTAAGTTGATAAATGATGGACTCGTGGCAGAGGTGGGGCTTGGTCCGTCAGGAGGGGGTAAGCCTCCTATTCTACTGAGCATTGTGGATAATTCCCGTTATCTGATAGGTATTGACCTGGCAGATATCGAGTTTAGGGGAGCATTGATCAACCTCAGGGGAGAAATCAGACATCGTTTCAACTTATCAATAGATGGGCGGAATGGCGACGATGCCCTGAAGCTCGTTTATGAAATGATTGATAAATTAATCTCATTTACCGATAGTCCTATCCTGGGTATTGGTATTGGTACGCCCGGATTGATAGATTCCAAAAGAGGATTTGTGCACAATGCCGTCAATCTCAACTGGCACAACCTATATTTAAGAGATTTATTGGAAGAGAGGTACGAGTTTCCTATTCATATAGCCAACGATAGTCAAGTCGCCGCTCTTGCTGAGTTCACTTTTGGAGACAGCAAAAATATATCTAACTTAATTGTCATCAAGATAGGTCGAGGAATCGGCGCCGGTATCATACTCAATCGCCAACTTTACTTTGGGGAAAGCTTTGGCGCTGGAGAACTTGGCCATGTGGCGATTGTAGATGATGGCGAGCTCTGTCGGTGTGGACATTATGGCTGCCTGGAAACAGTAACCAGCAGCCAGGCTATCGTAGGTCGTGCACAGGCCACTGCAAAGAATAACCCTCACTCGGCTCTCCACCGGTTTATTAAAAAAACAGAGGAGATCAATACCGAAGTTGTCTCGAAGGCACTGATGGATGGCGATAAAGAATTGCATCAAATTGTTGATGAGGCAGGTCGTTATTTAGGTATGGCTGTGGCAAACTTAGTGGGCATCTTGAATGTCCAGTGTATCGTGATTGCCGGGAGCGCGGCTAGTTTTGGACAGACCTTGCTTGATCCGATCAAGAGAGAGGTGAAGCGACGTTCTCTGGCGGCGTTGGCTGATGAGACCAATATTGAGATTACCAGCCTTGGACCTGATATTGTGATTCTGGGGGCTGCCGCTTTGCTTCTGACCCATGAGCTTGGACTGCCCTGAAGACACCTTGGTTTATTTTGAAAGAGCCATTAATTTTGTATATGGGAGGTGATAATTAAGGTGAGGTTAAAGAAAAGGGCCTATGTTGTTTCTTCCACAAAACAAGGAAGAAATAGGGTTATGGAAAAAAATGATTAAAAAAGGAGGCATGAGATGCATAATTCCACAAGACGCATTTTGATGTCATGTCTGATTGCCATCTCTTTAGCCTTTTTGTCTGTTCAACTTGCTCACGGTCAATCGATCCTTTATGGTAAAGTGACAGGAACAATCATAGATGATACTGGAGAACCACTGCCAGGAGTTACCGTTGAAATTACAAGCGATGCTCTTATTACAGGTAAGCGCTCTACCATCACTTCTGCAAAGGGATCATACGTGTTCCTCAACTTGCCAGTGGGAAAGTACACGATAACAGCTACCTTAGAAAGTTTTAAAACTGTCATCCAGGAGGATATTGCTGTTTCTGCTGCATCTTCAATTACAGTAGATCTTACTATGGAGCCAGGGAAAATCGAAGAGACCGTAACTGTGACAGCCGCACCCCCTACAGTAGATTCGAAATCGTCCACGATTTCCGCCAACCTAGAGAGCGATTTACTCGAAAAATTGCCAACCAACCGGGATGCGTTCTATGATCTCTCTCTTACAACTCCAGGAATGGTTGCCAATGCCACTGCCGGTGCCGAAGGCTGGCTTAACAGTCCGAATGCATACGGTTCGATGTCGAACGAAAATGTTTTTCTCATCAACGGAGTAAATGCGACCAATCCCCGCGCATCTGCCTTAGGATCTCTGATAGCTGTCAACTACGATTCTGTAGAGGAAGTGCGCGTGATTGCCCTGGGTACAAAAGCAGAATATGGAAATTTCAGCGGGGTGGCTGTGGATGTCTTGACGAAATCTGGAAGCAATAAATTCCATGGCAATGTAGCCTTTTATTCAATGCTCGGAGATGCCGCAGACAATCAGCCAAAACCAGCTACAGAAGGACAGCAAGTTAAAGTCGGAACGATTGGGGAAGAAGATCTTTTTATAGGGGCAGGAGATGAGGTCTTGAGAAGGAATATTAAGGACTGGGAAGGTAACTTCACTCTGGGTGGACCCATTGTAAGAGATAAGGTCTGGTTTTACGGAGGCTTTGATTATGTAAAGGCGGAAACAGAAGTTCCCTTCTTTGCTGTGAACTCCACGTGGCGGGGAGCTTTAGGCGATATTAAAATCTCTGCCGAACCCTGGCTCAACCACAGAGCCTGGGTCGCCTATCATTACGAGGATAATGATGGTGACGGCACGACCTGGGATCCTCACTGGGATGAAACCATGTATTACGGCACAGCCTCAATAAACCACTCGCTCTCGGGTCAATGGCAATATCTAGCAGGCGGAGGGACGATTTTGACAGCCAAGTATCTGGGATTCTGGGCAGATGATAAGCCCCATATTCCAGATGACGCTCCCGACCATCCAGGATATATTAACTGGTGGAAATGGAACACCGCCGGCGTGAACGGCAATTTCCCTTATGTAGAAGCCCAAAAGTCCAGCCGACACACCCTCCAGGCCGATGTTTCTCATTATGCCGAAGACTTCCTCGGAGAACATGACATCAAATTTGGTGCTCAGTACACGATTGGTCGCGGGAATTGGCTGGGCGGGTATTTCCAGGGGTATGCCAACTTTGCCTACCCCGCTCCCTGGACCCAGAACATCGACTTTCTCAAATTGTGGTATGGCGCCACAGGATTGGTCTTTTATAACAGGCAACAGCATATCAATCCCTTTCTAACTGTTCGAACGAGTGATTCCTTGGGCCTTTTCTTCGACGATCAATGGAGTCCCACCAAACGGTTGACTATAAACTTAGGATTGCGCTTTGACAAAATGACCGCCAAATATGGCAAGGGCAAAGTCTATGAGCAACCTTCTACTCCAGAAGGCATAAATGAGCCAATGACTGTCCTCCGCGACCGTCAAAGCACTGACAACATATTCGACTTCGACACCTTTGCCCCTCGAGTCGGCATCACCTATGCTCTAACAGCTGATATGAAGACTGTCTTCAGGGCCAGCTTCGGGCGTTATTTCTTTCCGCTCAGTACCGAGTTTTTGCGAAGATTCGGGCCGGATATGCCAGCTGAGACGACCTACTGGAATTACTATAATATTCCTTTTGACCTTGTTGATACAAATGGGAATAATTATGTGGATCCGGATGAAGCCAGAAACGCAACAAGGCTCCTGCATGGTGATCAATATCGTGACGACAGTTTCAGACCTTCATGGCAACCAGCATCTGAAGCTTCAGATCCTTCCTGGCGGCTCAAGGTTCAAGAGGGAGTAAAGGATCAACGCACTGACCAGATTACACTCAATTTGGAACGGGAGCTCATCCCTAATCTTTCTGCAAGTGTCACATACATCTACAAACGGACATCTAACATCCTTGTAAACTGGCCGCTGAATGAATTAACACTGCAAGAGTGGGACTTTCAAAGAGTTCCCTACACGACCCAATACGGACAAAGCTTTCAACTCTATGATCTCATCTTGAGAGATTATAACGGTGACGGCGTTATCGACGGCGGAGATGTTAATTGGGTTCACCAGCACGGAGACAATATGGTAAGGAATATGCCCGAGATCGATGGCCACAAGCCGCGTCGTATATATCATGGTCTGCAGTTCGTATTGAAGAAGCGTTATTCCGACCGCTGGCAGATGTTTGCTTCTTTCCTCTATTCGACCTCCGACGGCATGGCGGCTCGTACCAGACGCCAGGATTGGAATTTCGAAGGGCCGATGGTGACCGATGATGTCTGGATAAAGGGGCTGAATCAGACACTGAACAACATGGAAGGGCCATTGCCCTTCACACAAAAATACGAATTCAAGCTCTCCGGTTCCTATAAAATTCCTGTTGTTGAAGTTGATCTTGGTGTCCGCTTTAGGTATAACTCAGGACGTCCTCTCTGGCCGCTGGATGCAGTCCCCGTACATTCTCCTTGGGGCAATCCTCCAGGCAGCGTTGTGCTTCCACATAGTGGGACAGATTTTGTTGTCAGTATCGATCCAAAAGATCCATGGTATCTCCCCTCAGAGTATCTTCTTGATCTCCGAGTTGAAAAAACATTTAGCCTAGCTGGATACGGTTCTCTGAACATAGCCCTCGATATATTGAACGCCTTCAATGAGGACGCAGTGGTCAATGCCGGATATGGCGGAGAGATGGAGCCCATTATCGGCATGGTTTCAGGTTTAACCTTTCCTTCCCGCAAATTCAGACTCAATGTTCGTTTTCTGTTTTAGAAGGTAGAGAAATTTGATTTTTCAGCCTGGAGGGCGATGCCCTCCAGGCTCCTTTCAAAGTAAGCTCCGTATGGCAAGTTGTGGGGCATTCTGGAGAGGATTTTCGTAAAAAGTTATTATCCGAAAAGAAGAAACACATATTGAGAAGACCGCTCCAAAAAAATAATTGAAGAGACTTACATTTTCCCTGAATGTAACATTGAAAAAAAAGGCATAGGCAGCTTTTTCATGGTAGGGAATAAAGCGGGCTGTCCTCTTTCCCTTTTTCTGCTTTTTTCTTTTAAATACTGAAAGAAGTTATTCATGGTCAATTTTGCCTTTTTAGATTGGTTTTGGCTCATCATTTTCATACTCCTTATGGTTGTCTGTGGAGTCCTTTTCTATAGACTGGGAAAGAGGTCTATGGCAGATTTTTTCCTTGCGGGCCGGGGCCTTCCCTGGTGGCTGCCTGCTGCCTCTGTCTATGCCACTCACACTGCTACAGACACGCCGATGTGGGTCAGCGGTGTCATCTATAAACACGGTCTTCGTGGAATCTGGTATACTTTCTTTTCTGCCTGGTGCGCCATATCTGCCTTCGCTTCAACCCGAATCTTTCGCCGTTCTCTGGCTTACACTCAGGCTGAATGGCAGACGCTCCGCTTTTCTGGCTTAGGAGCAGAGCTTTTACGGGGATGGATTGCCGGATGGCAGGTCTTCATGAATATGTTTGTCTTAGGCTGGGTGGGAATTGCCATGGGTAAGCTCTGTCATTACCTTTTTGGCTGGCCTGACTGGCTGGGATTAGTCCTTTTTTCTTCTCTCTGTGCTGTCTATGTTTTTTTTGGCTGCCGGATACTGGGGAGTGGTTATGGCTGATTTCCAGCAAGGCGTGATCGCCTTTTCCGTCATTGTTCTTGTTTCCCTATGGGGAATTGTGGCTGCGGGAGGACCCCAAGCAATCACAGCCAAACTCAATGCTCTAGGTCAGAGCTGGCGGCTGAATCCTTTTGCGTTTTCAGGATTCACCTCTGGCGATTTTCCTTTAGTCTGGTTTCTGACCATGATGGTTATCGCTGTCATTGGGGGTTTCGGTATGGGGACAGCTATTGACTGGTATCCAGAGGCACAGCGTATCCAATCGGCTCGAACTGTACGTGATGCCAGCTACAGTATCTGGTCAGGCTCTGCTTTAATCGTTGTCCGCAATTCCCTTTGGGCTGTGGCTGTCCTTGCTTTTTTTTCACTGTATCCTCAAATCAAATCAACGGCTGACTATGAGATGGCTTGGTTTCGTCTTGGGTTTGAATTCTTGCCTGTAGGGCTAGTTGGTTTTTTCTTTGCGGCAGTGGTGGCAATCCACCTTTCGACTATTTCCACTCATCTCAACCTTGGTGCATCCTATGCTACCCGTGATCTCTATCACCATTATTTCAAGCCTAAAGCGAGTGAGAAAGAGCTAGTTTGGGTCGGAAGAGTTACTACTCTCATTCTCCTTCTTGGTTCTTTCCTTTATGGCTTGATGATGAAAGAGATAACACAGTGGCTCATTTTTGCCCTTTGGATCATGGCCGCTGGTATTTGGCTTCCTTCCATCCTTCAGGTCATCTGGTGGCGCTTTAATTGTTGGGGATATCTTTCTTCCTGGATAGCCAATCTGGGGCTGAGCTGGCTTGTTGTCTGGGTGTTGCCTGAGTTTCATGTCCTCCCTGCGCTTCCTGATTATCTTCAGTTTTGGATAATGATGGTTTTAGGGGCTTTGATATACATTCCCATAACTTTTCTAACTCCGACAGAAGATATGGATCGTCTAGTTAAATACTATGTGATGTCCAGACCCTTGGGTTGGTGGAAACCGGTGCACGTGGAAGCCGAGAGGAGAGGACTGCTTCGGGTCGAGAATAGTCAAAGTGAAGGAGGAAATTAAGATGGCTTGGATAAGAAAGAGATGGACGGCTCAGCAGGCCGATCGATGGACTAAAGAAGATTATCTGGCCTTTATAATCTCTCCTTTGATCTATATCTTGTTAGCTATAGGGGTAGCATTTAGTTTGCTTTTACTCTGGTACGGCTGGATTATATTAGGCGTGAGTTTGATCTTATTATTAATCATGATAAAAATCATCGATCCTAAACTAAAGGCCATCTCTGAAGATTACGAAATGAAGCAGAAGAAATATCTTGAAGATTTAGAAAAAATTGCTAGGTGGGAGGAGTAAAATGAGTCAGGGTTTAGCGGTTGTCATAGGAATGTCCATCGCCTATTTCTTTTCTTTCCTGGGCCTCTTGCTTGCTTATTTTTCGTACCGAAGAAAACACAAGGAAAAAAAGGATTAGTCATGTTCGGTATCATATTTCCTCTAGTCATACTCATCACTTCCTTCGTTGTAACATACCTCCTCTACCGCCATTTTTCCCGTAAGCTGTGATAAAAGGACAGGCTACTTTTTCATAAAAAGGGGGACAGTCCCCCTTTCCTCAAAAAGCTGCCAGTCGGCTTTTTTTACAATTTGAAGAAAATGAATAATTAGATTAGAGTAAAATTTGAGGAACATGAGGAAGAGAAAATTAATCCTAGCCATCTTTATCGTGACTCTGCTGAATCCTTTCTATGCCATGACGAAAGAGAGGATTAAGCTTCATGAGAAATATAAAAAGTGGATAGAAGAGGAGGTCGCCTACATCATCACATCCAAAGAAAGGAATGTCTTTCTCCAGCTTAAGACCGACAGGGAAAGAGACATTTTCATCGAGGCTTTCTGGAAGCAACGCGATCCTACTTCTGGGACGACACGAAACGAGTTCAAGGAAGAACATTACCTCCGATTGAGTTATGCTAATGAATACTTCGGAAGAGGCACTCCGCGGCCTGGATGGAAAACTGACCAAGGGAGAATATACATTGTATTAGGAAAACCAATTAGTATTGAAACATACGAAAATGTTATGAATGTTTATCCGACTCAAATCTGGTTTTACCTTGGCGATCCCAAGTATGGGCTGCCACCGGCCTTTAATATCGTATTTTTCAAAAAGGCGGGCACTGGAGAATACATCTTATACTCACCTTCAGACCACGGGCCTCAGAGCTTGATTGCCGATTATCTGGGAGACGCTAAAAACATACAGGATGCGTATCAGCGGTTAGCCGAGCTGGAACCAAATCTCGCAAAGCACACCCTTTCCCTTATTCCAAGCGAAAGATCTGTGCCGGGTCTTGTGTCTCTAGCTTCAAACCAATTATTCAGTGCGGTATTTTCCTATCCCCAGAGAAAAGTCGAGGATATTTATGCCGAAGCCATCTTGAAATACAAGGATTTCGTGGAAGTCGAATACACCGCGAATTACATAGGCAGCGATGCCATGGTCAAAGTCATTAGGCATGATTCAGGGTATTATCTCATTCATTATTCTGTTGAACCCAAGAAGCTCTCCGTGGATTTATACCAGGACACCTATAACGCTTATTTTGAGCTTGACGGGAGAGTGACCGACCTTGCAGGAAAGACAATATTTCAGTATAGCAAGCAAATCCCGTTGAGTCTCAGTAAAGAGCAATTGCAAGATTTGGAGGCAAAATCTTATTCTCTTCAGGACATGTTTCCTCTTGTGCCCGGGCATTACAAATTCAACCTTCTCGTAAAAAATACTGTTTCCAAAGAATTTACATCATTCGAGAGCGAAGTTATCATTCCACATGATGTTTCTATTCCTCAGATGAGCTCGCTGATCTTGGGTTATCGTATGGATAAAAGCCCAGGTAAGTTCAGAGACATTGTTCCTTTTCGGATAGGAGAGAACCAGATATTGTGTCAGTCGAGGAGGACTTTTGCAAGAAAGGAACCTTTGTTAATCTTTTTCCAGGTCTTGGGATTAAGCAGTGATTTGAAGTCTCAAGGTGTTATCCGTTTTATCTTTTTCAAAGAAGATCAAGAATTCTCTTCCAAGATTAAAAAGATCAGCGAGTATCAAACAGAGAAGGATTTCATCGAAGAACAATCTCTGGATGATTTCGCTCCAGGTTACTATAGCCTCAAGGTTTCGGTTTTAGATAAAACCGGGAAAGAAATTCTCTCTGATTCAGAAGACTTTGAAGTAACTTATGCGGTGGATTTGCCAAGACCTTTTGTCATTTCCAAAGTCATGCCTTCTTCCCGTCTTGAGGAATACGATTACAATATTGGAATACAATTATTGAACTTAGGAAAAGCTGAAGAGGCCTTTGCCTTTTTAGAAAAGGCCTATCATAAGAATCCTAGCCAGTTACATTATGCTTTAGGCCTCAGTCAGGTGCTCTTTATAAACGGAGAATACCATAAGGTGGAAGAGACACTCGTACCTTTTCTGAACACTCCAGATGAAAGTGAAGGAGTCTTGTACTTCCTTTCTAAAGCGACTCACGCGATGGGACAATTTCAAAAAGCTCTTTCCTATTATGAGAAATATCTTTCTCGGTTTGGGGTGAACCTGGAGATACTGAATTTGATGGGAATATGCCATTATAAATTGGGAAATACAAAAGAGGCTTTAAAGATTTGGGAGAGATCGCTGGAGATAAATCCAGGTCAGACAGAAATAAAAAAGCTAGTCGAGTCATTAAAAGAGAAGAAATAGGGAAGCCTTTCTATCTTCTTTTGTTGGGCAGATGATCTGGAGCAAAAAAAAATAAAAGGAGAACGAGAATCGTGAAGAGAAATTATTTCATCGTGGGTTTAATCTTACTGATATTTTTTGTCATTTCCTTTCTGACGAATATCCTTGGTCCTCTGATACCGGATATCATAGACAGCTTCAAGCTGAGCTTGACTCTGGCGGGTTTTCTGCCATTTTCATTTTTTATCGCCTACGGCGTGATGTCCATTCCTTCTGGATTTCTGGTAGAGCGATACGGGGAAAAACGTGTCATTTTCACCGCTTTTGTTATCGCTTTTGTGGGTGCACTATTGTTCGCAACATTATCTAATTTTCCTGCGGCGATGTTTTCTTTGTTTTTGATCGGCCTCGGAATGGCCATGCTTCAAGTGGCCATCAATCCACTCTTACGTGTGGCTGGAGGTGAAGAACATTTTGCTTTCAACTCTGTTTTAGGCCAGCTTGTTTTTGGCCTGGCATCATTCATAAGCCCTCAGGTCTATACTTATCTTGTAAAAAATCTACAGAGCTATTCTGGTGAGGAAAACGTTGTTATTAAAGCTCTAGCCAAGGTTGTCCCTTCGGATCTTCCCTGGATCTCTCTGTATTGGGTCTTCACCGTGGTTACCATAGTCATGATTCTGGTTATTGCGGCAGTTCGATTTCCCAAGGTGGAACTCAAAGAAGACGAACGGGCGGGCGCCAAAGAGACTTATAAACACCTTTTCAAAAACAAAATCGTGATTCTTTACTTTTTTGGCATCTTTGCCTACGTGGGATCTGAACAGGGGGTTGCCAACTGGATTTCAAAATTTTTGCTCACTTATCATAGATATGATCCGCAAACAGTGGGTGCTGATGCTGTTTCCTACTTCTGGGGGCTGCTGACCGCCGGCTGTTTGCTCGGGTTGCTTATGCTGAAAATTTTTGACAGCCGCAAGGTTTTGATCTGGTTTACAAGTGCCGCACTGATCAGTCTGACTTTTGCTCTTGTCGGATCGGGTAAAGTCGCTTTGTATGCTTTTCCCCTGGTCGGCTTTTTTGCTTCTGTGATGTGGTCGGTCATCTTTTCTCTGGCTCTCAATTCGGTAGAGAGGCACCATGGTTCATTCTCAGGAATCTTGTGCACAGCTATCATAGGTGGAGCAACAGTGCCTCTTATAATCGGATGGTTGGGAGATTTGTTCGGCCTGCGGCTTGGAATGATGTTTTTGTATCTAACCCTTGGTTATATCTTGAGTATAGGATTATGGTCAAAGCCTCTGATAACCAATGTGACTTTTCGTGACAGAAAAAGAGCTCTGCAGAAAGATACTGTTCAATGAATTGTATGAAAAAAATGAACTTGGCTGAGTCAATTAGCCAAGGAATATCTATATAAAATAAATCTCTTTCAAATTTTGGGAGGAGAAAGCCATGACCAGTGAAAGCATAATCGGTGTAGATCTCGGTGGGACGGCTGTAAACGTCGGCAAAGTTGAGAACGAACGCGTTGTGAAGTCTATCTCTGCCAATATAACCACTCGGGGAGAAGAAAAACAAATCTTGAACGAAATCGTAGAAGCCATTGAAAAAGTATTTGATCAGAGTATTGCAGGAATAGGAATTGGTGTCCCGAGCGTGGTGGATGTCGAAAAAGGGATCGTTTACGATGTGCAGAACATACCTTCCTGGAAAGAAGTCCATGTAAAGGAAATATTGGAGAATCATTTTCAGACACCAGTCTATGTGAATAACGATGCCAACTGTTTTGCGGTCGGAGAAAAATATTTTGGTAAGGGGAAGAAATACAGAAATCTGGTTGGGGTAACCCTTGGAACAGGACTTGGTGCAGGAGTCATCATCGACAACCGGCTTTATTGGGGTGCCAATTGCGGTGCAGGGGAATTTGGTTCCGTGTCATACAAGGAGCATATCATCGAATATTATAGCAGCGGACAGTTTTTTATGAACGAATANNGGCAACAAGTCTACGAGAAAGCCAGGCAAGGCGATAAAAAATCACTTGAAATTTTTGAAGAGTTCGGGACTCATCTGGGGGAAGCCATAAAAACGATTTTGTTTGCTGTTGATCCGGAGGCAATCATTATTGGAGGTTCAGTCTGCCAATCATATCCTTTCTTTCAAAAGGCCATGTGGGAGAGAATCAAAACCTTTCCCTATAAGAATTCGATAGATCGGCTCGTTATTGAAACATCTGACCAGAAACAAATCGCAATATTAGGGGC
>JABAOH010063259.1_pt1 | contig 15908 bp, 13 predicted proteins | sample 7062181 | NCBI WGS metagenome assembly JABAOH01 (sample SAMN14538630, study PRJNA623070) | marine sediment metagenome | biome: marine biome [ENVO:00000428]; feature: marine pelagic biome [ENVO:01000023]; material: deep marine sediment [ENVO:00002113]; isolation source: pool of 5 deep marine...
AGAGATGAGGCGCTGAACCCTAAGGATTATAACCTGGAGGAAATTGAGGCTACGCTTGCACGGCTCGAGAGGGATAGCAGCTCCGGACAGCCTTATGATTCCGAGGATTTAGCAGAGTTAGAACTACTGTTATCTAACTCATTTATGAAATATGGCCACGACATTCACTACGGAAGGGTAAGCGCTGCGCAGATAAACTTAGACCTGGAATACTCAGAGAGGCCGGTAAACTTCTCTGAGATGCTTATTACAGCAACAAGCAATAATCAATTAGAACAGAGTCTGAATGGGCTTCTGCCTAAATACCCTGTATATGCAAAGCTAAGAACATCACTCAAAGAATATAGAGAGATTGCTGCAAACGGCGGCTGGCAAGGGGTACCATATGGAGGCAAGTTTGAAAAAGGGGCACGAGGCAATAGAGTTGTCGCACTTAGGGAAAGACTAAAGGTAACCGGAGAGCTTGACGGCTCAGCTCCCGACAGCGATGTTTTTGACGAAACCCTTGACATAGCAGTTAGAAAATACCAGGAAAGAAACGGCCTATACGTCGATGGCGTTGTAGGAGACTCAACTATTGAAGCACTTAACGTGCCGATTGAGCAGCGCATCTCGCAAATAGAGTTAACTATGGAGCGCTGGCGCTTGCTTCCTCAGTACATGGGCAGCAAATATGTTCTTGTTAATATTGCAAACTTCCACCTATACGGCGTTGAGAACAATAAAAATGCGATAGAGATGAAAATAGTTGTTGGTAAGCCGCGCTGGAACACGCCTATGTTCAGCGATGAGATGACTCATATTGTGATGAACCCGTACTGGAATATACCGCCTAGTATTTTTAGAGACGATATTGCACCTAGAATTAAACAAGATCCTGAGTATCTATCCAAGAGAGGAATAGATGCGGTGGGGCTTAAAGCTCCCGAGAAAATTATTGTAGAAGAGACCGGGCAAGTGGAAGTGGCAGAAAATGTGGAAGGTACTTCTGATGGATCAGAAGACAGGCCTATGACTGATGCCGAATTGCAAAACAAACAAGCACATGAAGAATATTTAGGACAGGTGCTTTCGGGAAAATACAGGCTGCGTCAAAATCCCGGCCCTAGCAACCCGCTTGGTCAGATTAAATTCCTATTCCCGAACAAGCATTCTGTATACCTTCATGACACTCCTAACAGAGGGTTTTTTAATAGGGCTCAGCGTAATTTTAGCCATGGTTGTATAAGGGTTGAAAAACCCCTAGATTTGGCTGAGTTTGCGCTGGTTGCAAATCCGGATTGGACTCAAAGCAGAATTAAATCCAGCATTAACTCAAGAAAAACAAGAACAGTGAATCTAAATCAGACTATACCTGTATACATCCTTTACTTTACTACCTGGGTAGATGATTCGGGTAACGTAAATTTCCACAAGGATATCTACGGGCTGGATGAGACCTTGCTTAACGCTCTACGAGCTACTAGACCCGGCTTTGATATGGCAACATCATATCAAGACGAGGCATAAACCTTAATCGGCATTTCCTAAATATTACTCGTTTCTTGAGCAAGTTTCTGAAAATCGGCACCAGTCGGATTCTGATATACCTTCAAGCCGAACTCCGGGATAACAGCTAGAATGTGATCGAAAATGTCTGCCTGTATTGCCTCATAATTAGCCCATACCTGATCGCTGCTGAAAACATAGACTTCAATCGGTATTCCTGTTGACCCAGGCTCAAGCTGTCTTACTAGTAATGTAAGGTTTTTGTTAATTTTCGGATGGTCTCTTAAGTACGCGATCAAATAAGCTCTGAACGTTCCTAGATTGGTCATTCTTCTGCCATTAACTAGTACTGAATCATCAATATTTCTCTGCGAGTTGAAGTCTTCCAGCTCTTTCTTTTTATCTTTAATATAATTGCTCAAGTACTCTATTTTGTTGAACTTCTCAATCATCTGGGAAGTGCAGAATTTAACACTCGTCATATCTATATATATTGAGCGCTTTATCCTTCTGCCACCGGACTCGGACATGCCTCTCCAGTTCTTAACCCCTTCGCTGACTAAAGCAAATGTAGGTATGGTGACTATTGTTTTATCCCAGTTCTGCACCTTCACTGTGGTAAGAGATATATCAACAACATCCCCGTCGGCACCGTATTTTGGCATCTCTATCCAATCACCTTTCCTAACCATATTATTTGCTGAAAGCTGTATCCCGGCGGCAAGACCAAGAATGGCGTCTTTGAAAATAAGCATCAAAACCGCTGCCATGGCTCCAAGACCGCCTATGAAGAAAGCCGGCGACTTGCCGATGACTGTTGAGATTATTATTATCGCGATCACTGCATAAAGAAGGATTTTTAGTACCTGAGCTATGATTTTGATAGGCATTTTGCCGGTCTCATCATAGCTATGATATATGTCTACTGCTGAGGATAAAAAAGCGTCTATTGTAAATATCGCCACAACGAGCATATATATCTCTGCAATCCTTTTAGTGATTAGAATTGCTGTGTCGTTTTCAAAAAATACTGAGGACATTAAGTATATAACTATGGCTGGAGCAAAGTGAGAGAGACGCCTGAAAAACCTGTTTTTAACCAAGACATCATCCCACTTGGTAGAGCTTTTGGAGGCAAAGTGCTCCACCACGCGCAGGATAAACTTTTTAGCTATAAAATTTACGATTAGCGCAAGAATTAGCAGGAAGAACAGCAGGATGAAATCCACCATAAGCGGAGCCATCTGCTCAAGCCCTAACTCGGTGCTGAACCAAGCCTCAAATTTGTGCATTAATTTACTCATAATATATAGAGAATATATTAATACAGGCAGGAATATTCAACCCTTAAGAGTCATAGAAGCATTCATTTTTTGATACAAATATCCACGCAAGCCAATTATTGATGCTTATGACAGATTTGCATGAATGCGCTCACACTCTGTGTATAGATCCTTTGCGATCTCCAGTATCTCAACAGCAAGCTCTTCTGTAGGCTCCTGATCGAGCATATCCTTAAGCACACCGGAGATCTCAAGCCACTTCTCGTCAGATTCACCCGTTCTCACGAGCAGGTTCTCAAACTCCCACATCGTCTGCTCAGAAGTAAAAGGGTCTACAAGTTTTGTATAAAGCGGCACATGAGCACTCGCTGCACAGGAATGAAAGGCCTCCATTATTGAATTCTCATATTCGCCGTGCTTGAGCAGAGCTTCGGCTTGCTGCAAGCGCCCCTCGGCATCAGCGAATGTAGGGACCTTCTCCTCAACTGTGGCCCCGGCACACTCTCCTTTGACGCCTTTTTGGAGCTCAAACTTCTCTTCCTCATGTCCCCAGTCCCGATAAAAGGACGGATCATCATCAAAACTAGGTATCTGTGTAAACTCTGTTATTTCCTCTTTTATTCTGTCTCTACCGATCCTCTCCATAACCACATCAAAATGCTCATCACCCGTCTTTTCATCCCTGTAGAGCTCTAGAAGTTTTTTCACTACCTTGGGAGCGTTCCTCGTGGGTACCTTTATAATGGAAGTTGCAAGTCTGGTGTCATCCCCGTAGAGTCCTCCGCCAACAAAGACCTGCTCCGCTGGGACATTACGGCCCTCCTTAGCAAGCGATGCCCCCTGGAACCCAATATTTGCAGATACATGCTGCGCACAAGAATTCGGGCAGCCCGAAATTTTGATATTAAGCCCTTTTGAGAGCTCTCTGAATTCCCCGAGCCCGTTCTTCATACCTTCAGTCAGAGTGTCTGCAAGTCCCTTTGCCGAAGTAATGCCTAAACGGCAGGTGTCTGCACCGGGGCATGCAGTGATGTCGTTGAATGTTTCAGCGCCCGGGTTAGCTAAGTTGAGATCATTAAGCTCTGCGTATAAAGCGGGGAGACCTTCCGTAGGAACCCATCTTAATATTAAATTCTGTGAAATACTGATTCTTATTTCACTTGCAGAAAATACATCGGTTATATCAGCCAATGCTCTTGCAGTATCAGATGTTACATCGCCGTTATGAACTTTTATATTTACCATGTTAAGACCGTCATGGCCGCTAGGGAGAACATTTGACTCCCTCCATGCTATATATAAAGGATCAGCTTCTATTCCTTGTGGAGCCGCAGGTAGATTGTAATTCACCTCAGGCGGAGTTTCGTCAATATTATTTAGGAAGTCGTTCCAGCTTGGATCAACTGTCAGATTTTCTCTTTCTTCTTCTACAAGTCTGCGAAACTCCTCAAATCCAAGTTTTCTGATTAGGAATTTCATGCGCGCTTTCATACGAACCTTGCGCTCTCCGAAGCGGTCGAATATGCGGACAACCGAAGCCGAGAAAGGTATCATTTCCTCAACCGGCATAAATTCTGTCCACAGGTGTCCTAGTGACGGGGAAGCGCCTAGCCCTCCTCCGACATAAACCTGGAACCNNTCGTGAATCATAATTCCTGCGTGATCCTTGTCGTGGCAGCCTTCGAAGCAGACTTTGAACTTTCTACCCATATTTTGACAGATTGGGTTTCTTAGCATGAAGTTTTTAAATGCTTCGGCATAAGGAGTAACATCAAATGTTTCTGTGGGAGACGCACCTGATTGGTGACATGCGGTTACGTTTCTTACAGTATTTCCGCAGGCCTCGCGCGTAGTGATGCCGACATCTGCAAGCTCGCGCATCATGTTGGGCTCGTCTGCCAGATCTATATAGTAGAGCTGTACGTCCTGTCTAGTGGTCAAGTGCATAAAGCTGCTTGCGTATTTGTCTGAGCAATCGGCCAGACGTCTGAGTTGAGTAGAATTGAGACCGCCAAACGGAATCTTGATGCGCTGCATCTGTACTCCTGCCTGGCGCTGGGCATATACGCCCAATTGAAGACGGATTTTCTGGAACTTTATCTCTCCAGTCTTGCCCCCCAGGTAGTCCTGAACCTGGCTCTCAAAAAGGTCGATTTCCTCTCTTACCTCTTGAGGCAGTCCGTCAATGATTTCCTGCATAGTTTTTTGCTTCACCTGCACTTCCATAACTTCTCCCTTTAATCCATTTGTTTCTGCACTTAAAGCATATTAATTTTATATTCAGATATGAATTATATCAAATTTTTGGGCTCATATTTGGAGAACAAGGTCACATCAGACATACCTTATGATGTTCCTATAAATGGGTGGATTCAGAAGATTGTCGAAAAAAAGTAGCATCAAGGAACTTTAAATACCATTTTCATGTCTAAATTGCTCGATTTTAGACCGTACGACATCGGCAACCTGATCCTTCGTAACTCTCGAGAATATCTTTCTAAGCACTCTTCTTTCATCCTCGTCTATAACGCCGTCCTCAAATGCTATCTTCTTTAGCATCTCAAGCTCTTTCTCTTCAATCGTATCGTCGTTTCCAAAAACAACTAAGAACGCACACCCATCAATCTTTTGACACCTGATTCCTGAACCATTAACTGCCTCCTTGTCGGCGTAAAAATTCTTTATTTACATTAATCTGGAATTGTAATACTCTGGTATTAACATGGGATTGTTAAGGAGGTGTTAATATGGCGAGTCTTACAAAAGTAGAGGGTATCGGCAAGAAGCATCAAAAACAGCTCCAAAAAGCTGGAATTTCAACCTCTGAAGCCCTGCTCAAGGCTGGGGCTACAAGAAAAGGCCGCAATCAGATTGCTAAGGATTCCGGGATTTCCGCTAAGCTCATTTTGGGGTGGGTAAACCGCGTAGACCTATTTAGGATTAAAGGAGTAGGAACCCAGTATGCGGATTTGCTCGAGGCAAGCGGTGTGGACACAGTTGTCGAGCTTGGAAAAAGATCTCCAGAGAACCTGCATACGAGAATGGCTAAGGAAAACAGCAAGGGCAGAAAAAGGCTGGTTAGACAGCTTCCCGGGCTCAGGATGGTCAAGGCTTGGGTAAGACATGCTAAGAGGTTAAAAAGAGTCGTCACTCACTAACTTAGAGATTATTCTCACCCTCTCCTCCTGACACCGCTCAAATTCACTCTTATAATTAAATTTTAGCAAGCCTCAGAAAAAGCTTGATGGGATAATTACACGTCAAAAACCATAAAGTCTACGAATAACTCCCAATTGTGGGGTCGGAGATGATCTCGTCATGTCTTTTGGACAGGCTTTCGTAGTCTATGGCCTTAGTTTTAATGCCCCTAATGTTAGCGATTTGAAGAAGGTGGTATATAACCTGGCTCTCTTCTATCTTGTGAGCAATACCCACGACCAGATCAGGCTTATGGTATTTAATCATGAGCTCGTTGCGTCTGAAATAGGAGCTGTCGCCAAGAACCGTGATCGCGGGCTGGGTCATAAAATCAACGCCAAGACGCCTGCAGCAGCTCTCAGCCGCACGCTCCGGGCCGACCTCGCCTCCTGTGATAATTAGAAGCTTCTCGGATTTATCTCGGCACAAGCGTCTTAGCCTTACGACCTCGTCTACCACCACCTGGTCGTAGTTCCATTGTGGAGACCCACAAATAATGACTCTCAAACGTTTCCCCTCCACTTCCTACAGAGACAATTCCGCTTCCTAGAGAGACAATGTTTAGATGTATTTAATAATATCTAAACTCCAGAATTTTGTGAAGGGAAAAGTTAAGACAATCAGCAAGAATAAACAAAAGCAGAAGAAAGAAGATTAATAGTGCCTACAGCAGCTCTCGAACCCGCATAATGTTTAGCAGCATACAGGCAAATAATTCTATTGACATTCAACCGGGAGCTCCAGTAGAATTGTTAAGTGGTAAAAATTCTTTTAGATGGGAGGTGATTATGAGATATTTTGCATTTTCAACACTGTTCTTTTCAGCATTTGTATTGTCTTTATCCATTATCTGCTCTGTACCGAGTTATGCGGCAGCTGACGGGGCATTGGATGGAAAAACGTTCTCAGTGAAAGTTTATGAGCATCATAAAGACGGCAAAGGTACAGATGATGAACTGATTTTTAAAGATGGGACATTCATCTCAACCGACTGTGTACAATACGGCTTTGAACCAGCTCAATATCTAGCTAAATCAAAAGGAGACAATGTATTGTTTAAGTCCACGCTCACAAGTGAGAAAGAAGGAAAAGCTGAATGGGAAGGCAAAGTTACCGGTGAGAAGATTAAAGGACATTTCATCTGGACTAAAGAAGGTCAAGATCCGATAATATACCGCTATGAAGGCAGCTTAAAGAAATAGATTCAGCTATTTAATAAAAAAAGGGAGCTTCGGCTCCTTTTTTTTGTAGTTGATGGGCGAGTTTCATATAATATTACAATTCATAAATACTTGCTGCATTTTTGTAAAAGAGCTTGCTCTTAAATTCTTCGTCCCGCTCTTGAATGACCTCATTCAATACACTGACCCATTTTTCATACGATGCCGAAAGAGTGCACACAGGCCAGTTGCTGCCAAACATCACCCTATCGGGGCCGAATGTATCAAGGCAGTGATTAATTGTGGGAGCCAGAAACTCCGGGGTTACGGAATCCGGGTCGGTTTTAAAAAGCATGCCGGAAATCTTGCACACGACATTGTCCCGCTTAGCCAGAGCCTCTATGTCTCTCATCCAGTCCTCTGCACTATGCTTGAATAGAGCCATTCCATATTCATTTTCTGCAATGGACCCATTTACTATTGCCGGAACGCCCATTCCGCAGTGATCGAGAATCAGAGTAGTTTCGGGACATAGTTCAGCAAGCTTTACAGCATCGCTGAGCTCTGAAGGACGCATGCATACACAATATCTTAAGCCCAGCTCTCCAAGAAACCTGATGTTATCTACAAATTCATCCTCAAGGCAGTATCCCCTCTTTACCTCAGGGGGATGAAGAACATGGCGCACTCCTTTTATGCAATCATTGTCCTTGAACAATTGAGCATAATCCCTGAAGCTGTAGGACAGCGGATTGCCGCCGATAAACGCTGCAGAAATGGGATTGTCATCCTGCCCGCATACCCCTGTAATATACTCGGCCTCAGAATATTTCTGCTCTTGTATCAGATTGACTTCCATATAGACAATTTTCTGTACATTCAGATTTTTAACCGCCTGGGAGACGTCATCTAAGAGAAAATTCCTTTTTAACGGCTGATAGGATTCTATTTCGGGGAGTTTGAACCTGGATAAGTCCCAAAAGTGTAAATGTGTATCTATAATCGGCTGCATCCCGCCCTCACTCAAGCAAAGTTATAGAGCTAGTATAACTAACTGCCGCAGATACAAACAATTGATCTTCTGAAGTAGAGACCCTCTATGTCACAATGGTCAGCGCTATATAGGGAACAAGATTAAAGAGGATTATCGCAAGCTTGTAAAATGCTATAGCCTTGTAGTGTATGGCATCAAATTTTTCTACCGGAATTTTGAACCATCTACCATGAAATCTGTAAACAAAGTCGTGGGCCAGCATAAACATAAGCCACCAATAAATCAGAATTGCAAAGTTAATAACAGTACACCATAATAGCAACTCCCGGAGCTGTTCAATGGTCATTTTGCCCTCCTGTCAAGCGTTCTCTATGCACTATTAAAATGTTTATGAATGGACAAATATCAAGACTGTGTGACTACCTATTTATTCTCTAACATCTTCTTGTATGGGAGCCATACCCAGAAGTAATTAGCAAGCAACCCAATCAAAGACAAAACTCCCAGATATAAGGCAATGGACCATAGGGAGTCTATTTTAATTCTCATAGCCCAGCTGGCAGTTATTGCCGACATGCCGAACACGGACATTACCAAGAGTGCTGAAGCGAGCCCTGCGACGTTCTTAAACTCTGACATAGCGCCAGCGTTAACTGCCGGCATTACAAGACCAGCGCCAAATCCAAACAGACTGAGCACAACAATAATAGCTATCAAACCCGAAACACCCATAGCAGCAAGGCCAAAAGTTATAACCGCTGTTATGACCGCGGCCAATATTCCCAGGAAGAGGAGTTTCTCTATATCATATTTTTTTAAGAGCATGCGGTTCACAAATAGGCCGAATATATAGACTCCAACTGTGGGCACGGTGAGATATGCATATTGATCGGCGGCAATGCCCAGCTGGGAAACATACCAGTAAGGAGCAGCCGAATAGTACCCTATCAGCCCTCCGGTCATTACAGCATAGCAAAGGGCATATCCCCAGAATGAGGTGCTCTTTAAAATTGAAAAGTAGTAGCCTAATAATTGAGAGTTTGTCGGCCGCGGATTCTCCTCCGAATAAAACCGGGTTTCAGGCAGGTCCCGAAATCCTACTAAAAGGTAGATAACGGATAGAATCAGAAAAAAACCGAAAATTGCGCGCCAATCAATCCAGGTTAATAAATAACCTCCTATAATCGGAGCCAAAGCGGGCATTATAGATGCTGCACCGCTGATTGTACCCATCGATCGCGCCAGGCTCTTACGATCAAACACGTCTGTCAGGATCGTTCTTGCGATAGGAGAAGCGCTACCCATGCCAAGCCCTTCTAATGACCGTCCGAGAATATAAGTCGGCAGATCAAATGCGAGCATAGCTATCACAGAACCCACAATGCTGACCATTACTCCAACGAGCAACGTCGGTCTGCAGCCGATTTTTTGTGCAATCCCGCCCCAGATTGGCTGAGATAGGGCAAAAAAGACAAAGAAGAGCGTAACTGAGAGCTTTACCCCGCTCGGTGTGCTGTGAAACACCTCAGATAATATCGGCAAAGCGGGCATGGATATTTTAATCGACAGCCAGCTTAATATGATTACCGCAAACGCGAGCCTAAAAGCCCACTTTTCCTGATGTTGCGTGAATGTATGGTTCATGAAAATTGTTCTTTAATACCGGGTTGCATACCACCGTACAACAAATTTTTACCCTCTCACTCTATCACACATAATTTCCCCGCGCTAGCGGTTAGTAGGCGGGAGGTTGGAACTGCCCGTGCGTAGCTGGAATAGAATCAAGCTAGGAAAGGATAGTAAAGGGGCGGGTTGAGTGCCCCTTTACTAGGAGTAATGAAAGATGAAAACTGAATTTTTTAACTCGAAACCGGGCTAATGATAGCAAAAGAACCGTTATCACGGTCATCGTATCTAAGGATACGTCCCGCGCCATTGGTAATCTTAGCCTGTGTCCTGACTTCTATAGAAAACGCACACTGGTTAAACGTATCCAGCAGTTGATCATATGTGCGCGTTGGACTAATTGAAGGATCCGCGTTTAGCGCATTCCATGCAACCCAATTATTCCAGCCGGTAAACAGCCCGCGCTTCCATCTGAAATCGTGCCGATATAGAAATCTTGATTCAGGATGTTTGGCCCTGTATTCGATACTTACTGTTGTATTCCTAGGACCTTCTAGGAACAAGCATTCCCCTATTTCTCCAACTCCATTCTTCAACACATCAAGAATTAGCGCATCAGTATGTCTGTTTTCCCACCAGAAAAGATGAGTGAGCGCTTTATAGTGAACAGGGACTGTAGTGCTCAAATCAGCCTGATCCCAGGTTTGGAAACTAAACGGCGCAGGAATCTCAGGATCTCCGGGAGCATGCGGAGCGGTTTGAGGTTTAATTTGATTTTTTGAACTATCAAATAGTTCAAGAGTTATTAAGTACCGTGCGTTCTGAAAATCTGTTGAATCCACGAAACCGTGAAATTGACCTGCTGCCCACTCCCCTATTTCACCAGCTAGGAGAGGTCCGTTCAAAAGACTTCTGTAAGGAATAAGATAGAGCTTGTCCGAGCCGGGCTCTGGCCCTAAAGGAAAGGTTTCACGCTTTATTGTCAGATCGGTTTTTCTCCGGTACCACACCCATGACAGCGGATCATCCAGCGTCACTCTAGCGCCGGTAGGGGCTCCGCTGGAATCCGCCCTTACCACACTGATACGGAAATATTTGGCGATCGGCTCAAGATCCTGGAAGAATAGATATCTAAGCGGCAAGGTTCTGCCCCACCCTACATTTTTATATTGAACAGTGGCAGGATCAGCCGGCGGGGGTGCCGGATGCGNNTTTCGGTAGAGTGAATTCTCTCCAACATGACTGATGTCCCGGTTGTGCCGGGTGGAGGTTCACCCGGTTCATCACAGACAAGAGCATCCGGATGATAGGATGTGAGCTCAATTTCCTCGTCAATTTCGAACCATTGCGAAGCGGAAACACCATCATAAATAGTTACAGTGGACCCGTCGATTGACTGTTTGATAACAAATGCGAATTCATCGTGGCAATTACGTAAAAATAATCTTAACGGCTCATTCCAGCAAATATCAAAAGAGCCGTCGGGTCTGAGAAAACCGCTAGCCACATGCACCGGTGTTGAACAGGAGCAAAATAGATAGGGGCGAGCTTGGATATATGCTGCCTGCTCGTGATGAGGAAGCGACTTTAATATCTTTAGATCGACATCTGCATTGACCACTTTTTTATTGAGTGCCCCGCTATCGAAGAAGGGCAGATTCTCAAATGGAGTTGGATCAATGATTGGCCCCGGGGGATCAGGCAGGGGTGGTTTTATTTGAATAATATCCTCTAGATCCCTGATTATATCCGGGATTCGCGGATCCAAAATAACAATAGGTGGACAGCAGCATGTTCTCCTGTAGACCTCAACTACGCCGTCACATAGAGGAGTGCAGCGAAGCCACATAGGAAGGAACGGCTCCAGCAATGTGTCGGCAGGAAGAAACCTATCCGCTAATCTCACCATGCCTCCATCAGACAATCCCAGAACCCGCTGGTTATTGAGATGAATTAGCCAAGGTCTCCACTGGCAATGCTTAGCAGTACCGCTAATACACCTTCTGATCATCAAGAATGGAAGCCAGCTGCGGCGCGGAAGATCGATCTCGCGCCTAGCAGCAATTGCTTCGGAAACCTGGAATTTATGAAGACGAATCCAGTGCGTCTCGCCGCCTTCTTCCATTCCTTTTGGTACAAGTATTATCACAGCTGCTTTGTCAAACGCAGCTTGGGACATTCGCACCGTACCGTTGGCTGCTACATTTACAGTCTCAAGAACTTTGCCAATCTGATCTTCAGCTATTGCTGAAAGTTCAGGAAGAGAATCGCCTTCTTCTACTTCTCTTAAAGCAATTTGAAAGGATACATATCTCTTTCTATCGCCCTTACCACCTTTTCTAACCATGATAAGCCTCCTATATAGATTTTTTAATACTCGAACAAAACTTATTTTTGTTTCGTGTTTCGTTTAGAAGTCCCGTAGTGACTTCCGATAGGAGGTAGGAATGATAAGAATTCCAAGTTGGATTTTGATAAGAAGATAGAGGAGTTCAATGAAGATATATTCAGGTGACAGATAAATTTATTGGTGCCGGCACATACCTGTGCTTCAGCACACAGATAAGTATAAAGCGACCCAGGTTCCATTTATTCCCATCCTACCGCCAGGATATTCTAGTTCTAACGTACATTCGTTTTAAAAGCAACAAGAATTTTGTGAAATTTAAATTTGTGTCATTTCACACAAATATGCCTTGGTGGAAATCCAATATTTTAGCTATGAGAAAGAAGATAGATGCTTAATTTGGTGAAGCATAGAAGTGATTGTGGTGCCGAAGGCGGGAGTCGAACCCGCACGCCCGAAGGCACAGCCCCCTCAAGACTGCGTGTCTGCCAATTCCACCACTTCGGCGCACATAGTATGTGCTGACATTATAAATACATATAATATGCACTCACACTTAAACTACATTTAATATGTGCAGACATTATAATAGCACATAGTAAGTGCCGGCATACTATTGCTAAGCTGTACTGCGCTTGGCAATAAGGACTGTATAAATTAGCATAAGGTGTTCTAATTTCAAGAATTAGGCGCCGTATTTCTGAAGTCTGCCTGCATGAGCAAGTACAAGAGTCATAAGATCAACTGCTCTGAAGGTTCCGAGCTCGCCCTTAAGACAATCAGACTCGCCGAATCCTTCCGCACCCTCAGCCCGCACATTTTTAGCATGTATTAGTAATGGAACAGGGTGCCAGCTGTGGGCTTTCATATTTGAAGGAGTGGAGTGGTCACCTGTAACAACTATCACATCAGGCTCCAGCTCTAATATATCAGGAACAAAGCTGTCGAACTCCTCAATTACGGAAACTTTACCGTCAAAATTTCCGTCCTCTCCGCAGCTGTCCGTCTTCTTCACATGGAAATAGAAAAAGTCGTGCTTATCAAAATCTCTTTTTAATGTATCGATCTCCGCTTTAATGGAGTAGTCCTCGACCTCGAGCACTTCCATGCCGACCAGCTTGGCCACTCCTCTATACATCGGATAAGTTGCAATACAGGCTGCATTGAGACCATAAGCCTCTGAGTAGGTGGCAAGATTCGGATGCACTGCAAAACCGCGCATCAGAAGATAATTGGCCCTCTCCTCATCCTTTATTATCTCCGCAACCTGGTCTACAAACTTTGCAACCACATCCGCTACTTTTTGCGCCTGCGGATTGGCCCCGGTCGGAGGAATCGGGGAAGCGCCTTCCATCTGAGGATCAGTGTCATGAATTGCATCGCCGCCTTCGGGTATGGGATCGGGGAAAGTGAAAATAACCGCAGAGCGGTGCTCCATACCGGAGGTCATATTTACCCGTACACCATCAATTTCTTTTATCTTGTCTGTAATCTTAGATACTATGCGAATGTTCTCTTCCGTAGGAATTCGCCCTGCCCTTCTGTCTGTGATTATTGGTGTGCCGCCTTCATACTTTACTGTTGCAAAGTTGCCCCTGATAGCAAGATCATTCGGGGTGAGATGAAGGCCAAGCCCGAGCGCCTCGAGCACTCCTCTTCCAATCTCATACTTGAGCGGGTCGTAACCAAAAAGGCCCAGATGAGCAGCACCGCTCCCAGGAGTTATTCCGATTGCTACGGGCATGTGCTGGCCGCATGCGCTACTTTGTGCGAGCGCATCGAGGTTGGGAGTGTTTGCGGTCTCAAGCTCTGTCTTGCCATCCTTGGGCAGCCCCCCTATCCCGTCCAGCACGCAGAACACTATCTTGGTATCATTTTTCTGAAGCAATTTTTTTATAACTTCCTGCATGACTCACCTCTAGAATTTATCGAAGACTAAATTGTCCCTGTACTTTTGCGGCTAATCAAGTTAGGGCTCGTCAAACTCCATCTCCATGCCGTCATAAGCGGGCGCNNCCATGCCGTCATAAGCGGGCACTATGTTATCCGGCAGCTCGCTCAATAGTGTTTCATATTCGACCTCGTGGCCCATGTGCGTAAACACTGAAAGCTTTGCATTTATTTTTTGCGATATGGCGACAGCCTGCTCGATGTTAAAATGTGCCGGGTGCTCTCTGTATCTGAGCGCACTTACTATCAGCATATCCAGCCCCTGCAGCTTCTCCATCGATTCTGCAGGAATTCCGCTGCAGTCGGTGAGATATGCGACGTTCCCCACCCTGTAGCCTAAAATCATCCAGCGGTCATGGTTTATCTCCACCGGAATGATCTCAACCCCGTCAAAATCAAAGCTGCTTTCCACCACATTTAGCTCCAACTTAGGCTTACCGCCAGCTGAATAAACCCCGTCAAATATATATGCGAAATTCTTTTTAAGATTGTTAATTGTAAGCTCATTCCCGTAGCACGGGATCACCATTTTGTTTACAAAATTAAACGTTCTGAGCTCGTCTATGCCGTGAGTGTGATCAGCATGAGAATGAGTATAGAGAACCGCATCGAGCCTTGTGATATTGTGCTTTAGAGCTTGAAACCTAAGGTCTGTGGAGCTGTCAATGAGTATATTTTTCCCTTTAGTCTCTATATATAGGGAACAGCGGGTCCTTTTATTCTTAGGATTATCCGATGTGCACACCGGGCACGGGCAACCAATTATTGGAACACCAGTGGAAGTAGCGCAACCAAGTATTATGACCCTCATTTAGACAAATTTAGCATCAAGTTTGCGTCATTTCAAAAAATTGCATTTGTTGAAGGACATTTAGAAGGCCAAAATGTTAAAGTAACTTATAAAATAATGTTTACAAATAACTATAAGAATAGTATAATTATATTCCTAAGGTGACTAAAAGAACATTATCTTTCTTAATTTTTCTATCCGTAATAGTACTATTTTCCTCAATTCAGACCTCATTTGGTAAGGATAGAGGGGTGCAGCTCTATGAGCAAACCTTTGAACTCTATAAAAGTCTCACAGTTAACAAAGAAAAAGCTAATGATAAAGAGATTTGGGAGACTATTGCCCGCGCCTTTTACAGTATTGATATAGACTACCCAAATAGCCCGAAAGCCCCGAATTCATTATTCCTGTCGGGAAAGATGTATGAGGAGATAGGAGAAAGATTCAATTCTAAAGAAGATTTTTATAAAGCAGCCCAGATATCAAGAAAATTTGTAAATAAATACCCAGAGAGCAACCTTGCCGATGATGCGCAGCTTAGAGTTGCGCGAATAGTTGAAAGAGAGAGCAAGTCCGATGCTTATTTGGAATATGACAAGCTAATTGCTGAATTTCCTGATGGCGATATGAAAACAATTGCCATAAATAAAAGAAATGAGCTTAAACCCTTTAAACCCGCTAAAAAGCCCGTCTATAAACCGAGAAATGCAGATGACGGCTCCGGGTTAATAAAGGTGAGCCAGATAAGACACTGGTCTACCGACACCTACACGAGGGTTGTAATACATGTTGATGAAGATACGGACTATAAATCGAGACTATTAAAACCCGACCCTCAGCACGGAACACCGCCCAGGCTTTTTGTAGATATTGAGGGGGCAACCGTAGATAAAAACCTATACGTGGAGCCTATCAGAAAGGGCCTGCTGGAACAGATAAAATTCGGGAGAAACACCAAGGACACCGTCAGAGTTGTCTTATATATAAAGAGCTTTGATGATTACAAGGTGTTCGCACTCAAAGACCCATACAGGATTGTGATGGATATTGAAGGAACAGGAAAATCGAGCGG
>JABAOH010003575.1_pt1 | contig 15905 bp, 16 predicted proteins | sample 7062181 | NCBI WGS metagenome assembly JABAOH01 (sample SAMN14538630, study PRJNA623070) | marine sediment metagenome | biome: marine biome [ENVO:00000428]; feature: marine pelagic biome [ENVO:01000023]; material: deep marine sediment [ENVO:00002113]; isolation source: pool of 5 deep marine...
AAGCTCGCAATGACACCCAGATACATCCAATCCGTTCTCATGAGATTGCCGCGCAAGCTCGCCATGACACCTTGATTTATAAAATCCTTCCTCTATGATTGCTGCGCAAGCAATGACATTTTTGTCTTCATTATCATTGCATAAAATGCCACTCGGTCACTCAGCCTAAAAGCATGTTCCATTTTTTTATGAGCTCAATTTGTTATAGAATAAGAGCATGAAAAAAGAACAGCTTACTCTAAAAAATATCTCTCTCGAGGATGAGAGGTTCCGGACATCTTACCATTTTTCCCTGGAGAAACTGAAGCTGTCTTTCAAGGAGGTCGGTCTTCTTCATCCGCCTTTTGTCACGCGCCGGAATAAACGATTTATCCTCGTTTCCGGGTGGAAAAGAGTTTTGGCCTGTCGCGAACTGTCTTTCTCGACTGTCCCTGTGTACGTGATCGAAGAAGAGGACGAGCTTCAGACTTTTTTAATTGCATTCTACGAGAACCTGTCTATGCGGGGCTTTGACCTGCTGGAAAAGGCAGAGATCCTGTCGAGGTTGAAGAAATTTGGAGAAGACGAGACCAAAATCATCCGGCATTACCTGCCTCTTCTCGATATTCCTCAGACTTTATCCTATCTGGACTCCTATCTGGCTTTTTCCGAGTTTGAATCCGAAGTAAAGAACGCTGCGCACGAAAAAAATATGACCTTTCCCGTACTCAAACTCTTCTCTGAATTCACACATGAGGAACAGAGGCTTCTTCTGCCCTATCTTCTGCCCTTGGGGCAAAACAAGAGGAAGGAGATTCTCGAGGATTTAATTGAGGTCTCGAAGAGAAATGACATTCCCTTGAAGAACTTGATCCTCTCTGAAGAGATTCAGGCCATTCAGGGCAATGATGCGCTCTCCCCGCTCCAGAAAGCAGATAACATCCGTCTTCTGTTGCGAAAACAAAGATATCCGGTATTTTCCTCCTGGAGAGATTCTTTTGATTCCTTGTTGAGAAGAATGCGCTGGCCTGAGGGGATTTCGGTCGAGCCTTCTCCGTTTTTTGAGGATGAGAATTTCATCGTCACGTTCACTTTCGAGGATCATGCGCAGTTTAAATCTCACCTCGATAAGCTTGGGGAATTGTCCTCCAAAGAGGAGTTTGTTCAAATTTTCAAAAGGAGATGATTTTCATGAGCAAGGTCGGTTTTTTTCCCCGCAAGGTCTATATTGATAAAGAGAGCGCGGGCCTTGCTCTCACCCAAAGAATACTCAAGAATATAGGACAGATTCCCACAGAGTTCATTTCTGACCGGGAGGACTTTCTCGAAAAGAGAAGAATTTCAAGGGATTCTCTGAATTTTGGCAGGAAAGATCTCTTTGTCACATCCCAGAAGGGAGAATTTGTCAAGCGTTGCCCCTGTACTCCGCATGTCATCGGTTGCAATTACTATATCATCAACCTCGACCTCAACTGTCCTCTGGATTGCACTTACTGTATCCTTCAGCATTACCTCTCAGTCCCGATAATCACTGTGCACGCCAACCTTGATGAATTATGGAAGCAGCTGGATATCTTTTTGCACGAGAACACAGACAGAATCCTCCGCATCGGCACAGGAGAGCTTGGCGATTCATTAGTCCTCGACCACATCACAGAAAATTCTAAGGATCTGATTTCTTATTTCAGGGAAAAAGACAATGTCCTCTTTGAGCTGAAGACGAAGACTCTCAACATCGAGAACATTTTAAGCACCGAGCCGGCTGCAAACATCATCGTCTCCTGGTCGCTCAATTCACACAGGATAGCAGAATCAGAAGAACGCGGGTCTCCCTCGGTTGAAGAAAGAATCCATGCCGCTCGCCGAGTCTTGGACGAAGGCTTTAGAGTCGGATTTCATTTCGATCCTTTAGTCTTATATCCCGGCTGCGCACACGACTACGAAGAAGTGATTGCTCATATGCTGGCAAACATAAACCCGGGGAGAATTGCCTGGATAAGCCTCGGAAGTTTGAGGTTCCCTCCATCTCTCAAATCGGTCATCCAGGTAAGATTTCCTCAAACGAAAATCATCTATGAGGAAATGATCAAAGGAAAAGACGGAAAGCTCAAGTATTTTAAGCCGCTCCGTTTAGAGATCTACAAAAAGATTGTCCGGTTCATTAAAGAAAAGGGAGGGCAGATGATACCGTTGTATTTCTGCATGGAAAGTGAATCGACCTGGCGGGAAGTTTTGGGGTGGACCCCAAAGGGAGAAGAAGATCTCGAGGCTTATCTTTCTTCTCCCCTTGGGCAATAGAAAGTATTATTGCTTTCTAATGATATGAATATAGGGATCTCTTATTGAGATCCTTCATCTTCTGTTGCTCTCACCTCAGTAATGATTCCGACGATCTCGACACCGGCCATTTTTAAGATTTCGGCAACGTCAATGATCCTGCCGTATTCCAATTCCCCATCAGCTCTTAAATAGAGTTTATTGTCACTCGCTGTGAGAAACGCTTCCTCTATCATGAGCTGAAGATTTTCCATCTGGACCAATTGTTGATTGAGATACAGGCTTCCGTCTTGCTTGATGGCAAGAATGACTTCCGGGTTTTCTGGCATGTTGATTGTGTTGAGAGCGAGCGGGAGATCGACGTCAATGCCCGCTTTGATCAGAGGTGTCATGATCATGAAGATGATCAGAAGAACAAGCAGAATGTCACACAGCGGAACGACATTAGGTTCGGAGACGACTTCGCTATCTTTTTTTGTGTCAACCGCAAATCCCATCTCTTAAGCCTCCCTGTTAACCCTTATATTTAAGATTTGGCCTTTGTATTATCCTTGTGATTGTGATTCAGCCCTTCTGATGAAAAAGTCAGTGATCTCTGATGCGGTGTTGGACATCTCGGCGGCATAAACCTCGATTCGAGTGCTCAAGAAGTTATAGCACCACAGAGCGATAATGGCCACTCCGATTCCGAACGCTGTGGTGATCAACGCTTCGGCGATTCCCTGAGAAACGGCGCCGAGTCCACCAGAGCCTGTCTCAGCCATTCCCCGGAACGCATTGATGATACCGGCGATCGTTCCGAATAGTCCGATGAACGGAGAAGAAGTCGCGATCGTTGCCAGGGTATTCAATCCTCTCTTCAGTTCTTGAGTGAAGATAGTGGAAGCTCTGTCGCAGCCTCTCGCTGCTGTCTCAATCTGTTCTTCAAGGCTGAGATTGTGTTCTTTTCCCTCCAAGAACTCCTTGATTCCAGCGGCCGTCACCCGGGCTAAATGGCTCCCTTTATTCTCCTTCTTGGAAGAAAGTTTCAGGGCTTCCTGGATTTGACCTTTCTTCAACATTCCTGCAAGCATCGGGGCGATCTTTTTTGATTTGTTCCTGGCTTTGGCGAAGACCAGTTGCCTCTCGATAAAGAGATAGATAGAGACAATGGAAAGGAAAAACAAGAGGATCGCAACTCCTTTAGCTACAGTTCCCATTTGGTTCCACATTTGCACTAGACCAAATTCCATTTTTCGTACCTCCTTTTAAGTTAGAAAGCCATTCACAGCTTTACTTATTTTAATTTAAATGTAACAGTCACCACGAAAATCACGCCTCTGGGGCGTCCGTTAATCACCATGGGTTCATACACCCACTGACGGACGGCATCGACAGCGGCCTGGTCAAGAAGAGGGATGGATTTGAGAACTTTGACGTTCTGCACTCTGCCGTAGATATCGGTAGTCGCTTCCACGATAACGACACCTTCCACTCTTGCCTGGCGGGCGATTTCCGGGTAGACCGGGGGAACTTCTCTCAGCAGTCTGGGGGGCCTGATTTCGCCGACAGCTCTGATCGGGGCTTCGACTTCACCGACGACGCCACCGAGGACACCACCGACGACGCCACCGAGGACACCGCCGACGACTCCGCCCTCGACTCCGCCCTCGACTCCGCCTTCGATACCGATATCGGAGAGTTCTTCTTCAGCGATTTCATCGGGGATTTCTACTGGGGCGACGAGTTTACCGGGTTCGACGGTGGATTGGGACTGGACGGGGCGGATCCGGGTGCGTCTTTTGGAGGTAGTGCGTTTTTTAGCAGGGGGAGGTGGAGGAGGTGGAGGAGGCGGAGGAGGCGCCAGGAATGCGCTGTAGATCTCGACTGTGGGCAAATTTTGCGTGCTGAGCAGCGGGACGATGATCATCGTTGCAACGAGGAAAACATGGACGATCAAAGCGACAGGGAAAGCGATGGCTCTGCGGGCGGCTCCTTTTTCTGCAATAAAAAATGAGTCTCTAAAAATCTCAGGGATTTCTTCTTTTTGTGGTTTGATTTTTTCGTGCTGTTTGGTTTTTTCAGCCATTTTCATACCTCAAAAATTGACTCTCTATCTGACCAATTAAAAAGTATAAAGCATATATACCTTTTTTACAAGTTTAATTTGATGAGGTAAAAGTCTCATTTTCCCATCCCCTTTTTCGGTTTGAAAATTTTATTCCAAAAATAAAGCAAAGGACAGGATTGGTATATCGAGGAATAGGTTCCGACGATCACTCCGATCATCATAGTGAACGCAAAATCGTTTATCACTTCACCTCCGAGGATAAATAGAGCGAACACTGTCAGAAAGGTCGTTCCGGATGTGATGGCCGTTCGGCTCAATGTCTGGTTGATACTCGTATCGAGGATTTCTCCGAATTCATGCCTTCTCATACTTTTGATGTTGTCTCTGACTCTGTCGAAAATGACGATGGTGTCGTTCAGAGAGTATCCAACTATTGTGAGGATCGCCGCGACAACAGGAAGGTTCACTTCTCTGTTGGTGAAGGAAAATATGCTCAGGGTGAACAGAACATCGTGAGCCAGCGTGAGGATGGCGGCAACTCCGTAGGCAAACCTGAACCGGAGACCTATGTAGATGAGCATTCCGATCAACGCCCAGACTGTCGCCTGTGTCGCTCGTCTTCTCAACTCTGCTCCGACCTGAGGTCCGACAGATTCTCTGCGCTTGACCGCCAAGCTTCCAAAAAAGGTTTTGTCTTTCAGGAAATTGACGATTTCCTGGTTTATCCCGGCGTCGAGAAGTTGATCATAGTTTTCGAGAATTCCTTTGAGGTCGGTTGACTCTCTGAGATCGATGATCGCGCTCGCGGCCTCCTGCGTATTCTCAAGAAGAGAAGCCGCAAGGACTCCTGTCAACTCATTTGTGTCGATGTTGTTGAGGTCGGCCAGTCCACTTCCAAGAGCTGACCGGTCTTCTTCGGATGTCAGGACTTCAACAATTCTCCTCCCCATAATCTCATGGGCTTCCTGGTCCTGCTCGGTTTCTAATTCAGGGCTTGCGGTTCTTATCAGATATTCCCTTTCTCCCTCTTCCACTATCCTTTGTATCTTGGGATCCAGCCCGGCGTTTAACAACGTTTGTCTCAACTCTTCGATGGGATAGGGATCCTTGAATCGGATCTGGACCAGTGTGCCGCCCGTAAAATCGATTCCCCCTGTGAGCCCCTTTCCCTTGGTCATGTTAATAATTCCCGTAATGATGAGGATTCCGGAAAACGCAAACGCAAAGAGCTTGAACTTCATGAACTTGAAGTTGGGCTGCTTGAATATCTTCATCTTATATGCTCAGTTTTTCTCTCTTTTTCTTCCGGGATTGAGTCATGTCAAAAATGAGGCGGGAAACAAAGATGGCCGTAAACATGCTCGCCGAGATTCCGATGATCAGGGTCACCGCGAATCCTCTGATCGGCCCGGTGCCGAACTGGAAGAGGAAAATGGCCGCGATAATGGTGGTGATGTTGGCATCCATGATGGTGCGCAGAGCGCGGGAAAATCCGGAGGAGATTGAGCTCAGTATGCTTTTCCCAGAAGTCAGTTCTTCTCGAATCCGTTCGAACACAAGAACATTGGCATCCACGGCCATCCCGATAGTCAGGATGATCCCGGCGATACCGGGAAGTGTCAATACCGCATTCTCTCCAAAATAACCCAGGATTCCCATCAAGATGAGGATATTCAGGATGAGAGCGACTACCGCGTTGATGCCGGAGAGCCGGTAATAGAAAATCATAAAGATCATAATGAGAATGACCGCCAGTATACAGGCGGAGAGGCCTTTTCGGATCGAGTCTGCCCCAAGAGAGGGGCCGATCGATCTTTCCTCCAAGTATCTGATGGAGGCGGGAAGAGGTCCCGCCCTGAGGATGAGCGCCAGGTCGTCGGCTTCTTCGATGGAGTATGTGCCGTGGATGATTCCTCTATCCGCGATCCTGGCCCGGATGGTGGCCACTTCCTGGATTTTTCCGTCGAGAATGATGCTCAAAGGTTTGTTGAGGTTATCGGAAGTGAATTTATAGAATCTTCGGCCCGCTTCTGCGTTGAGCGTGAATGCGACGGCCGGATTGTTCCATTCATCCGTTGACCGGCGGGCATTAATAAGATCTTTTCCCGTGACCGGAGCAACCCTGCTGACGAGGTAATACCCTCCTTCTGTCCGGTCGGGATCACCTCTCATGATCTCTGCGTCGGGGGGAACTTCACCTCCTGAATCCTGAAGGAGAGTTTCCCTATCCGGGGCGGGTCCGCCGAGGACCAGTCTCCATTCCAGGAGGGCTGTGGTTTTGATGATGTTCTTGATCCGGTCCGGATTCTCGACGCCGGGAAGCTCGACGATGATCCTGTTCCCGGTGCCCTGCCTCTGGATGGTCGGTTCCGCCAGCCCGAGCTCATCCACTCTGTTCTGTATAGTTTCCCGGGCCTGCCGGACAGAAAGGTCTCTGAGATAATTGACAGCACCGGTCTTTAAGGAGAAGGACACGGTGTTGCCGATTATGGAATAATCCCAATCCTTGAAGTAATCGCCCAGAAGGTCCTTGATTTCGTCTTCCTGGTCAGGGTTGATCTCCTGGATGGAAAACCGGGTGATGTCCTCTTTCGAGACGGCTGTGTACTCTAATTTTTCTTTCTTTAGGAGCTCTTCGAGCCGGAGGATTTCCTGGTCTGTCTCGATACTCAAAGCGTCATCTGTGATGACCTCAAGCTCAAGATGCATTCCCCCCTTCAGATCGAGTCCGAGGTGAATTTTTTCACTCGGAGGATAGGAGAGGAAGACCGCTAAGGCTATGACGATTAAAACCAGGATGACTTTCCAGCGCAGGTCTTTTCTCATGTTACAATTCTTGTACTTCGACTGTCTTCCAATTTAATGGTGATGAGAGAATTATGTCTGTTCTCGCCGATTAAATCAACGAGAGTTTAACTTTCTTTCTGTTTGGGTGTCAAGATGACAGCGATGGAATTTTTAGAAATATCGATCTTGACGTTGGATGCGATCTTCAATTCTATCTTGTCTTTCTGAACCCCCATGACGGTTCCGTGGATTCCGCCCGCAGTGATGACTTTATCTCCAGATTTAAGCTGTTCGACCATTTGTTGGTGCCTTTTCTGTTTAGTGCGCTGAGGCCTGATGAGCAGGAAGTAGAAGATGACAAAAACGAGGATGAACGGGATCATGGCGGTGAACAAGCTTCCCTGAGGACGGCCTGCGGGTTGAGTCTGTTGTGCAAGCGTTAAAAATGCTGAAAAAATCATGTATTTCCTTCCTCTTCTTTCATTATATACCTTTTGAAGCTTTGATACGAATTGGATTGAATAGAGTGCCTAATTTTGCGGAATATGTCAAGGTAAAAGTAGAGGTTGTGGATTGTGTTGAGTATCGAAGAGCTGATTTCCTGGCGTTCGTACAGATGGCGCAGGTAGGAGCGGGAAAAGTTCTGGCATGTGTAGCAGGAACAGTCTTCATCGAGGGGATTAGAGTCGTTAGCGTATTTGACGTTTTTGATGACGATCTTTCCCTTGCTTGTGAACAGAGTTCCGTTACGGGCATTTCGTGTGGGCAGCACACAGTCAAAAATATCTATCCCTCTATCCACGGCCTCCACGATATCGCTGATGTAGCCAATCCCCATGAGATAACGGGGTTTTTCTCGCGGGAGCAGGGAGTCGGATTTTTCGATGATTTCCATGAGTTGTGATTTTGGCTCGCCCAATCCGAGGCCTCCCAAAGCATATCCGCTGAAGTCCATCTCGACCAATTCCTCTGTGCTCTTTTTTCTGAGATCCCAGTACACGCTTCCCTGAGTGATCCCCCAGAAAAGCTGAGAAGATTTCTGTCGGGAGAAATGCTCTTGGGACCGCCTGGCCCACTGAGATGTCAGGTCGACGGCTTCCTTCATGTTGTCTTTGGATGCGGGAAACGGGAGGAAGTGGTCCAGAGTCATCAGGATATCCGAACCCAGTGTTGTTTGAATGTCCACGACATCCTCAGGAGAGAGGAAAATTTTTGTCCCGTCGAGATGCGAAGTGAACTCCACGCCTTTTTTTTTCACCTTGACAAGAGGAGAGAGGCTGTAGATCTGAAAACCTCCGCTGTCGGAGAGAATCGGCTTATCCCAGGATATGAAGGAGTGGATTCCCCCCGCTTGCCCGATTGTGTCCAATCCAGGCCTGAGAAACAGATGGTAGGAATTGACGAGCATCAGCTGCGCGCCCAGGCTCTGAAGGAGGCTGTGGGGGAGCCCTTTGACAGTCCCCTGGCTTCCGACCGGAGCGAACGCAGGAGTTTCGATCTGACCGTGAAGAGTATGGATGATCCCTGTCCGGGCCGAAGTGCGGCTGTCCGATGACGTGATCTCGAATGTTTTTTTCATGGTGTTGAGTGCTTCATTTGGCAAACCGGAAATAGATGACATCTCCATCCTGGACGCGGTACTCCTTGCCCTCAAGCCGTACAGCCGCATTGTCTTTGGCGGCCTGGAAAGAACCGTTCTGGAGAAGTCCCTCCCAGGAGATGACCTCGGCACGGACGAATCCTTTTTCTATATCCGTATGGATTGCCCCTGCCGCTTTTAAGGCGGTTGTGTCTTCGGGAATAGTCCAGGCCTTGACTTCTTCTTTGCCGATCGTGAAGAAAGTGATGACTTTGAGGAGGTCGTAGGAGGACTTGAGGAATTTGGGCGCACTCAATTCCTTTAAGCCGTATTCAGCGAGGAACATTTCTTTCTCCTCGTTTTCCAGCTCGAGGATTTCCATCTCGATCTTGCCGCAAAAGGCCAGGATAGCGACGCCTTTTTTCCGGGAAGGCGCGAATGTATCTGGATTTTCGATCAGCGGAATATCTGTCTCATCGACGTTCACCATGTGGAGAAGTCTCTTCTGGCTGAGGAAGGCGAAGCTGCTGATCAGTTTTTCCTGCTGAGCCGAGAGCTCCATTTCCCGGATTCCCTTTCCTTCCTCCAGATGAGAGCGCAGGGTTTCCAGAAGTTCTTTTTCTTTTTCCCCCTCAGGCGTTTTTGACCTCTGCAGCTCTTTCTCGAGTTTCTCCAGCCTGGACTCCACAGACACCAGATCGGCCAGGATCAGTTCCTCTTCCATCGATTGAATATCTTCTTCAGGATTTATCTTGCCTTTAGGATGGGGGATTTGATCGTCCTGGAATCCTCTGACAACGTGTGTGAGTCCGTGGGCGAGCCGGAGAGTGCTGAGATAAGTGCTGTCTTTGACTTCACCGTAAGCGATCCCGGCCAGGTCCACAAAATCAACTGCGGCCGGAATTTTATTTTTTTCAGGATAAAGATCCGCTATTTTGTCTAAACGGGGATCAGGAACAGAGCATGTTCTTTGGTTGAGTTCTTTTTTTCCATCCTCATAAGATTTCACCTCAATTTTGGCTCCGGTGAGGAGGTTGAAGAGCGTGGTTTTACCTGTTTTGGTGTATCCGAAAAGAGTGAAATTCATGGACTCAGTATAATACAAATGTGTGAGAAAGGCGAACTAGAGAGAGGAGGTCGAGACAATCGACTTTTCCGTTCGAGTGAGGCCTTTGTGCAGCATGGAAAAATTTAAGTTTTTCAAAATAAAAACGTTATAGATCTCTTCTTCTGCTTCCGATGACCGCGTGCGATTTATTTTCCTTGATTATTAACCTAAGAAAAATATAATATAGTGTTTCGGATAAATAACAATGAAAAAGTCAAAAGCGATCCTGCTTCTCTTGCGGCTCCCATTCATGACGGTGAGTGCGGGAGCCGTTTTCTTGGGTACGGCCTTTGCCTGGTGGAATACGGGCCAGTTCAACCTCTTTCACTTCATTTTGGTTTTCTTTGGCGCCTGTTTTCTGCATATCAGCTGCAACGTGGCCAACGATTATTTTGATTTCAAGAGCGGGAATGACGCGTCGAACAAGAATGCGCTGGTTCCTTTCTCGGGAGGAAGCCGGATGATTTTGGACGGTTTTGTCAAACCGAGAGAAGCTCTGACGGTTTCACTCGTTTTCGCTGTGCTGGGCTCAGCGATCGGCCTGTATCTCAACGCGGTATCCGAAGGAAACATCATTTTATTCATAGGCCTGGCAGCTGTCTTTTTTGTTTTCAGCTATAACGGTTTTCCGGCTCGGCTGGTCAACAAAGGACTGGGGGAGATTGCCATTTTTCTCGCCTGGGGACCTCTGATGGTCCTGGGCGCATACTATGTTCAGGCTCAAAGTCTGTCTTCACTCTGGCCTTTGATCGTCGCTGTTCCTTCAGGCATACTGACCACCCTGGTCCTGTTGATCAATGAGTTCGCCGATAAAGACGCGGATTCCCTGACCGGGAGAAAAACCTGGGTCATTCTTTTTGGCTTTAAAATAAGCCTGTGGATCTATCTGTTTCTCGCACTGTGCTGTTATGCCGTCGTCCTGGCAGGGATATTTCTGGGCGGCTGGCCGCTGTGGTCGTTGATGGTGATGATCACTCTTCCGCTGCCTTTTCTTGTGTTTAAAATTGGCAGCGCCAACTTAGACAACTGGCCCGGATTTTTGCCGGCTGTGAAGAACACGATTCTGATGAACTTCGTTTTTTTAATCGTTTTGAGCGTTTCGTTCGTTATATAAAGTGAGAGTCGTTTGAGATGAAAAAAGACAAAGATAAAGAAAAAAAGGTTATTCCCGAAGGCCCAAAGGAAGAAGGCAAGAAGCGCGAAAAGAGCGGTTTTCGGGAATTCTTCGAGCTCATTGCTGAAACAGCGGTTTTTGTTTTTTTTGTGATGACATTTGTCGTTCAAGCTTTCCAGATTCCGACAGGTTCGATGGAGCCCACTCTGCTTGTCGGCGATTTTCTCCTCGTGAACAAGTTCGCATATGCAGAGCCCGTGCTCCCTTTAGAAAAGCTGATCGTCCCTCCCAAAAAGATTCAAAGAGGAGATATAGTGGTTTTTAAATTTCCGGGCGATCTCCAGAAGGATTTTGTCAAAAGAGTGATTGCTCTTGAGGGGGAAAAGGTCGAGGTCAAAAACAAGCAGGTTTACATCAATGACGAACCCATCCTGGAAGACTACAAAGTTCACATCAACAGTCAGGTTCATGACCAGGAAGAAAATTATTATTATTATAATGATACGATCAAGGAGAATTATGGTCCCGTGACTGTGCCGAAGGGACACTGCTTTGTCATGGGGGATAACCGGGATAACAGCTACGACAGCCGGTACTGGCGCTTTCTGCCGATGAACAACATAAAAGGAAGACCCTGGATCATCTATTTTTCCTACAATGCCGAAAAAGATGCCTACAAAAAAACCAGCCTCAAAGAAAGATTGAAAAAATTCGTGAGTTTTGTCCTGAAGGCCAGGTTGAACCGCCTCTTCATGGTGATCAGATAAAAAAGGGGACAGGCCTCTTTTTTTTCACTAAACGGGAAATTTCTAATTTTGCTTCACATATTTTGATTGTCATTGCGAGCGCAGGGCGGGATTCTTATCTTCGTGTCATTGCGAGCGAAGCGTGGCAATCTCATAAGGAAGTTATAAAGAATTTTTATCTGAGATTACTTCTTTGTTGCCCTCATGGTATTGACAATTTATCCGTATGGGATTGCCACGCTTCGCTCGCAATGACACTTTTGTATTCGAAATCCTTACAAAATGTATGTCCGAGTTAATGAGTGTAAGTGACAGCCCTCTTCTTCTCCCCACATTGACCGGAATAGAGGATTCGCATAAGATAGGGAAAAGTGGATAATCCTACCATTACCCCGAAATCTGATTTTCACGAGGAGGGCTTTTTTATTGCTTCTGGGATGCGAATGTTTTTTCTGACCGGTGGATATGAGAATGGAATATTTTGAGGGGACAGTCGAATCGATCGTCTTTTACAGCCCGGATACGGGGTATACGGTTTGCAAGTTTTCCCTTGAAAACGGACAGACTATGACCGTTGTGGGCTCATTCCCACCTCTTTCGCCGGGGGAGATGCTGAAGATCAAAGGAAAATGGGAGATCAATCCCCGGTTCGGACAGCAGTTCAAGGTGGAGAACTTCCTTCCCGTACTTCCCGCCTCGGCCAAGGGGATCGAGAAATTCCTCTCCTCCGGATTGATTAAAGGCGTGGGCCCTGTTCTGGCACAAAGGATTATTAAGAAATTCGGGGCAGAAACCATCGACATCATTTCGAAGACACCCGATAAGCTCAAGCAGGTCGAAGGAGTCGGGGAAGTCAAGCTGAAGGAGATCAAAAGGTCCTGGGCTGAGAATCAAAACATTCGAGACCTCATCATATTCCTCCAGGAGCACAATGTGTCCACCAACCTGGCCACAAAGATCTACCGCCAGTACGGGGAAAAGTCCTTCCAGGTGTTGAAGACCAATCCCTACCAAGTCTGCCTGGATATCTGGGGCGTCGGGTTCAGGACAGCGGACCAGATGGCCCTAAAGCTGGGAATGAGTTCGTCTTCTCCTGAACGGATAAAAGCGTTTGTTCTGTATTTGATGGAGAAGGATAACGAACAGGGCCATGTCTTTTCACTCCAGAGCGATCTCGAGAAAAACTGCATGAAAGAGCTGGAGATCGAGAAAGAGAAGGTCAAAGATGCCCTGGAGAAGCTCAAAAAACAGAAATCCGCGATCGCCGAAAAAATCGGGTCAGACACAGCCCTGTACCTTCCTTTCTTCCACCAGGCCGAAAGAGAGGTGGCGCAATCGATCCATAAATTGGCCTCGCTTCCTTTTCTCACTCCTGACTTTGATCTGGACAAGGCGATATCCGAGGTCGAGGCGGAACTCGGACTGGAATTTTCCGAAACCCAGAAACTCGCCATCAAGGAGTGTTTCGGAAAGAAATTCCTGATCATCACCGGAGGTCCTGGAACAGGAAAAACGACCATCATCAAAGCGGTGGTGGATCTATTCTACAAGTGGGGAAAGCAGGTCGTGCTGGCCGCTCCCACAGGGAGAGCAGCCAAGAGGTTGTCTGAAGCGACAGAGAGAGAAGCGAAAACGATCCACAGAGCACTGGAATACAACCCGAAGATGGGAACCTTCAGGCGCAGCGAGAAATATCCGCTGGCAGGGGACGCGTTGATCATCGACGAGTTCTCGATGGTGGACCTGCCGCTGATGTTTCATCTGATCAAGGCTGTTCCGAACCATATGCGCCTGATTTTAGTCGGAGACAAGGACCAGCTGCCGTCGGTCGGACCGGGCAATCTTCTTCGGGACATCATTGACTCGAAAAGAGTAGAAGTTATGAGGTTGGATGAGATATTCCGCCAGGCCAAGGACAGCCTGATCGTTCAAAACGCGCATCGTGTGAATCACGGTCAATCGATAGTCAAACCAGAAAAAGGCGACAGGGATGCGGATTTCTATTTTATCTCGCAGAATGACGAGGAGAAGGTGTTCGAGACCATCATGAATCTTTGCACTTCCCGGATACCGGAAAAGCTGAACCTCAAACCGCTCTCTCCGGAGATTCAGGTCATAAGCCCTATGTACAGAGGGCTCGTGGGAGTCGATAACCTGAACAGAGAGCTTCAGCAGCGGCTCAATCCCGGTCATGAGGGATTGAAATTCGGAAACCGGTTGATCAAAGTTCACGATAAAGTGATGCAGGTCAGGAATAATTATGATAAAGAGGTCTTCAACGGGGACATCGGCTTGGTTTCCCATGTGGACAGACAGAGATACAGAGTGGAAGTGGATTTTTACGGACGGCCGGTGTTCTATGAAAAGGAAGAGATGGATGATCTGGTACTGGCTTACGCTGTTTCCGTCCATAAGTCGCAGGGCAGCGAATACCAGTCAGTGGTGATGCCGCTTCTGACCCAGCATTACATCATGCTCCAGAGAAACCTGTTTTACACGGCGCTCACGCGGGCGAAAGCGTTGAGCGTCATCGTAGGCTCGTATAAGGCGCTCTACATCGCCATCAAGAACGACCAGCCTGTCAAGAGAAACTGCCTGATTAAAGAGAAATTGATTCGAATTTCCCAAAGCTAACTCGTTGTCATTACGAACAAAGCGTGGCAATCCCATAAGAAATTATGATTGAGAGCTTGCGCGGCTATCCACCCTCATGTCATTGCGAGGAGCACAGCGACGCGGCAATCTCATAAGAAAGACGAGAGAGTTTGAAGTGTCATTGCGAGCTTGCGTGGCAATCCCTTAGGAAAAATTGAAATACAACATACTTTCGGATATATTTGAATAGACTCAAATCCGAACAAGAGTGCGCCTGTAGCTCAGTATGGATAGAGCGAGGGATTCCTAATCCCTAGGTCGCAGGTTCGAATCCTGCCAGGCGCACTACCACTCATTCACCGTAGGAAATGCAGACAATTTTATGAAAGAAATGCCTTTATAAAATAAGGTTCTGGATTGAAATTCCTGGCTTTAAAATATTAATGTGTATTTGTTTTGGGAAAGGCCTGATACTTTGCTAACTCTCTTTTCTTCGCTTCGATTATCTCACCGAGCAATTGAATCGTGTGTTCTCGGTCTTTTTGAGGAAGAAATTCCATTCCGTTTTTGACCATATTCTCGAGAAACTCAATTTCCTTTTCTTTAAGAAACATGAATAAGCTTAATTCCTCAACAATTTTCTCTTCGATTTTGTCTTTTTTTGCCATCCCTTCATTCCTGTTTAAGCTTTCTATGAGTTTAGTCGGAAGAATTGAAGGTCTTATTCAACTGTCTTCCAATCCCGATTCCTCCATGTCTTCTAATCCGTTGAAGTAAACGTTCTCGAGGATTTGGCTTCCTTTCGATTCGGATTCATTAAACACTATTTTTTCNNAAAAGGAAGGATCACTCCCAGCAATAAAAAAACCGCTCCAATGATAAAAAAAACTGGTCTCAACAATTCATTCTGTTGTTTAATCTTGATTCCAATTCCAATGAAGATCACTCCGATTACTATGAGGATCAAATGAAATAAAAGTTGATTGATATTCAATACATTTCCTTCTTCAGGGTTCGTTCAAGATCTCCTGGATCTGGAGAATTAGCGTTCGAAGACGAGGAGTGTGTAGTTAGACATCTTGATATCGGAATGGAATCTCCATCCTTCCTCGGCGAGCCGTTTGAGCGGTTCTTCGAACCGCGTATGCCTTTTCTCCCATGAAACGGCCCCTTCCTTCTGCATGGCCATTCCCACTTCGTCTTCATACCAGATGATCTTATACTCGTAGTTCGATTCTGCATATAAATTTTTCGGGACACCAATGATGGATTTGAGTAAAAACGCGATCACGAGAATCAGAACCAGGTTGATAAGGATTTTTGTGGATTTATCGAATTTCATCACAACCTCCTTCCCTGATCTTTCTCACTTAATAGTACAGTAATGTATGCGTGACAATCAATCTCTATCCGTAGGGGAGAGCGAACGCGAGGTTCGAAGGCTTAGTCTAAAGGAAAAATCTCACCACGATCCCGCCATTCTGGTCAATGATGTACGGGTCAAAGGCAAAAGGAGGGAGGGCCTGAAAAAACGGTGCCAGTTCAAGTCCTATCGAGAGGCGGTCGGAGACCTTGAATTCGATGCCTAACGGGAACCTGATGCCAAGACAGGCCTCATAATCCTGGCTGTCTTTGGGATTGTCGCCGAAGAAAATATTCAGCCCGATTCC
>JABAOH010005691.1_pt2 | contig 15902 bp, 9 predicted proteins | sample 7062181 | NCBI WGS metagenome assembly JABAOH01 (sample SAMN14538630, study PRJNA623070) | marine sediment metagenome | biome: marine biome [ENVO:00000428]; feature: marine pelagic biome [ENVO:01000023]; material: deep marine sediment [ENVO:00002113]; isolation source: pool of 5 deep marine...
TTAAGCCTAACTCTGAACCAACCTGAAAGATATAATTCTCGGCTGAATCCGTATAGCCTCCAAAAGATAATTTCATCTCCTCTGCATAATTTGGGAATTCGACAATATAGCTTCCAACCCCAACCCCTGTTAAAGGGTAATCTTTAATCATATGGAAAGCAAGAGTCCACAGATCGATTTTTCGAGAGAATAATAAGTTCAAAGATTCTTTATTTACGAATAGATCCAGACTCCTTTGCATTCTTTTATACAAAATTGACTGCTTGGCAACGAACAAGAACGAGAGAAAAAGGAATATAAAAATTAACAGAAGGGAAGTTCCGTAAATGATTTTCTTTTTATAGCTTCTTCTCTCAGTAATAAAAAATAATACTATAAATGTTATGATCGAAACTCCAATCCCCAGAATACCGCTTCTTGATCCTGTCGAAGGGAAAGCGAATAAAATAAAAATTAAAAGGGATATAAAAAAGGGTTTCAAATTCTTATGAAAAGATACAGCCATCCCCAATATTAACGGAAAAGAAGCACAGAGATAAATGCCAAAAGAATTAGGATCCTTAAAAGTAGAATTGATTTGACCAAGCCTAACCCAAAATGTAGTGTTGCCAAGGTCCAACGAATAATATCTCTGAACAAGGGAAAACACCAATGAAATAAAAATGGAACATGAAAAGACTATCAACATCTTGTGTAGAAAGGCCTTGGATTTTATTGTATTAAAGAGAATTAAAAAGAAAAGAAAACCTGATAGATAGCTCAAGGAAGTAAAGATCACACTCATTAATGCTCCGCCTGCTCTCACACCATTTACATTAACAACAAGTTCATTGATATGACCAGATAAAAATGGAAAAAAATTGCCATACCGCAAAAAGGTGATGATTCCCGAGACGATAATTATAAGTGAAAGCAAAACGAGGGGTTTGAAAACAGGATGATTAAAGCGAACGTTGGAAAAAAAGAAAGAACGATGAATCATCCAGCCCAAGAAAAAAAACAAAAAGAGTACCAAAGCCGTAGGAGCATGAGGAACACTTCCATCTATTCCAAAAAAATAAGGGAGGTTGTTGATCAAAGGAAAGAAAAAAACAAAAGTCAAAATCCCCTGTTTGATATTGATCGAAGTTGTTATTAAAGTAATGAAGAGAAATGGAGCCAAAGCCATCTGAAAAGGCTTAATCAGCGGAACATACTTTAGATAGAAAAAACAAAGTCCAAATATAAAAGCCAAAGTAAAATAAATGAACAAAGGGTGAAGTTTTATTCTTTCTTTCATGTGTCAGTAATAATATATTAAGTAACTTTCGACTTCAATCATAAGTAATTACAATATCCTGACCACATGAAATTAATATCAAATCGCAAGAAGTAAAGTGATATATGCCATTCAATTGTCGAATACAGAGAGATGGCGAAGAAAATTGTTGCTATCTTGTAATCTTTTTATTTAAAATTGCAAATATTGATTTTTTTCTTAATCGGTAATTTAACAAATCTCAATTTAATTTTTTGTTCATCATGTTTTTTTTAGCCCACATGATTAAAAGAAGGAAAGCTATAGGTTAGCTTCCTCATAAAAAAATTCCATGGATAGAAGAAACCCAGAAAAAAAATGTAGCATGAATGCTTAAATAGCTCTACAAAAAATAACATTTAAGAACGCATGGGAAATAAAGCTAAATTAAAGATTGGATTAATGGGAACACGGGGAATTCCTGCTTGTTATAGCGGATTTGAAACTTTTTATGAGGAATTGAGCTGGAGGCTAGCAGAAAGAGGACATCACGTAACTGTATACAATCGATCTAATTATATAGAATATATGGGGTCTTATTATCGCGGAGTCCGTTTAGTTAGACTCCCCACAATTAGGAATAAATATTTGGATACATTCTTCCATACTTTTCTTTCCATTCTTCATGGAATTTTTCAAAAATACGATATTGTTTATTTTTGCATCGTAGGAAACAGTCCGCTTACCTTTATCCCGCGAATACTGGGATCTAAATCCATATTAAATGTGGACGGAGCGGATTGGGAAAGAGAAAAATGGAATGGTTTCGCCAAGAAATATTTAAAATGGTGTGAAAAAATTGCCACAATATTTCCGAATGTCGTCATCGCAGACTCAAAAGTAATACAAAAAAGATACAGGGAGGTCTACAACACAAATACAATCTATATCCCTTATGGAGCAAATATAATAAAGAATACCAATGAGTATTGTTTAAAGAGTTTTGGGTTGGAAAAGGATAAATACATATTATTTGTGGGAAGACTTGAGCCAGAGAATCGTGTTCGTCTTTTGATTGAAACCTTCAAAGAGATTGATACAGATATGAAATTGGCAATTGTTGGAGATGCTCCTTATGCTGGAGAATATAAAAAAGAATTGAAAGAATTAGCCGATGAGAGGGTTGTTTTTACTGGCTTCGTCTTCGGAGAAGGTTACCAACAATTGAGTTCATGTGCTTATTTATACGTCCTAACATCAGGGGTGGAAGGAACAAGGCCTGTACTTTTGGATCAAATGGCATTTTCCAATTGTGTATTAGTGAGAGATTCAGCCGCTAATCTGAAAGTGATTGGCAATGCTGGATTGTCATTCGATCGTAAAAGAGATAAGGAGGACTTAAAAAAGCAATTACAGTATTTAATAAATAATCCAAAAATAGTGGAAGAATATGGTAGAAGAGCTAAAAAAAGGATTGAAGAAAACTATTCATGGAATGTTGTTGTTGACCAATATGAAAAACTTTTCTTGGCACTCGTGAACGAATGATCAAAGGTTGCCATCTGATATAAAACAAAACTTGGGAAAATAAAGATTTCCGAATACACACTTGACTTTATATCGAAAAAAGTGGTCAGATTACTCCCTGGGTAAAATAAAATTGCGAGTTCGTCTGTACACAAAATAAAGGGGATCGACATGAAAAGAAAAATTATTTTTTTAAATGTTTTCACATTTATTTTTATATGTCTGAGTTCCTTATTTATTGGTGGATTAAATGAAAAGCAGGCTCTCGCTCCAATCAATCCTGAATTTTTAAAGTATCTTGATGATGTTGAAAAAGGCTCTATCCGCATTTTTTCAGATGAAGGGCATCGCCTCGGAGAAATCCCGCCGCCTGTTAATTTATCTCATATCATCGGAACAGTTGAAAAAAGAATTGATAGAAGTTATCCGGCAACATATGACCTGCGAAATCTAAATAAGCTTACGCCTGTTAAAGACCAGGGAGGATGCGGCTCCTGCTGGGCATTTGCCACCTATGGTTCTCTTGAGTCTTATCTAATGCCATTGCAGCAAAAGAATTTTTCAGAACAGCATCTCATTTCGAACCACGGGTTTGATTATACGGAGTGTGAAGGTGGAAACAACTTTATGTCTGCTGCCTACCTAGCGAGGTGGGAAGGGCCTCTTTCAGAATCTGATGTGCCATACATCTACTCAAGTCACGGAAATGTCGACTCAAATCCCGGAAAAGAGGGCTTTGCCCTCCAAAAACATGTTCAACAAGTGACCTTATTACCAAATCGGATAAATTATTTGGACAATGACACGATTAAACACTTTGTTACAACTTATGGGGCAGTATATATCAGCATGAGATGGGATGGATATTACTATAATCCTTCGGCAGCCAGTTATTATTGTAACGCAAGTGGTTCTACAAATCACGGAGTTGCGATTGTAGGTTGGGATGATAACTATAACAAATCTAATTTCAACATTATTCCCCCAGGAGACGGTGCATTCATTGTAAGGAACAGCTGGGGGCCTGCCTGGGGTGAAAGCGGATATTTTTATCTCTCTTATTATGATGTCGTTTTTGTTCCTCGCGCATCGTTTAATAATGCAGAAGAGGTATATAACTACAGCAGGATCTACCAGTATGATCCCTTAGGATGGGCTGTCTCATATGGGGGTTCCAGTACAGTCCATTGGGGAGCAAACATTTTTACTGCTCTGGACGGCAAACCTCTGCGAGCTGTCAGCTTTTATACGACTGATTCTAATGTAAATGCTGCGGTTTATGTATACAAAAATGTATCTGGAAGCACCGATCCGCGTAACGGAACGCTGGCTGCGAGCAAAACCGGAACATGGACTTATCCAGGATATTTCACTGTAGTTCTAGATTCCCCAGTTGCATTAAATACAGGAGAAAAATTTTCAGTGGTCATAAAATTTGAAAACAGCAGCTATCTCTATCCAATTGCCTTAGAGTATCCCCTTTCGGATTATTCTTCAACTGCAACTTCAAATTCCGGTGAAAGCTTTGTCAGTCCAAATGGAACAAGCTGGTCTGATATCACCAGCCTATATTCCAATACAAATGTATGTATTAAAGCTTTTGCAGGGGACGTTTCGCCTCCTACTTCGCATAATATATTCCACTTCGATATAAATTGGGACGGCAAATCTGATATAGTGAGAGCATACGGGATTGCCGGTGATATTCCTGTCACAGGCGATTGGGACGGAGATGGATCCACCAACTACGGTATCTACCGAGGTGGCAAATTCTTCCTCGATACCAACTGGGACGGTAAATCTGATATAGTGAGAGCATACGGGATTGCCGGTGATATCCCGGTCACAGGCGATTGGGACGGAGATGGATCCACCAACTACGGTATCTACCGAGGTGGCAAATTCTTCCTCGATATCAACTGGGACGGCATGTCTGATATGGTGAAACCATACGGAATTCCAGGCGATATCCCGGTCACAGGCGATTGGGACGGAGATGGATCCACCAACTACGGTATCTACCGTGAATAAAAATATTCTCTAAACAAAGGGTAGCACACGCCCCTTCACGGATTATCGGGTAATGGGCAATTCAAAGAAATCGGGACAAAATTGCTTTGAGAATGAATTTATTTTCCCAGATCAATAAGAACCTTTTCCGCTAAAAACTAAGGGAATAGTCTTCAATAGAATTTTTAGATCTAACAAAAGCGACCAATTTTCAACATAATAAAGATCAAGTCTAACCATATCGTCAAAGCTCAAATCACTTCTTCCGCTGGTTTGCCATAAACCAGTCATTCCTGGCGGAACTTCTGCTCTTTTTTCTTTCCAATATTTGTATTTAGGATTTTCAAGTTCATTTTTCATATCTGAATATACAAGAGGACGAGGCCCAACTAAACTCATCTCCCCGATCAAAACGTTCCATAAAGACGCTAACTCATCGATACTGAATTTTCTGATAAATTTTCCTATCCTGGTAATTCTTGGGTCGTTTTTTATTTTGAATAGAAATCCTTCAGCTTCATTCAAAGCAGACAGTTTCTCACGTTTTTTTTCGGCATCTTCTTCCATTGAACGAAACTTGATAAAATAAAAACTTCTTTCTCCCTTGCCTATTCTCTTTTGCCTGAAAAAAACAGGCCCTTTTGAATCTAATTTGATCAGGAAAGCTATTATTATTAGAAGAGGAAAAAGAACAACAGTGGCTATAATCGCCACAATTAAATCGAAAATCCTTTTCAATATATGATCCCATTGAGTCAATATTATTTTACGGACACCCAGCAGAACAACTCCATCAATTTCAGATAAATGTATTTTGCCAGAAGTAAAACCAATAAAATCAGGAATTCTGTCTAATTGAACCTCCATTTTCTCGCATGTTTGAACCAACTGGAGAAACTCCTCTTGAGTAAGAGAGGATTCAGAAACTATGATCCTTTCGATCATATGATCATTGATTATGCTAACAATATCCTCCAATTTTCCTAAAAAAGGAGAATTGTCTTCAGGCAAAGGCTGTCGTTCTTCATTGCTAGTCTGAATGTATCCGGCTAATTGAAAAACTGAGTTATTCATACTCTCTATTTTATTCGCAATTCTCCTGGTATTTTTATCAAAACCAATGAGGACAATCCTCTCGATTCCAAATCCTTTTGCCCTAGACCATTTTAAGAGGTTTCTGCAAAGCAAATGGCTCAAGCTGAGAAAGATTACACTTAGTCCAGAAAACATTATTATTATTGATCTTGAATAATTCTCTGCTTTAAAGAGAAAGGCAAAAAGCATAAGAATCATTACTGTAAAAACGACAGATTTTATTATCGTGAACAAGATATCCAAAAAATTTTCTCTCTTGTGAAATTTATAAAGACCAAAGTAGTTAAGAATAAAAATAAAAAACGGAATAATTACATAGAAGGGTGGAATTAAAGCTCGAATTGTAGCAAAATCGAATTTTTTATGGAAAACAGGATTAAGTTCTATTCGGAGCCAAAAAGTTAAATAGATCGAAAAAATAATGGCAGCTATATCGAAAATTATTTGCGCGATTACGAAAATTTTCTTCTTTGGTCTAAGCAATTTCAAAAGTTCTATTAAAAATGAACCTATAAATCATCTACTAAACTAATTGGCAAATTCTTTCACACATCCATCCACCCCGAAATTATATAGAATCGCAGTAAATAATACAATATTTCATTTCCCTACCTCGATTACTCTGGATTTTCATCAAAAATCATCGGATCGAATCTACTCGGTCGCTTATCTGCTCGCCTTCTGACTGGAGTCATCTAAGTCGTCCTGAGAGTAAAAATCCAGCAGATTTCATTTGGCTTTGGTTGAATTTTTGGATATCATAAATGAAAATTTTAAAAGAAGGAAAACGAGCTGGTTGAGACCATTCAACACACAATAAAAAAATCGTAATTCCTGAGCAATGAATAAAAGAAATGCTCCAACAAATTTTTTTTCAATATCATTTCAGTCCACACAATGTGTTCAATCCTAAAGAGTCAATAATGAACTCAAATAGTACAGACCATCAATCACGTGTTCATACTCATGAACTCACTATTATTGCCAAAGGCGCAGGAATCGTCTTCCTGGGAACGATCATAGGAACCGGGCTGAAATATCTATTCGAATTGATCACCGCCCGTTATCTAGGTGTCAATCTTTTCGGACTTTTCTTTTTGGGATTGGCTGTCTTCAGAATAGGCGAAATTCTGGCTGCGGCGGGTATGCAGAGCGGGATCTTAAGATATGTCTCTATCTTTTACGGAAGAGGAGACTGGCAGAGAATACGAGGAACAGTATTGTTTGTTTTGAGAATTGTCATTTTGTCTTGCTTGATCACCTCAGGGAGTTTTATTTTTTTTGCTAAAGGGATCTCAGTGAATATATTCCATAAAACTGAGCTATCTTCTGTGCTCAAAGCCTTGGCTGTTGCTATTCCTTTTTCTGTCATCACAACCATATCTGTCTTTTCTTTTCAGGCCATCAAGTCAATCAAATACAAGGTGTATGTAAAGGATTTATTAGAGCCCTTCTCAAGAATACTGTTTGTGATCATCATCATTCTGCTGGGATGGTCACTCCTGGGTGTTATTGCTGCTTTTGTCCTGTCCATTGTTGTGGGAACCATCGCCGCTTATCATTACCTGCGAAAACTTCTTCCTCAATTATTTGACCGCAGAATTCAGCCCATCTATCAATCTCGAGAAATTTTTAAATACTCCTGGCCCCTCTTTTTTGTGGGCTTCCTGAATCTGCTGTTTCTCTGGACGAGCACTCTTCTGATCGGATATTTCAGGACTTCTCAGGAGGTCGGATTATATAACGCCGCATATAGAACAGCATTGCTCGGCCAAATTGTTCTCTTCTCTTTCAGTTCCATTTTCGCACCTTTCATATCCGATCTTTTCGATCGAAAAGAAACTCGCCAGCTTGAGAATCTCTACAAGATAACAGCCAAATGGGTGCTCTCACTGAGCCTTCCCCTTTTTCTCATCATGGTAATATTCGCCAAAGAGATCCTGACCCTTTTCGGGAAAGAATTTGTGCGAGGTGCCTCGTGTTTAATCATCTTGAGTATCGCTCAGCTTGTCAATTCAGGAACAGGTTCATCGCAATTCATGATATCGATGACAGGCCGCTCGAAGATAAACCTTTTCAACACGGTTACAACATTACTCATGAATATAGTCCTCAATATTATCCTTATTCCAAAACACGGGATCATAGGAGCTGCCGTGGCTACCGCTGTTTCCATCAGTCTGATTAATATATTGAGCGTGGCGGAAGTCTATATAATATATCGAATCCATCCTTACAGGCTCGATTTTTTAAAATCCCTTGCCGGTTCTGCTCTACCGATTGCTGTTCTCTGTATCGCTAAAAATACTATTCTAACCAACGTAAATTACCTGCTTTCTCTGGTGCTTGGCTCTTTGACTTATATCGGGTTGTATGGTTTAATACTCTACCTTTTAGGAATTAATGAAGAAGAAAAATCTATTTTAGGAACAATCAAAGCTAAACTGAAGACTTCCTGGAAAGCATGAAAAAAAATCATATTTCTATAAAAACCTTCTTTTTTTTGTTTTCCATTGTGATTCTGTCCTCAAATTGCAGGGAAAAATCTGAGTTCTATCGTTTTATCGACCACCTTGAGGAAGCGAACGTCACCACCTCTCCCTTGAAAAACATTGAGCAAAAGTTTGAGGCCATCGAACAGAATTGGACTGGTAATCAAATGTTCCCCTTTGAATTACAGAACAATCGATTCTTATGTGTCCCCACCCAAGCAAAGATTCTCAGTTATGATGACACGGAAAAACCCATCGGGATGAAGTTACTAAAAAACGGAAAAGAAATTGAATTCTCCAAACTTCCATCTGATGAAAAGAACTCTTGGATGTGGAAAAGAATATCTGAAGTCATAGAACCGGTGCATTACAAAGGATACAAAAGTGACGCAGGCGCCATTATCCTGTCTAAAAACGAATACTTTGTCAGCAATGAATTTTTCATACCTGAAGGAGAGATACTTATTGAAATTACCGCAAGAAGCGGTCGACAAATGAAATACCTGCCCAATCTAACTCTTTATTTAAACGACGAGCTGGTTGGTCAAGTTCCCATAAGAAAATACAAGAAATACGCATTTTTACAAAAAAAGAATGCAGGGATGTATAAAATCAAAGCAGGATTCTCCAATGTTTTTAAGCTTGATTCGTATTCGGAAAAGGAGAAGCTCTATTTAGACACATTTGAAATCAAAAGCAGCCAAGATCTCATACTGATTTCTCATACCGAAAGGGATTCTCCACTAACTAAAAATGACAACTTCAAAGCGGTTTACTCTACTCTGCCAACAAAGAAAACACTCTTCCCGGGGTTCTTCTTCAATAGTAAAGCAGATAATTTCACAAATGATCTCTCTCTCAAAATCGGAGAGTCCGTCGAAACAGATATTGAGCTGATTGCAAAAGAAAACATGTTTGAAATCATGTGCCATGCCCAGCCAAAAGGAGCCTTGCTCATATTATGGCTCGATGGAAAAAATGTGGGAAGAAAGTGGATAACACCATGGGAGAGAAAATCTTATCTCTTTCAGGTTGCTGCAACCGAAGGAAAACACAGGCTGAAAGTTGAATGCAAAAAACCACAGAATGCCAAAAAATTCTTGGAAAGACAGGTAATAATCCACCACATAAACATGATGCCAAGCATTCAGAATGATCTCGCTGAACTCTATAAATATAAGGATGACTTTGAAATCCATGACCATAATATCGGAAAAAATCCTTATTCGATAAAAAAAAAGATGGAATTAAAAAATATTTCCATAAACGCTTTCCTCGCCCCGCCAAAAAGCAGGTTTGATTTCAAAGTGAAAATTCCAGAATCAGGACATCTAGAATTTGGATATGGGCTACTAGAGAATTCAAGACGCGGACAGGATACAAAAAGAAGAGGTGTTAAATTTTCAATCCTTTTAGAAGAAAACGACGAGACCGAAAATATATTCATAAAGTCCGTAAATCCTAGAAACCAGAAGAACGCATATACTGTGCAGCATGAAAAAATCGACCTTTCCCCTTACTATGGAAAACAGATCAACATTTGCTTTATAACAGAAAACATTGGTCAGAAGTCTCAGGATGAAAAAGGTAACGATGAGAAAATAAACGACTATGCGGTCTGGTTCAATCCGGTCATCTATCCAACAAGGCAAAAAGATCCACCAAGAGACAGTAAAGATTTCAATGTAATCCTGATCTCCATCGATACCTTGAGAGCCGATCATCTTGGATGCTATGGGTATCAAAGGGATACGAGTCCTGCCGTTGATGCCCTCGCCAAAGAGAGTGTCCTTTTTTCTGATAGTTTTGCCCCTACTTCCTCAACACTCCCTTCACATATGTCGATGTTGACATCTCTATATCCCATCCATAACGAATTCTATTCTCAAAGATTGGGAATCATCCAGGCATTAGATCCATCAATTCTTACACTGGCCGACATCCTAAGAACACACGATTATTTTACCGGCGCTTTTGCAGGAGGGGCTTTTGTTAGTGCCAAATTCGGATTCTCCAAAGGCTTCGATTTCTACTTAGAAGATGAAGGCAGCACAATACGGAAGGATTCTGCAGCCAGGCTTTTTAGACTCACTTCAAAATGGTTGAGAAACAACAAGGATAAGAAATTCTTCCTATTTCTGCACACTTATCAGGTCCATGCACCCTATTACTGCCCAGAGCCATACAATCTGAAATTTCTGGATGAAAGCGCCAAATACAAAGAAGCACATATGAGGGAAATTCTCGGATATTTCAAATACAGAAAATTGCCTGAATCGGAAAGACAAAATTTGATTTCCCTTTATGATAGCGAAATCCGCTACACCGATGAATGCTTCATAAAGCCTCTGATCGACGAATTAAAAAGACTTAATATCTTTGACAGCACAATGCTGATCTTCACTTCTGACCACGGTGAAGAATTGTACGAGCATAAGGGATGGCTGCATGAGCACGCTCTGTACAATGAGCTGATCAGGATTCCACTTATCATAAAATTTCCGAATGCAAAACACAAAGGCAAGAAAATAAGCGGAACGGTGAGTATCCTTGACATAATTCCCACCATTCTGGAAGAATTAGGAATTGGATTCTCAAAAAAGCGGTTCGATGGGAAAAGCGTCATGAAACTGATTGACGAAAGCGAAAGGGGTGACCGAGCAACCTACGCCTTCCGTTTCGTTTACTTGATAAATCCCGACCTTACCTTCGATACCAAGCTAATCAAAATCTCTACAATCTCTAACGCATTCAAACTTATCTTAAATCACGAATATCCTGCTGATTTGAGTCCAGCAGGATTCAAGATTCCTGGCGGCCCTCCCTTCTCCGTTGACGAAGTGGAACTCTTCAATTTGGAAAAAGATCCTATGGAACTGAACAGCATTGCAGAGATAAACAAAATGAAAGTGCGCGAAATGTTAAAAGAATTGGAGCCTTACTACTTGAAGGCAAAAGAAATCGAGAGGGCGAAGAAGCAGATGGAAGAGAATCTGGAACATGAGCTGCGAAAGAGATTAGAAGCTCTTGGATATATAAGATAATCAAATAAGGCAGAGAAGAGGCTTTTTTCTTCGGGAGATGAATTTCGAGAATACTAGAAATGAAAAAGAGAGTGTTTATAATAGGTTTAGATGGGGCAAGCTGGAGAGTCCTCCAGCCAATCATGAAAGAAAACTTGATGCCGAACCTCTCCATCCTTATAGAAAGAGGATCGTCGGGAATTTTAGAATCCACCCTTCCACCGATCACAGCCCCGGCCTGGACCACGTTTCAAACAGGAGTCAATCCTGGCAAGCACGGCCTCTTCGATTTTTTGGGTTATAGGCCGGAATCTTATCAATTTCCTCTACACAGCTCTAAGAGCATAAAACTGAAGACAATATGGGAAATAGTGAGCGAAGTCCAAAAAACGGTTGTTTCCATCAATGTACCCATGACGTATCCTCCTAAAGTGGTTAACGGCGCACTCGTAGCTGGAATGATGTCTCCGAGTGTGCAAGCCAATTTTACTTATCCACCTGATTTGTACAAAGAATTGAAAGACCATATTGGAGAATACACCATATTCCCTTCCCCGGAGTTATTTTTTTCAGATGATGAAGAGAAGATCGTTTACAGCTTTATCGATATAGAAAAAAGAAGAAAAGATGCAGCACTCTATCTGATGCAGCGCTTCGATTGGGATCTGTTCATGATTCACAACCAATGTCTGGATATCCTCCAGCACAGATTCTGGCCCTACATATTTAAGGAGCATCCACGCTTCGATGAGAAAAAATGGCGCCCGATCTCGCCATTTTTTCAAGCCATGGACAGTCACATCGGAGAGCTTCTTAGTAAGCTCGACAAGCAAACCACTGTGATCATAATTTCCGATCATGGCTTCTGTAATCTCGATCACACAGTAAATCTCAACAAATGGCTGGAACTGAACGGATTTTTAAGTTTTAAAAAAGAGAGACTGCCCTCGCAATTATTCTCTTCTCTTAAAAAGTTGGATGTGTTCCAAATAAGAAAAAAACTCAGTTTTATAACCAAAGAAAAAGTTAAAGCAAAGCTTTACCAGGGATGGCTCCTGGATTGGAGCAAGACAAAGGCTTTCAGCGGCCAAGGAGGCGGACTGATCCATATAAACCGTAAAGGAAGAGAAGGCCTGGGAATCGTAACTGAGGGCAAAGAATATGAAGAAATCAGGAAAAAGATAATCGAAGGCCTGATGGATTTCAAAAATCCTGAGGATGGAAAAAATATCATTAAAAGAGTTTTCAGGAAAGAAGAGATTTTCCATGGCCCTTTTATCGATCACGCTCCTGACCTTATTGTCCAGCCCGCAAGCGGCTACGCATTCAAAAAAGCTTTATCTGGAAAAAAGATTCTGTCTGAAACAGTAATAGGCAGAGACAGCGTCGGCACCCATGATCAGGACGGGATATTTATATTTTCCGGAAACTCCATAAAAAAAGAGTCTCCAATGAGAGAGGCACATCTTGCAGATATTGCTCCCACTGTTCTTCATTTACTTGACATCAACAGGCCTCGTTATATGGATGGAAAAGAACTGAGGAATATTTTTAAAGAGTAAGACAATATAAAAGGAGCTATCGGGAAAATTATTTACATTAAAATCATTTTTGCCGGAATTGTGCTTTTTTATCTACTCTATACTATATTTAAGCAAAAAAAAATCGACCTGTTTTCGCCATTTTACATCTTCCCCCTTTTCTTCATTCTGTATCTATCAATAGGATCCGCCTCAGAATTCATAGCTCATGAACAGGAAATAACAGGAAAGCAATGGATTCTGTACGCCTTGGCTCTGCTCTTTTTCTTCTTGGGAACTATTATCCCCTTTCTCCTTTATGAAAGGATCAAACCGAAAGCACGCCCTGCCAAGTGCAAGTGGGATAAGTCCAAGCTCTTACAGATAACTTCCTTGATTTTTATTCTTGCTGTGGCAGCTCGGTCACTAATATACGTATCGACGGGAATTCCTTTGTTGGCATCAAACGTCAATCTGGCCAGGCAACAAGCGGCCGAGAATGGGTATCTGGGAATGATTGCATTGTCTACAGAAATCGTCTTCATGGTCTCCTTTGTAGCCGTTCTGAAATATAAGCACAACCGAAAACTTTTCTTTTTCTTCATGATCTTTTCTCTGGCGTTTTCCATCTTAACTGGCAGCCGTCAGTCTTTCATAAGAATGATATTTCCCTGTTTGGTTTTCTTTCACTATTATAGAAAAAAAATATCGGCTAAGGCCTTTGTTGTTGCTTTCATAATCATTGCAGTATTCATAGGGAGTATTGGATTTTACAGGCGACATGTTCTAGTGCAATCAACAATGGAAGCATCCCTCACAGAATATAATTATAATCCGTTTCTCTTCTGGGCTCCGTTTGCCGTGCGTGAGCTAAAGTTGGCTCCGGAAGGTCTGGCAATAATCCTGGAGACTTTTCCAAAAAAAATAAGCTATCAAAAGGGGAAACTTCACATCTCTCCCCTTCTTATGCCCCTTCCGGGTGAACAGGAGCAGCCGGATATGTTTTTCAAAAGAAAATTAGGTATGGAATGGGTGGGATTTGGCCTGGCATCTACTATGTTGGCGCCGCAATACGCAGATTTTGGGATTATGGGGATATTTGTAGGGATGTTTTTTGTTGGTTTTATTCTATCTCATCTGTACTTTAAGGCACGCGTTTCCCCTAGTCCTCTTCAAATCCTCATCTACGGCGTCGTATTGGGGCAGATGCTGATAGCGGTGAGGTCAAACTATCTCAATTTTGTGATTATCTGGACCCTCATTTTACTCACCATTATTCATTTCTTTGCGAGGAAAAAAACTTGACCTGAAAAATTATCCTGAAAATCGTTCACGAAGCCACACCCAAACCAGAAAAGACGGTATTACTTAAAGAGTATTATCTTCTCAGGAGGGTAAAAACCATCTCAAAACTACCTTTAGAGACGACTCCCAAACTTCACTGCCAGATGGTTGATGTAAATATGCGCGGAACCTGGAGCCAGAGGATAAAAAGACGTCCCTCTTTTTCAGTAAATAGAATTCATACTCCGTCGAGTTCGAACCTGCTGATACTTTTAGGTTATCCTGGTTTATCTCATCCTCTGTAAGTAGCATACCCGACAGGATAAGAAAGAAATACTCTCTTTTTCTTAAAGAAACCTACTATCTGTGTACTTGCGGAATGAAGTCCCCTCACTTGCCATAACTTTCTGGAAAATATTTTCGCCATTTATTCCTAAATGGTGGAATTCAACCTCGAGCAACGAAAGAGAGGCTTGCTGATTCTTTAAAGTCTCTTTTTATTGATATTTGATCTTAAGAGTATAAAATCTTAGGCTACTACCAATAGCAGGGCAAGTAATATAAGCGGCATAGTGAAAAGAATTGTTTTTCACAACTCTCGAACCGCTGTTAAGAGAACTGTCAACTATAGTATCAGAGCCTGGAGTCCCTGTGCTGCTTTCTGAAAAGAGCGTTTGATATGATTTGGTGTAGAGATTTGTTCTCCTTACACTAAAAGATATATCACTGGTGGAACTATCGTAGAAAGACAATGTCACACTTATTATCGTCGCATCCTGAGGAAGATAGATCGGAGCATAAAAAGTCCCGGTCGTCGGTGAATCCGAATCCGTATACGAATAATCCCACCAATAGGTATAAGTCACATCTTCATCATGAGGTCTGAAAGCACAAGAAGGCATACTGAGGAATTGCTGAGCCTGAACCGCTGTCGGAAGTAAAAGAAATAAAGCCATTACCCCTAACACCAAACTGGATTTTTTAATCATTGTTTTCTCCTTTTTTAAAAGATTTTCATCCGAACCCTTATTCTTTTAATCCTGCACCTTATTAATCCCACCTCCTTTCCGCTTTTCTCTGGAAAGAAATTATAAGGGGAATAAGCGCTTCCTTCCTTAGTTCCATATATTTCTTAGTATCTTTGTACAAATATTGAAAAATGTCAATAAGTTTTTTGATCGAAGTCCACCCCTGAAAATTTTGGGATCGAATAAGCTCAGCTGAATACTCTGTGTTTTTAGAAAATGACCGAAGCCTCCAAAGCCTGTCCTAATACCTAACACTAACGAAGAAAATTTTCGCAGTTATTTCTTATGGTAAAATTCAACCTGGAGCAGCGAGAGAGGCCTGCTTATTCTTTAAAGTCTCTTTCTTATTGATATTTGATCTTAAGGGTAAAAAACATCAAATCACTGCCAACACCAGCAGGGACTGAAATTCGAGCAATATAGTGAAAAGAATTGTTTTTCACAACTCTCGAACCGGCGTTTAGAGAACTGTCAACTATGGTATCATAGCTTGGAGTTCCTGAACTGCTTCCTGAAAAGAGCGTTTGATATGAATTTGTATAGAGATTTGTTCTCGTTACATCAAAAGAAATATCGCTAGCGGAATTATCATAAAAAGACAATGTCACACTTATTATCGTCGCGTCCTGGGGAAGATAGACCGGAGCATAAAAGGTAGCGCCAGGAGAATCCGAGTCTGCATATGA
>JABAOH010005924.1_pt1 | contig 15899 bp, 13 predicted proteins | sample 7062181 | NCBI WGS metagenome assembly JABAOH01 (sample SAMN14538630, study PRJNA623070) | marine sediment metagenome | biome: marine biome [ENVO:00000428]; feature: marine pelagic biome [ENVO:01000023]; material: deep marine sediment [ENVO:00002113]; isolation source: pool of 5 deep marine...
GAAGCTATGAGGAGTATGTTAGAATAATTGAGATATTGTGCAGGAGGGTATGAAGTATTACAATCTTCGATTCCCTATAGTTCCTATAGACTCTCTCATCTTCCATAATTAATATAAGGTCTAGGAGCCCTAAAAGCAAATGCAACTTATTCATTCTAGATAAGTTATGTATTTTTTGCGATCTTTATTAGCCCCTCTAATCTGTCCTATAACACCCTCCAAAACGCCATATAACCGATTTTAAGGCCCTCTTATCCTCAAAACGTATGTTTTTACCTATTCCGGGTGTATTTAGGAGAAATTGACAGCGTTATTCATTTTTGTTAAAGGCGAAGGAGCAGATAAAAAAATAAAAGAATGGCAAAGCGAACTAGCAACTCAGTAAGATATGCAGTATTGATTTAGTCCTTCAATTTGACTCTTCCCTCATTAATTGATATTCTTTTGCAGGGTTAAAAGAGGGAACAATGGGGATTAAATGCCCTAAATGCAACACTGATAATCCTGAGACCCAGAAATTTTGTGGCGAGTGCGCCACTCCGCTTCCTTCTTCAAAGGAAATCCCTGTCACTGAAACTCTCGAAACACCCAAAGAAGAATTAACCACTGGCTCCACCTTTGCCGGAAGATACAGGATCATTGAAGAACTGGGCAAAGGAGGCATGGGTAAGGTCTACAAAGCTCTTGATACTGATCTAAAAGAGAAAGTCGCCATAAAGCTGATAAAACCTGAGGTGGCAGCAGATAAAAACACAATTGAACGATTCAGGAATGAGCTGAAATTTGCCCGAAAAATCAGACACAAGAATGTGTGTCAGATGTATGACTTGAATAGAGAAGAAGGAACGCACTATATCACGATGGAATATGTGCATGGAGAAGACCTGAAGAGATTGATCAGGAAGATGGGACAGATGAGTGCAGGACAGCTTATTTCAATAGCAGTGCAGGTATGTGAAGGGATGGCAGAAGCTCATCGCTTAGGGGTTGTGCATAGAGACTTAAAGCCCCAGAACATCATGGTTGATGAGGAAGGGAATGCTCGTATCATGGACTTTGGGATAGCCCGTTCTGTTAAGGGAAAAGGGATAACAGGTACTGGAGTGATGATCGGAACACCCGAGTATATGAGTCCTGAACAAGTGGAAGGAAAAGAATCAGATCAGCGATCAGATATATATTCGCTTGGAGTAATCCTGTATGAGATGGTGACTGGAAGAGTGCCTTTTGAAGGTGATACGCCTTTTATCATTGGTGTAAAACACAAAAGTGAAGCACCTCAGAATCCCAAAGAAATAAACTCTCAGATTCCAGAAGACCTCAGCAACTTGATTCTTAAATGTATGGAGAAGGATAAGGAGAAGAGATATCAGAGTGCAGGTGAATTGCGTTCTGAATTAAAGAATATTGAGAAAGGAATCCCGACTACTGAGAAAGTCATACTAAAGAGAAAACCTATCACCTCAAGGGAGATAACTGTAACATTTGGTTTGAAGAAGCTCTTTATCCCTGCTTTAGTTGTTGTCGCTCTTGTAATTACAGCAGTAGTCATTTGGCAGCCATGGTCGCAAAAGGAAGCTATTCCTATACCTTCAGATAAGCCTTCCCTTGCAGTTCTTTATTTTGAAAACAATTCAGGAGATGAGAGTCTGGATAACTGGAGATATGCTATCCCTGAGTTGCTTATCACTGATCTCCAACAGTCTAAATACCTTACTGTATTGGGGGGAGATAGGATTTATAATATTATAAAGAAAACGAATTTACTTGATGCTGAAAAATATTCTACAGATGACATAAGAAAAGTAGCCGCTGAAGGGAGAGTGAGCCACGTATTGAGAGGGAGCTTTGTCAAGGCTGGAGATAAATTTATCATAAATATTTCTCTCTTAAAGGCGGATACAGGAAATGCTATCAGGTCGTTCCGAGAAGAAGGGATTGGAGAATCAAGCATTACTGATTCTATTGATAGGATTACCAAAACCGTTAAAGTAGAGTTCAATCTTTCGCTTGAGCAATTAGCGAATGACTATGATGAAAAAATTGAGAGGATTACAACGAGCTCTCCTGAAGCATATAAATTCTATGTCGAGAGCAGAAAGTATTTCCACCTTGGAGATTATGATCAAAGTATTGCCCTCATGGAAAAAGCTATTGCTCTTGATCCTGAATTTGCCATGGCTTATAGGTCTCTAGGGGCTGCATACAGCAACAAAGGAAATTATGCAAAGCGTATGGAAAATCTACAAAAGGCGCTTAAATTGAGCGATCGTGTATCGGTTAAAGAAAGGCTTAAAATACAGGGATATGCAGAGGTATCCCTGGCCAAAAGAATAGATGCTCTGAGCAGATTAATAGAAAGTTATCCGGATGATATGTATGGATATATAATGCTGCCCAATTTATACATGGCTATCGGAGAATGGGATAAAGCCATTGAGCTTTCTAAGGTGCCAGTACAGTGGCAGGTTGAAAGTTTAATACCCTATTACAACCTTGCAGAACGTTTTATGACAATAGGTCTATATGATGAAGCGATTGAAATATGTGAAAATTTCATAAGCCGATTTTCAGATCACGAATGGTTTCGTCACCAAATAGCATCTGCTTATATCGCTCAGGGAAAATATGAACTTGGTTTGGAAGAAGCAAGTAAAGCCTTTTCTCTAAATCCTACCAGCCCTATTCATATTTCCTTGAAGGGAGATATCTTCCTATTAAAAGGAGATTTTGTTAGAGCAGAAGCAGAATATCGCAAACTCGAAGAGAAAGGAAATCAAGGATTAACAATGGCAGGTAGGAGAAGAATGAAAAATTTATTTCTAACACAGGGTAGATATGAGGAGGCAATCGGGCAGTTGGAACTGGGAATTGAAAAGGCAAGGAAGCTTGGCGATATGCAATGGGAAATGAGATTCTATAATGACTTAGCTTATTTGTTTAGTAAATCAGGGAATCATGAAGAGGCTTTAGACGAGTCGGATAAATGGTGGAATCTCGCTTTAAAATTGAAAAAGGTTTATGCGTTTGGAGCAAGGGATAAAATATATAATTTGCACCGAAAAGGATTAGTTTATCTTGAGATGGAGTCTGGAGAGAATGCACAAAAGACAGCTGATGAGCTCAAGGATCTTATTCAATCGTGGATGGGTAAGAGAGAAATTAGGTATTACTATCATTTGGCTGGTCTGTTAGAGCTTAAGCGAAGAGATTTTTCTAAAGCGCTGGAATATTTTGAAAAAATATTTGCCCTGGAACCTCATGGACTTCAAAAGAATGCAGAATTTGTCAATTCTTGGGCATCCGCATATTACAAATCAGGGAATTTAGATAAGGCTCAAGAAGCGTATGAAGGGATAACCAACCTCACAACAGGCAGAATCGGTTATGGCGACATCTACGCTAAAAGCTTCTATATGCTGGGTAAGATTTACGAAGAGCAAGGCAACAGCACCAAAGCCATCGAGCATTACGAGAAATTCCTCTCCCTCTGGAAGGACGCTGATCCTGGTATTGCTGAGGTTGAGGATGCGAAGAAGAGGCTGGCTGGGTTGAAGAGTCAGTAGCCCACCTTATCATTCAATTTGACCCTCCCTTCAATAGCCCACTTTCTTCCCTCCTAAACAATCCATGCATATAGACCTCTAGGAGTCCCGGACGCTCTATGCCCCCTTCCTTGACTTCTAAGTATCAAATCCCTGCTTCCCAGCTCCTTTGATATTACATCGTACATCTAGAAAACTAGGTGTTTTCGAGCGTTTCCCAAAGTAGGCAACCATTCGCAAAAGCGGGCAATAATAGGCACATTTTGTGGCATTTCCGTGGCATTTTTATGGCACGGTGGGGGGCGAAGTCTACTATTTCGTTCAGGAACTTGTCATATCTACCTGAAAAATTGTAGAATCTAAAGGCAACATTTATAAGCATTGTAGTCAGAGGGAATAAATCCATAAAGAGGGGAGAAATATGAAATCACAAAAAACGTCCGCAGAGCGACGGAAAAAGCTTCGGGCGCTTGCTAAGCGAATGAATAAGAAGCAAAGAGACCCATTTCCTATCCACAAGGCACTCATCGACTGTTTCGAGGTGGGTGTCACGCCGGAAGAAAATGAGTATCTTTTGAAATTGGGAGATGAGCCCTATACTTATGAAAGGCTCGCCGCGCTTTCCGATCTATCCGAGGAATCATTCCGTCCATTCTTCGAGACCATGCGCAAGAAAGGCCTCCTGGGATCGGATTTCTCGGAAGAAGGAAAGGAACAGTTTACCTTGGCTGGTATCATGGTGGGGTGGTTTGAGATGTTTCTCTCCGACGGCAAGGAGACTCCGGAACAACAGGAGTTTGCGCGCCATATGGAGGAGTATTTCAACTATTTGAAGAAGATGAATTTCTTCCCCATAAGGAATTTACAGAATCGCAATACGCGGAAGCATCCGAAGGCGCCCCGGTATATAGCGGTGGCGAAGAAGCCCGCAGACGACGCAAAGACGGTCCAAGTCGATATCAACGTGCCACTGGATACGCCTGATATGGCGGTTTATCCGACCAAGTCTGTTTACAAGCTCATCGAGAAGCATGGAGACGAGAATAAGATCGCCCTTGTGCACTGCTTCTGTCGTGAGTGGAAGAAGATGGTGAACGAGCCTTGCCGGTTCGATGTACCACAGGAGTCCTGTATCGTTCTCGGCGATTTCACCAAAGACGTCGTCGAGACTGGTATCGGACGCTACATCACCAAGGAGCGTGCCCTCGAGCTGATTCAGGATTTTCAAAAGAAGGGTGTTGTGCACCAGACCTTTCACCCTAGAGATGACATCGATCAGCCCGAGATGGCCATCTGCAACTGCTGTTGGGACTGTTGTGGGGTGTTGGGCAGCTATAACCGAGGAATTCTCCCCTTACGCTTCAAATCCTACTACACCGCAAGTATTTCAGACGGCGCATTGTGCACCGGCTGTGGGACGTGTGTGAAATTCTGTCCAGTCGGAGCGATTTCGCTCAGCAACGAAAGGTCTTCCATCCAATCTGGAAAATGCATCGGATGCGGGCAGTGCGAGCTGCAGTGCCCCGAGGGCATCATATCTCTTGAGTATATGGAAAGAGATGTCGTCCTGCCCCTGCAAAAAAGATCAGAAGCCCGTATCACTGCGGCGTATAAGTGAAATTCAGACCACTCATGATTTTTCTTAAGCAATGGTTTAGGTATTCCTCGACCTCTGGAAAGACGCTGACCCTGGTATTGCTGAGATTGAGGATGCGAAGAAGAGGCTGGCTGGATTGAGGAAATTACCATAAGCCCCGGCTTCTCTAAATAGAATTTGAGGGAATTCAGTGGCATATAAAGCCACATATCATCCTTTAATCCATTTTTCCCCTATAAAATAGCGGGACAGAAGGCCTTATTTTCCTTATATTTTGGCATAGAATGAGTCCAAAATCCCCCTTAAATCGCTGTAAAATGGGGCGAAAATCAAGGAAATCCGGGTTAAAATATCCCGCTGGAGAGGTGTTTTGAGGAAGTCGTTTGTTTATAATGCTTTAAAAAGTCCATGATAGTCAGATAATAAATATTATGTAACCTAATCATTTTGAATAAGTTATATCAGAAAAGTTTGTAAGGATCATACCCGGAGGGCCTAGGTTTCAAGGGGGATCATCTGGCTGGCCGGTCTTTGTGCACGGCTTTACCGGGATTTTGTGTCATGGCTGGCAGGGTTCTATCGAGGAAACTGTTGAATTCTGGCCTTGCCTAGCGGTACTTAATAGGTACTTATTCAGGTACCAGTCTCTCGAGGACGGTATTACTTGGAAATTGCTATGTATTACCCTGTCGTCAACGACTTTCTCCATCTCTCCCTCAAACACATTCGCTTATTTATACTAGACAGAGAAAAAATGTCCTATTCAGAAGTTCAGTCGCCAGCTCCTTCCTTCTTCCTAGATCGTTTTTTCTCTTCTGATTTTTTATTTATTGAAAGAATTTACCAATGAATTATTTTTAATGAATTACCTTATGAATTAACCCCCTCGAATTTTCGTTATAATTCCTTTAAAATTAGAAACATCCAGAAAACCCGGAACCTTCAAACGGGGAAGAATTCGCCTTCAAACGGGGAAAAAGTTACCTTCAAACGGGGAAAAACTTAATTTTGGCTTTATTTAGAATGGAGAAGTCCTCTTTTTTCGGCCTCAATATGAAGATCGCCAAGGTCTGATTTTACTCCGATATGCCATCTTGTGTTTATTCCTTTTCCTTCTCTTATCCAGCCTTTTATTAATCCTGATTTCGTCATTTCTTCTAGATAGCCTTGGACTCTTTTTATTATTTGATCAATGTCTGTGTTTTGGCTGTAATTCAATATATCCATAGCCATAATAACAGTTAGCGTTGTCTCATCCCAAAGAGATAAATAACGAGAAAGCCGGGTAACTCCTCTCTTCATTCTATAAAAAATTCGACCTTTCTTCTTTGTGGGAAACATTGAATACTTCTGCCTCATGACATCATTCATGAAAAGTAGCCAGCCCGCACGCCCTAGGCAAAGAGCTAGTTTGTGTTTAACATTCTCCGTTTCCGGCTTTAGCCTATCTCTTTTCATTTCCACTGCATCACTCAGAAAGCTTCCTCTCCAATTTATTTTGTCCTTATACTTGCCTGCCTCATTCGCCCAGATTTTTGATGCTTTTATATGTATTGGCTTGTCCCTTAATTCATGTGCTGCCTTTACAAATACTTCATTTGTCCATCTTTTTGGCGAATTCAACTTTTTTCTGATATCCGATATTTCAAAGAACACTGTATAAAATGGAAGCTGTGATTCTTTTGGATTTTTAGTAATTTGTGAAAAGTCTTTAAATGGAAATTGAAATTCTTCTTCTAATTTTTTAAATCCATAATCCATTTTTTCTGCCAAGTGGTGAAAGATCACATCTATCAATGCCTCTCCCTGTGGGGAGTAGTCGGGAAGGAGAACCTTTCCCTGTCCTCTTTTTAGTTTGAGAAGGAGATAATTATAGGAGCGTGGAGAAAGCACATAGTTTTCCGATTTGATCTTTTTAACCACCCTATCGTATTTTTTAGGAGCCCTTATCTTTTCTATGATCTCCGGTTTTTTATCCTTCATTTCATTTGCATACTTAAGGCTATTGACCAGTCGCCTGGCTCTTTCCGTAAAAGATATGGCTCGACCTGTCTTTAACTTCAATTCCTTTATATCTTCATCGATTTTTTCTCCAAGTCTTTCTATTACTTTGAGCTTTTGTTCGAAAGTTAAATTGTCTATCGTGTCTAGAATGACGCCGATGCTATCGTTAAACATATTGTGATATCTGATCCATGTGTTTGTTTTCCAGTAAATATCCCATTCATCAAAGACATCCTCTACTTCCCAGAATTCCTCTTCTTCCTTTGTTTGCTTTTGTCTCTTCCCGGAGAAAAAATCTGTTCCTATGTCTTCAGTTTCCTCTTCTTTCTCCTCTTCTTCATAGTCATCCGGGTAGAGAGATTTCTCCAACCACTTCAGGTCTTTATCTTTTATAGGATTCATTTTTATTTCTCCATTATATCGAGAGGCTCCAGCACAGGAGGATAAATCCCCAGCTTTTCCAGCTGAGATGGGAAGCCGGAGCCTCAATTAAAATCTTTCGTAGTTTACACATTCTAAAGGATTTATCCTCCATCGTAAAAATTAAATATGTGTGTTAAGAGACTCATTGTCAAGAGAATTTTTCAGCGAAAAGTTAAAACCGGTATTAATCCTCATTCAATCTGACCCTATACTTTTAATGTGTCCAGAGCCGTTCGGCTTTTATTTTGCTTTTTATGGCGAAATTCCAACAGTTTAAACTCCCTTTCCTGGCTTATTTTTCCTTATAAATTTTTTTATTCATGTGAAAAAAACCGGGGAATCATTTTGACTCCCCGCTTCTCCTCTCTTATATTGTTTCTGGAATTGGTTTGGGATTAAATGAGTTATGTTGGAAGTATTCCAGGAGCTTTGTCAGAAGGTTTTCCCTCACCATTCCCTCGTCAACCTTCTCGGCCCTGCGGAACTCCGCATATTCATCAAATTTCAGGCCCGAATATTCACCACTCAGACTTAGCATCGCCCGATGTATTATATCGTGCTCATACAGTCCTCGGGTCCGACTCCGTCGGGTTCCCTTGAAGGAGACTCGGGAAGGCTAAATCTTCCGATATCGCTCCATCCATCCCTGAATACTCTTCTGAGTTATCTCAGTTGAGTCTTAATCACACAAAACGGAAAAGATCCATTAAATTATGAGCATACAGTCGCCGTAGCTGTAAAACCTGTATTCCTGGCGGATGGCTTCCTCGTAGGCTCTTTTGACGAGATCCAGGCCCGCAAAAGCTGAGATCATCATCAACAGAGTCGATTTCGGAAGGTGAAAATTCGTCAGGAGCCGGTCCACGGCCTTAAAATGGTATCCGGGGTAGATAAAGAGGCGAGTCGAGCCATTTCCGGGCTTAATTTCACCTTTACGGAACGCACTCTCCAGAGCCCGGACCGAGGTCGTTCCCACCGCTGTCACGGGCCTGGATTCTTTTTTAGCTGAGTTAATTCTCCGGGAGGCTGTCGGGCTGATCGTGTAATCCTCTTCGAGCATCTGGTGGTTTTCGATTTTTTTAAACCTGACGGGCTGAAAGGTGGCCAGCCCCACATCGAGCGTTATCCGGGCAATAACGGCTCCTCGCTCTGTGATTTCTTTCAGTGTGTCAGGAGTGAAGTGAAGACCTGCGGTGGGGGCCGCGATAGCCCCGTCGTGTTCGGCAAACACGGTCTGGTATCGTTGGATATCCATTTTCCTCAGTTCAGAATTTTTAGATTTGCGTTTAATATAAGGAGGAAGAGGGGCAAACCCGATTTTCTTCAGTTCGGGAAGGATGTCTCCTGAGGCAAATTGAATTGTCCTCTTTCCTTCAGGTCCGGTGCTGGCGATTTTGCCTTTGAATTCGTCGGAGAAAACGACCGTATCTCCGAGTCTGACTCTTTTGGCCGGGCGGCAGAGGACCTCCCACAGGCCGCGCCTGGATTCCTTCAGGAAAAGGAATTCGATCTCCTTCCCCCCGATATTCCCGTAAACTCGTGCGGGGATCACTTTTGACGTGTTCAGCACGAGCACATCATCTTTCTGGAGATATGCCGGAAATTCACTGAACCGGGAATGGACGATTTCCCCTGTATCCCGGTAGAGAACCATCATGCGCGATTGCTGTCTTTCAGGAAGCGGCTCTTGAGCGATGAGTCTGGCCGGCAGCTCATAATCAAAATCAGTAAGCAAGGGGTCGCGTCTTAACATTTGACATTTGCCTCTTCTTTGCACTTTTTTTGGTTTTTTGTCCATGGAAACGAAAGTGCCATCTATTAAAGCTCAGTTAAGAACATTTTAATATTTAAGCCATTACCTTTTTATCTCTGTAATTATTGAGAAATGTTAAATGTTAAGACGCGGCCCCTATTCTTTGAAGAGTTTTTTCTGGGAAGGGGAAGAGGTTGAAGATGTCAGGCCGAGATGGTCATAGGCTTTTTTGGTGATCTTGCGGCCTCGGGTGGTCCGCTCGAGGAAACCGATGCGCATCAAGAACGGCTCGTAAATCGACTCTATCGTATCTTTTTCCTCGTCAATGGCCGCGGCGATCGTGTTGATCCCCACCGGACCTCCGTTAAAGTTCTCGATGATGGTCATCAGGATTTTTCTGTCGACTTCATCCAGGCCCAGGGAGTCGACTTCCATCCTATCCAGGGCATGGGTGGCTTCTGAGGCCGTGATCTTCCCTGTTCCTTTGACATCGGCATAGTCCCGCACACGCCTCAACAACCTGTTCGCCACTCGGGGAGTTCCGCGGGAGCGAAGCGCGATCTGTTCGGCTCCTTTATCGTCTATGGAGACCTTGAGAATGGAAGCCGATCGCTTGATGACCTTTTTGAGGTCCTCATTCCTGTAGTAATCGAGGCGGTGGATGATGCCGAATCTTCCCCTGAGGGGAGGAGTGATCCGGCCGGCACGAGTCGTGGCGCCGATAAGTGTAAATTTTTTCAGCTTGAGCTTATGGCTTCGGGCACTCGGCCCCTGCCCGATGACGAGGTCCAGGCAGAAATCTTCCATCGCCGCATACATGATTTCTTCCACTGAGGGATGCAGGCGGTGGATCTCGTCAATGAAAAGGATCTCCTTGCCCTGAAGATTCGAAAGGATGGCGGAAAGATCACCCGTCCTCTCGATCACCGGGCCGGAGGTGGGCTTGATGCCGACTCCCATCTCCTTGGCGATGAGGTAGGCCAGGCTTGTTTTTCCCAGCCCCGGAGGCCCGTAGAGCAGGACATGGTCAAGCTGTTCGTCTCTCTTGCATGCAGCTTTGATGAAAATTTTCAAATTGGCCTTGACGTTTTCCTGGCCGACGAATTCCTGAAAATTCCGCGGTCGCAGACTGTCTTCAAAAAGAATGTCCTCTTTCGTCCTGACTGGAGTGAGTACAGCTTCCATTTTTTCTCCGTTTCTCAAACCTTGGCCATCCTTTTGAGGCTTTCCCTGAGGAGTTTTTCAAAACCCGCTTCAACGGAGAGCGATTGAATGGTTTCGTCCACAATCCTTACGACTTCTTTTCTTCTAAAACCGAGATTCATAAGAGCGGATATCAGGTCTTCCTTCTCCTCGAAGTCCGTGGCATCCAGCACTTTTTCCTTTTTCTCCAGCTTTTCCTGGAGTTCCAGCGCGATTCGCAGAGCCGTCTTTTTCCCGATTCCCGGGATGAGAGAGATGCGGGCCACGTCACTCTTCCGGATCGCATCCTCCAGGTCGGACGCACCAATCCCTGAAAGGATGTTCAGAGCCAGCTTCGGGCCGATTCCCGAGATGCTGATAAGTTTCAGGAATATGTCTTTCTCTTCCTCGGTGAAAAACCCGTACAGAGAGAGAGAATTGTCCGTGAGATGAGTGTAAATGAAAAGCTCCGTGTTTTCGTTGAGGTTCCCCAGTTGAAGATAAGTCGACAGAGGGATCCAGACGCGGTAACCCACGCCATTCACATCCAGGACGGCCTGGTTGGTTGACTTTTGAATCAGGTTTCCCTTCAGGCGCGCGATCATTCTCTTTTTTTCCCCATCTTTGGAGCTTCGTTGATTTTCTGCTGGAAAAGTCGGGTGTTGAGATGACAGAAGGCTGCCGCCAGGGCATCCGAGGCATCTGTCTCGAGTTTTTCATTCTTGATACCGAGGAGTGTTTTCACCATGGCCCTCACTTGGTTTTTATCCGCCTGCCCATACCCTGTGACCGCTTTTTTAATCTCCAGAGGAGAATATTCGTGGAGAGAACAGTCATGAGACGCCACGGCCACGAGTGTCGCTCCCCTGACTTGACCGAGGGCGATGGCGGTCTTGATGTTCTGGGCGTAAAAAGGATTCTCGATAGCCACCTCATCCGGCTCGTATGTTTGAATGATCTCCTCGAGGCGAGATCTGATTTCGTTGATTTTATGATGGAAGAGTTTCTTGCGCGAAGGTCTGATCGTGCCGGAGCCGAGAACCGTGTAGGAGTTATCCGTGTATTCAATGATGCCGAATCCTGTCGATTGAACACTGGGATCGATTCCAAGGACCCGCATCAAATTTATTTATGATGAATATTTGGCGATTTCTTCTTCGTCTATATCAAAATTTGCCCAGACATTCTGAACATCGTCATGGTCTTCCAGCTCCTCCATCAGCTTCAGTAGCTGCTGCGCCTGTTTTCCCTCCAGCTTGACGTAATTCTGGGGGATATACCCCAAATTGGAAGCGGCCAGTTCGATATCGTGTTCTTTGAGCGCGTTGACCACGGCTTCATAGTCCTCAGGCGGAGTGAAAATTTCATAATTACTACCGTCTTCCCTCAAATCCTCGGCTCCCGCATCCAGAATGACCTCGAGAAGCTCATCCTCCGAGGCCTTTTCCTGTTCAATGACAATGTATCCTTTGCGGTTGAACATCCAGGCCACACATCCGGATTCGCCGATATGACCGCTGTTTTTGGTGAAAATGTGTCTCAATTCAGAGACGGTTCTGTTCTTGTTGTCGGATAAGACTTCCACATAGATCGCCACACCCCCCGGACCGTATCCTTCGTAGGCGGTTTCTTCATAGCTGACGCCTTCCAGCTGACCTGTGCCCTTCTGGATGGCTCGCTTGATGTTGTCCGCAGGCATATTCACAGCTTTGGCATCGGCGATGGCCTTTCTTAAGCGGGAATTGGCATCCGGGTCGCCTCCTCCAAGGCGAGCCGCAACGGCGATTTCCTTGATGATCTTGGTGAAGATCTTTCCCCTCTTAGCATCCTGGGCCGCTTTTTTATGCTTGATGGAGTGCCATTTCGAATGTCCGGACATTGTATTGCCTTTGTATGAACCAAAAAAATTCTAACACAAATATTGGAAGTATGTAAACTAATAGAGTGAAGCAAGGAAATCGGAGAGTAGTGACCGGTGCATCAGGCTATAATCCAGATAAAACGAAAGAGATTCAACAGCATTTTACCAAAATAAATAAGAAGACGTTAGGAAAGTTGCCTTCTGACTAAGAATATGACTAGGGGAGGAACGACTATCCATTGGATTAGGGGAATGATGCCCACTTCAAGATGTGGAATGACTGGCATGAGGTCAGAATAACCCCACAATTTGTTCCAAGAGACATTCTTTATTTCACTGAAGATTGTGTAGCTGACTCCAAAAGCAACGAAAAGGAGTAATTTTCCCTTCGTGGGATTCATGAACCAGGTTCTGGATTTTGAGATTAAGGCAACCAACCAGAAGCAACCGAGTGTTATCACCACATCCCCCAATGTGCAGTGAAACCTGTACCATATAATTGTATTGATCTCTTCGCTGATATCGACAAAAAATGGAGTTTGCAGCACTTCCCAAACGAAATTCAGCAGGAATGAAAAAAATGCGATATTTAATTCAGGAAGAGAGATTAGCCATTTCATTTTTTGAATTTTCATCAACACAAAATCCTTAGAAACATCATACGAAAAAGAAAACAGATTGACAACTCTTAGACTTATGACTTGACATTTTCAATAGATTAAATATAAATATTATAGTATACCCAAGTATGGTATCAATACAATGCCATCCTAAAGGAATAAAATCATGATCAGTAAACATTCAAAATCAAGATCTTTGAGCTTTATTGTTCTTGGAGTTCTTTTTTTGTTAAGCCCAGTAATGGATTATGCTGAGCAAGGCCAAGCAGCTTCTTCTTCAGGTTGGAGCCGTGTTAGCTTCTCTCTCGGAGGAGGCTATGCTTATTCTGAAAGATGTAGTGGCTTGGCAGGAGTGATGACAGAAGTTCTGTTTAATCTTTCTTCAAATATCAGAGTCGGGTTTGGCATTGGCTATCTGAGTGACTTGGGCAATATGCACATGGAAGGCATGTCAGGTGGCATGATGGGCAGCCAATTGGGCGGTTTTTCGGGAAATAGTCATGATTTCAGAATTACCCCTCTCACCTTAAATTTATACTATGTTCTTCCCGTAAGTCCTAAGTTAGATATTTTTATGGGCGGAGGATGGGGGTATTATATGAGCTCTTTCAGGGATATATCAACCCAAGAAAGAAATGCCTTTGGACCCCATGTGGGTTTTGGATTTGACCTTAAAGTTGCTGAGAGAGTAATTATTTTAGTTGAAGGCCTCTACCGTTTTGTCAATCTGAGAGGATTTGAAAACGAGTTACACCCTGGTTTTAGAGAAGGAATGGCGGGCGTGGGGTATGAGGAAGGATTCTGGCATTTCAATCATTCCCAAGGAGAATATCATTTTCATGAGCCTGATGAAGATCAAGACCAAATGATGATGGATTCTCCTCCTTTCAATATCAGCCTTAATGGATTCAGTTTTCGTGCAGGGATTAAATTCCGGTTTTAAAAACAACTGACTTTTTAATGACCAGGCTTATGTATTAGCAGATGTATCATTAGAATCCAAAGCAGCTGATGCAAACAGTTCGATGCAATCTGAAGGACTAATGCGCTGTCTTTTTTGTGAGGTTAAGTTAACTTTTATGTTGATTAAAGCCTGATACCTTTTCAGATTATAAGCTAGAATAAAAAAAAACCAAAAAAGTATAAAAAAACACTTGACATACCATAGGGGGGTATCCTATATTATATATGGAGGCTAGGATGGAAGAGGCTAAAAAGAATTAGAGGAAAAGGAAAGTTCCAAACAAGGAGGCTATCACATGATGTCAGGAGGAAAAGGATTCATGTCAGGAGAATTTATGTGGATTTTTTGGATCGCTATCATAGTTGGCATAATCTTCCTCGTAGGATGGGTAGTCCAGCAGAGCAGGCCTGGGGAAAGAAAGCTTGAGGAAAGCTCTTTGGAATTATTGAAGAAAAGATATGCACGAGGTGAGATTGATAGAAATGAGTATGAACAGAAAAAGAAAGACTTAAGAAATGTCACAAAGAGAAGCTAAGACCTAATTATTCTTGTGGAGGAAATAAAGAATTTTATAAATAGGAGGTAAAAAAATGACAGAATCTTTAGTGAAAAAAAGAAAGTTTGCTGTTTCCGGAATTAAGAATCAAGGGAATTCAGATAGGATAAAGGAATTTTTGATGAGAAAGGCGGGTATAATCGAAGTTGATGTCGATTTGCTAAAAGGGACTGTGAGAATTGAATATGACCTCCTAAAGATAAATTTTGAAACCATAGAGCAGCTAATAAAAGAATTGGGATTCAGCTTTTCTCAAAAAGTAAAGGAAAAGTTTAAAAGAGGAATGGCAAAATTTACTGAACAGAACGAGTTGGATAACTTGAATACTGCTCCTTCATCATGTTGCTCAGATCCTAAAGAGCTGCACCATAGAATGAATAAATAAAGGTATAGGTAAAATCATGTCCCTCCAAAGAAGCTTTTTGTTGAATCAATGAGGTTTTAAATACAAAAATTTTTTTTATTACGAGAGATACTATAGTAGGGTATGGTATTTATGAATCTGGTTTTATATTTAATGGATGATTTCTATTCTGAAACTGATAAATAAAAGGAGAAAAAAATGAAAAGAGGAAAAAAACTTATCATCTTAGTTTCAGCTTTNNGTTTCAGCTTTCTTGATCACATTTGTGGGATTCAGCATGATTGCTTCACCTTATATCAACGCGATCAAGATTGGCAGAGAAGCAGGCGGTCACATGATTTCCAATCCTTTAGCTATGAAAGAAAAAGCCAAAGAAGTCTATCCCATCCATAAAGGAAGCCGAAATTCAGATTGTATTGAATCAGTAAGCACCAAAAAAGAAGGGTGTTAAAGCCTCTTCAGTTACTGAAGTTAGATTGAGACGGATAAAAGGAAGAAAATGATGCCCAAGAAGAATTTTTCGGATTTTGTCATCCGAAACCGAATAATTGTCATTGCATTACTTATTCTGATCACAATTTGAAAAAAATGAATGAAAAAAGTGGTCGGAAAAGGTAAATGAGATAAAATTGATGATAAAAAGATTTATTTATAATGAATCACTTGAAATACCATAGGGGGGTATATTTTATTATGTATGGAGACTAGGAAGGAAGATGCCAAAAGGAATTCGGTGAAAAGGAATGCTTCGAATAAGGAAGTTATCAAATGATGTCAGGAGGTCAAGGATTCATGGGAGGAGGATTTATGTGGATTTTCTGGATTGCGGTTATCGTGGGCATGATCTTCCTCGTAAGATGGGCAGTTCAGCAGGGCAGGCCTGTGGAACGAAAGCTTGAAGAAAGCTCTTTAGAGTTATTGAAGAGAAGATATGCCAGAGGAGAGATTGATAGGAATGAGTTTGAGCTGAAAAAGAAAGATTTATTGCCATAAAAAAGAAAAGAGAATTCTCTAAATATATACGAAAGGA
>JABAOH010018184.1_pt1 | contig 15892 bp, 15 predicted proteins | sample 7062181 | NCBI WGS metagenome assembly JABAOH01 (sample SAMN14538630, study PRJNA623070) | marine sediment metagenome | biome: marine biome [ENVO:00000428]; feature: marine pelagic biome [ENVO:01000023]; material: deep marine sediment [ENVO:00002113]; isolation source: pool of 5 deep marine...
GGATCCGTGCCCTCCGCAGCGGCGGAGTGGACGACCACCCGGGAAACGCAGCAGCGGCGGCGGAAACAGCTTTCTCCACCTCCTCCTTCCCGGCAAAAGCAACGCGGGCCGCTACCTCCCCGGTGGCTGGGTTGTAAACATTCCCAAACCGTTTCCCCGATCCGGAGATGGCACCTCCATTGATAAAATGTCCGATAACATCATGACTGACTGTTCCTCCCATTGTGAAACCCCCTTATCATGACATTCAGAGCAGGCAAACATCGATAAACATCCTATATTAGAGTAGACCACCATTCTTTCGGCAGTTCAACTCTTTATCGAATAATCGAAGTCCAGCGTTCAGAGTTCAGAGTCCAGGGGAAACAAAGAAGGCAGGGAATGTTGTGGGATTACAGTCGCAGGCCGCCGTCCACCTCTATCACCCGGCCGTTTACATAATCGTTTTCTATGATGAACCGGACGGCTTTCGACACCTCTTCGGGCACTCCCAGACGTCCGGCGGGTATTCCTGCGACGATCTTCTCCATGACCTTTTCGGGGACGCTTCTCGCCATGGGGGTATCGACGAAGCCGGGAGCCACCGCCGCCACACGGATCCCGTAACGGGACAGCTCCTTTGCCCAGGTAACCGTCAGTGCCACAACCCCCGCCTTCGTGGCCGCGTAGCTCGACTGTCCCATATTTCCGTGACGGGATATGGAAGAGATGTTGATGATCACGCCGGGAACTGCCTTCTCGATCATCCAGAAGGCTGCCTCCCTGGCGCATAAAAACACTCCCGTCAGGTTGACGTCGACCACCTTCTGCCAGAGATCCAGCGGGAATCTGGTCGTCTCGCTTCCCGACTTTTTAACCAGAAAATGATCACCCGTCACGCCGGCGTTGTTTATGAGCACGTCTATTTTTCCCCTCTGCTCAATCGCGTTCTCGAAGGCTATCGTCACCGAATCCTCATCCCTCACATCGAGGACCTGAATGTCGACGACACCTCCGGCGCCCTCGCTCTCCTCCTTCAGGGAAGAGAGACCCTCCCAATCAAGGTCAAAGGCGCAAATGGAGGCACCCTCCCGGGAGAGGTCCAGCGCGAATCTCCGGCCGAGGCCTCTCGCAGCCCCGGTGACAACCGCTACACATCCCCTAATATCCATGGTATCTCCTATATTATCCCCTTCCTCTTCATCTCATCGATTTGCTGCACACCCGCTCCCAGAAGAGATGAATAGACCATCCTGTTGTCGGCACCCACCTCCCTGCAGAGCCATTTGATCCGGGGCGGGGTCTCGGACATCTTGAAAGAAGGCCCCTGGACCAGAACCTCGCCGTACACCGGGTCATGCAACTTCTGAAACACGCCCCGAACCCACCAGTGTGATTCCCTCAGCGTATCTGCGGGGGTATTCACCCTCCCCGTGACGACCGCCGCTCCCGGCCCCGACTTTTTCCCGATATAATCCTGTATCATCCCGAGTATCTCATCGGCTGTGTGATTCACCGACCACTCCTCTATTACCTCGACGAGCACCTTCTCATTTTCAAACTGCGTCCTGTCCAGAAAGGTGGCGAATTTCGGGTCCTTCGTCAGATCAGGCCTTCCCATGATATCTGCCAGGGACTGAAAGGCGTCGTCGTTGTAGGCAGCGATGAAGGTGAACCCGTCTTTGCAGCGAACGAACGTATAGGGAAAGACGGCGATGTCGTAGTTCCCGAGACGTTCCCTCACCCTTTTCGCCGTGTGGAACCAGGTGAGGTTGTAATCGAGAAACTGCATGACGCCCTCCGCTCCCGAGAGATCGATCATCTGTCCCTCCCCTGACGCGTGCCTGAACAGGAGGCCTCCCATGATGCTGAAAGCACCGTAAAGACCCGAGCTGTACCAGCCGAACCAGGATCCGATCCGGGTGGGCACCTCATGATCCCTCTTTTCTCCATCGGATGCAGGTTGCCCCTGGAGGTAGACCAGTCCTGAAGCTGCCTGATCGATGATATCTGAGGAAGGTTTATCCCCGGCGGACTCCGGACCGAACTGCCCGTATGGATAGATGGTCAGGTAGATCAAACGGGGGTTCAAACGGCTAAGCTGCCGGTAACCGATATCCTCTCTATCCATAAACCCGGATGGATAGGTCTCGATCAACACATCGGCCCTGGATACCATTTCTCGGAGCACCACCTTTCCCTCAGACCGCAGGATATCGAGGGTAACGTGGTGCTTGTTCCTCCCCTCGACGATGTATCCGAGGCCCGAGTCGTGAACGATGAGCCCCTCCGGCGTGTACCGCCTGCTCACGTCGCCCCCCGGGGGCTCTACCCGTATCACCGTCGCGCCGCACTCTGCCAGAAGCGAGGAGCAGAACAGGCCTCCCACGTTGCCGTAAGAAAGATCAAGGACCGTCACGTCATCCAGGGCCTCTGCTTTTCCTTCAGCCGCAGCGGGAGACATCTCCCTTTCGGCCCAGGTGAACCAGTCCAGTCTCTCGTCGCTCATGCCTCCTCCTTCGGCGGGGCTGCACCCGGAACGTCGTTCCATTTTCCGATCACTCCGTTTTTCTCGAGCCGTTCCATCTCATCGGGCTGAATACCGAGAATACGTTGAAACACGTGATCGTTGTTGTAGCCCACAGGCTTCGCCGCCCACTTGAGGCGCGGGGGCGATTTCGACATCTTCATCGAAGGCCCGTACTCGGCGATCATCCCGTAGAGCTCGTCGTTAATCTCCCAGACGGCTCCCCGCTCTCTCAGGTGAGGGTTTTCATAGTGGTCACGGGCGTTTCTCACCCTGACAGCCCCGAATCCCTCCTTCTCCCCTGTCAATTCAACTTCGCGAACCGATTGTTCCCTGCACCAGTCCCCGATAAGGCGGTAGAGAAGCTCTACGTTTTTTGGTGAAGTTCTTCCGAGATTGTCCGACATTTCCTCATTTTCGAGGAGATCGACCCGTCCCATGGAGGCAGCGAGCCCTTTGAATTGATCGTCATCCGATGCAGAAACGGCCACGAATCCGTCACGGCACCTAAATATACCCGATGGAGAGACGGCAACGTCCCTGTTTCCCCCCCTGGTTCTCGATTTATTTGTCAAACCGTGATAGATCCAGGTCCAGTCGAGCACCCGTATCAGAACCTCAGCCTGTGCCACATCGATGAACTGGCCCATGCCGGAGCGTTCACGGTGGTAGAGCGCAACGAGTACCCCGTAGGCGGCGGTGAGCCCCCCGGTGAAATCACCGATGTAGATCCCCGCCTTGAGCGGAGCGCTTTCCGGAAATCCGGTTATCTCCGACATGCCGCTTTGCGCCTGAGCCGTCGCATCGTAGGAGGGTCGCCCCTTCGAAAAGGGCCCCCACTGCCCGAACCCCGTGTTCGCCACGTAGACGATGCGGGGATTAATCTCCTTCAGCTGGTTGTACCCGATCCCCCACCGGTCCATCGTCCCGGCCTTCAGGTTCTCAACCACCACGTCGGACTCGGCGACGAGCCTTCGGAAGATGTCCTTTCCCTCCTCGGGGTGAAGGTCGATGGCCACGTGATACTTGTTCCTGTTCTGGGGGAAAAAACCAACGGAGGCGTTCTTCCAGAAATACCCTTCAGGGGTGACGTAGCGCATCAGGTCACCCACACCGGGCATCTCCACCTTTATCACCTCTGCCCCGAGCTGGCCGAGCAGGTCGGCGGTGAAGGGGCCGAATATCCGCGTCGCCATCTCGACCACGCGGACCCCCGATAGTATCTCCGGCTTGCCGGGTATCTCCTCCTTCGAGAAGGCTCTTTTCGTCCAGGTGAAGTACTCTTCCTCTCTCACGATTTCCTCCGGATCTCATCTACACGGCCAGGAAGCGTTTCAGGGTCTCCTCGTCTCTTGCCAGCTCTTTCGAATTGCCCTCGTACTTTATGAAGCCGTCCTCAATGATGTAGGCCCTGTCGGAAACCTTCAGGGAAAACCTGACGTTCTGTTCGGTGAACAGGAGCGTGACTCCCTCCTCCTTGATCCGCACGACGAACTGGCCGAGCATCTGGACGATGAGGGGTGCAAGGCCTTCCGTCGGCTCGTCGAGTAGCAGCAGGTCGGGGTTCCCCATGAGCGTTCGGGCGATGGTGAGCATCTGCTGCTCGCCGCCGGAGAGGGCACCGCCTTTCCTCCTCTCCATCTCTTTCAGCTGTGGGAAGACGTCGAAGACCCGTGAAACCGTCCAGGACTCATTACCCGACCTACCGGGCTTCTTTGCCACTTCCAGGTTCTCCCGCACCGTCAGATCGCCGAAGATACGCCGGTCCTCGGGAACGAGGCCTATCCCCTTCCTGGCGATTACATAGGGGGGGTGGCGGTGGATTTTCTCTCCCCTGTAACGGATCTCTCCGTTCCTAGGAGGGGTGAGCCCGATGATGCTGCGGAATGTCGTGGTCTTCCCCGCCCCGTTCCTGCCCAGGAGAGCCACGGCTTCTCTTTCCTTCACCGCCAGGGAAACGTCGAAGAGAATGTGACTCAGCCCGTAATAGGTGTTGATCTTGCTCACATCCAGCATGCCTACACTTCCTTACCCAGGTATGCGGTAATCACCTTCTCGTCCCCGGATATCTCGTCGGGGGTGCCTTCCGCGATGATCTCACCGTAGTGCAGCACCCGTATCTTCTGGGATATGGAGAAGACGATATCCATATCGTGCTCGATGAATATGAGGGTAATTCCCAGCCCTTCCCACAGTTTCTTGATCAGATCCACGGTCCTCCTCCCCTCCTCGGGTGACATTCCCGCCGTGGGCTCGTCAAGGAGGAGGATACGCGGCTCGAGGGCCAGGGCAATGGCCATGTCGAGCAGTTTCTGGTCCCCGTGAGAAAGGTTTCCGGCCGTCTCGGCGGCCTCTTCCATAAGCCCGACGCTCGCAAGAAGCTCCTCTGTCCTGGCGTTCACCTCACCATCTCTGCGGTAATCGGAGAAGAACCTGTACTGGTGTTCCATGGTTGCGTGCACCGCCACGCGCACGTTGTTGTATACGTCGAGGCGGGGAAAGATGTTGGTCCGCTGAAATGCCCTGCCGATCCCTTTTCTCACAATCGTGTGGGGCTTTTCGCCCGTGATGTCCATCCCCTCAAAGAATATCTTCCCCGTATCGGGGACGAGCTTCCCCGTTACCAGGTTGAAAAATGTCGTTTTCCCGGCTCCGTTTGGCCCGATTATGGACGAGAGCTCCCCGGGCTCGAACCTGATCGACACGCCGTTTATCGCTTTGACCCCGCCGAAGGATTTGCTCACATTCGTAACTTCGAGCATTCAATCTTCCCCCTTCTTTTTCGTCAACCTGTGGGCCAGCCCCGAAATGCCTTCGGGCGCTCCCAGAACCATGACGAGGAGAAGGCCGCCGAGTACGATTGGCCAGAACTGGGAGTAGGGCCAGGGTATGTTGGAGGTAAAGAAGTGGTGGAGGAACACCAGCAGCGACGCACCGATTACGGGCCCGAAAAAGTAGTACATTCCCCCCATGAGGCTCGAGAGAATCGGCTCCGCCGACTTCGTCCAGTGAAGGAGCAGGGGAAAAACGAACTGGTTGTGCCAGGCGATGAGCGCGCCGGCAAGACCCGCGAAAAAGGATCCGATGACGAAGGTGATGAGCTGGTGCCGTTTCACGTCGACTCCCAGAAATGAGACGCGCTCCATGTTTTCCCTCGTGGAAACGAGGGTAACCCCGAAGGAAGAGTTCAGGATAACTTTGATGAGGATGAAAGAAATGAGGCAGACGAAGAGAGTGAAATAATAGAACTCGATGTGAGAATCGATCAGGGGAGGCTTCGGGATTCCGTGGATCCCGTCATCCCCCCCCGTGAAACCGTACCACTCGAAAACGATTATGTAGAAGAGCTGGCCGAAGGCGATGGTGAGAATGGAGAAGTACAGGGCCGTGAGCCGCACGCAGAACCAGCCTACGATGAGGGCGATGAAGGCGGTAACGACCGGGGCGATGACAAATGACAGGTAGGGGTTGATGCTGTATTTTTTGAGCATGATGGCCAGCGTGTAGGAGCCGATGCCGAAAAAAGCCCCGTGGCCGAAATGGACCATCCCCCCGTTTCCCAGGATGATGTTGAGGCTCAGGGCGAAGAGCCCCATGATGAGCATCTCACGGGCCAAAATCGTCCCGTACTCACCGAGAAAAAAGGGGGCGACAGCCATGACCGGGAACAGGGCGAGCCACCAGTAATCGGGGATGTGCCGCGTAAATCCCGAACCGTTTCCCGGTTCTCTTTTATCCGCTCTCTTACTCAAGTCAAATTCTCTCCGGTTTCCCGAACAGACCCCACGGGCGAATGATGAGAACGATCGCCATTGCGAGAAAGGAGGTCCCCATTGCAGCCCTCGGAAGGAAGAGAATCCCGAAGGAGTGGAGGACGCCCAGTATGAGCGCGCCCAGGAGCGCACCGGGGAAGCTCCCGAGACCCCCGATGACGACGACGGCGAAGCACTCGATGATGATGTCCATGTCCATGCCCAGGGATATCGATCCAAGCGGCGCCACGAGGGCTCCCCCGAGCCCCGCGAGCCACGCCCCCAGGACGAAGACGCTCGTAAACACCCGCTTCACGTTTACCCCCAGTGCCCCGAGCATCTCCGGGTCGGCCACGGCTGCCCGTATCAGCCTGCCGGCCTTGGCCCGGTAGAGCAGAAGCCAGAGGGAGAGGGCAATCGCCGGGCCCACCAGGAGCAGGAAGAGGTTGTAAACGGGAAAGGGCTTCCCCAGAATCCTCAGCGCTCCGCTAAATAGCGGCGGCACCGAAACCGTGAAGTACGCACCGCCCCAGGTCCACCGGATGAGATCGTCGATGATCAATACGAGTGCGTACGTGAGGAGAAGCTGCAGGAGGTGCTCTTTACGGTAGACAGGGCGGAAAAAGGCCACTTCCAGGAGCAGGCCCGCCGCAGCGACTCCCAGGGGGGCCAGGAGCAGTATGAGGGGGAAGTAGAAGGCCTTCGTGGCAAAGGCGGAAAAGACGGAGTACGCCAGGAAGGCCCCCAGCATGTAGATCGACCCGTGGGCGAAGTTGATGACCCGGAGCACACCGAAGACGAGGGACAACCCCGATGCCACGATGAAGAGGATCATCCCGTTGGTGAGCCCCGACAGCAACTGTACTATGAGCTGCGGGAAATCCATGTTTTCATAGAGCTCCCGCTACATTCCGCGCATCTTTTTGATCTCTTCGATGGAATGCCACACCTTGTCGCCGGGAATGTACTCCACGTCCTTCAGGATGAGGAAGGGGTAATCGGGACTCTTGAAGGTTATCCCCACGTATTCACCGGCGTTGGCCATGTGGTCGAAGGGCCGGATCTGGAGCTCTCCCCTGAGAGAGTTCCACTTGAGCCCTTCCAGCGCGTCGATCACCTTCTCCGTATCCAGGGAATTCGCCTTTTTTACGGCTGAGGCAAGCGCCATCAGGCCGTCATAGGCCATGATCGCCCAGTCGGAGGGGTAATCTCTCGTCTTGGCCCGGTACTTCTCCACGAAACTCTTCATCTCCTTCGTGTCGGAAGCATAGAAGGGAGCCCGCGCGTAACCGTAGAGCCCCTCAGGGCAGTCGTCACCCAGAGACTTCAGGGCGTCCAGGTCGAGCAGTCCCATGAACTTCACCGTCTTGAAGAGCTCATAGGTGTTCGCCTGCTTGATGAATCCCACCAGGTTATCGCCCCAGAGGTTCGAGTAGATGATCTCGGGCTTTTCCGCGAGCAGCGCCGTTATGTAGGGGGTGAAGTCCTTCTCCCCGAGCTTCGGCCAGAGTTCCTTGACGATTTCCACATCAGGCTTCAGGCTTTTCAGCTTGTTTTTGAACGATTCGAACTGGGTGTGGCCGAAAGAGTAGTCCGGGCCGATAAAGGCGTACTTCTTGTACGGAAGCTTCGCAGCGCTGATTGCCGCAGCCTGGCCCTCTATGTGGGTGTTGGGAACGACCTGGAACAGGTATCTGTGGCCCCTCTCAGTGGTTATCTTCCAGGTATTCGAGGTGTGGAAGTAGACCAGCTTCTTGTTCTCCTTCGCCACCTCTGAAATTGCGAGCGCTTCGGAGCTGCTCGTGGGCCCGATCAGGAAATCAACCTTCTCCTTGAGGATCAGGTCCCTGGCCATGTTCGCCCCGATCTCGGGACGCAGCTGCCCGTCCCTTATGATGAGCTTGAGCTTTTTGCCCATCAATCCACCCTGCTCGTTGAGCTCACTTATCCCGATCTCGAGCCCTGCAATCTGGGACATGGCAAAGAGATACCCGATGCCGGTAATGTCGGCGATGAATCCGAGCTTGATGGTTTCATCGTCGGCTCTTGCCACCGGTTGACCCGGTGCAAGAACCAGGATCGAAAAAGCCAGGATGATGATAGTACAGAGAAACTTTGTTTTTTTGCCCCTCATGACCCTCCTCCTTTTTTAATTTGATAATTAGGATTAATGTGGCAATAAACATACCACAGAAAAGGAATAAGTTAAACGGATAAAACCCCATTTGATTCAGTCACTTTCGAATGGAGAGGATGGCAGGCGCTTTTTCCGTCTGTCCCCATATGGATACAGCTTTGTGCCGCATTTTCCTGAAACGGCAGATTTTACCCTTGATTAAGCAGTATCCATAATGCTACATGTATTCTTATGGCAACACTATTTCGGGAGGGGGATATGGGACCGTCCTATATGCATGAAGAATCTGAAACAGACTGTTACCGGGAACTGCACAAAAGCCTGCCATACCGCATCTCATTCAAGGAATACGTCACGCTCCTCGAGGAAGGCCTCCAGCATTTGAAAAACGGCATCGTCATCGTCGACAAAGAGGCAAACGTAATTTTTTTCAGCGATTCGTACCAGGACTTCTTGAATATCAAAAGGAGCGAGGTCCTGGGAAGGCACTGCACCCGGGTCATCGAAAACTCGCGGATGCATTTCGTCGTGGCATCGGGCGTGGCCGAGATAGGAGACAGCCATCACATCAAAAAACAGGACATGGTCGTACAGAGGATACCCATAGAGGTAAGCGGCGAGACGAAAGGAGCAATCGGCCAGGTCATGTTCAAGAATGTAGAGGATGTCATCTCCCTTGCCAAAAACCTCGACATACTGGAGTCCAAGCTAAAGATCTACGAGGACGAACTCTACAGCTTCAGGAGGGCCCGCTACTCCTTCGAGAACATCATCGGGGAGAGCCAGGCTACAGCCAGGGCAAAGAAGGAGGCGGTCAACGCGTCGAAAACCAGCGCCCCCGTGCTCCTGATCGGCGACAGCGGCACCGGCAAGGAGCTCTTCGCCCACGCTATCCACAACGCAAGCGCGAGGGGTAGAAAGCCCTTTGTGCGGCTCAACTGCGCTGCGCTCCCAGCGGAGCTTCTCGAATCGGAGCTGTTCGGTTACGAGCCCGGGTCGTTCACGGGCGCGAGCAAAAAGGGAAAACCGGGGAAGTTCGAGCTGGCCAACGGCGGAACGATCTACCTTGACGAAATCGGGGGCATGCCACCCAAAATGCAGGCGACACTTCTTCGGGTCCTCCAGGAGAAGGAATTCGAAAGGATCGGAGGTACCAAGATAATCCGGTCGGATTTCCGGGTCATCGCCTCGACGAACCGGCCTCTGGAAGAGCTCGTGAACGAGAACACCTTCAGAAAAGACCTCTACTACCGGTTGAACGTCATTCCCATTCAAATTCCACCACTCCGGGAACGGGCAGAGGACATCCCCGGCCTGGTGGCCGGACATCTCACGATCCTGAACGAGGAGCTGGGAACCGGCAGGAAGGATGTCTCCCACGAGGCGATGGAGATACTCAAAAGCTATGACTGGCCCGGAAACGTGCGGGAATTGCAAAACATCCTCGAGAGGATCGTCTGCTCCATCCAGGGGCAGCGGATAAAACCGGAGCACCTTCCTCCCTTCCTGTGGGAAAGGACGGCCATATACGACGCGCAACCGACGGAAGAGAGCCTTCAAAACATCATGAACACCTTCGAGAAAAAGGTCATCGAGAGGACCCTCGCTCATTGCGGTGGGAACAAGGCCCTCACGGCGCGAAAACTTGGACTTCACAGAACGGCCCTGTACAAAAAGATGAAGAAGCTGGGAATAGAGAAAAGCGAAACTGCGCAGAGAAAATAGGGTAACACAGTACATCGTCCAATAGCATACAGTACACACTACCAGAATGGTAATGCGGAATGAAAACCAGTTCCGCGTTTTGAGGAAACCATATTTCAATACGACAGAAAGCGGGAAATGGTCCTCACATCCGAGGTTGGGAAGTTGAGAATAACCGAATATCAGATAACAAGAAAGATTAAAGCAGAAAGCAGGAACGGCAAACCGGGAACTGTTAACGGGAAATTATGAACCTTGAACTTGTTCTTTGACTATGAACTGTGAACTATGAACTCTTTTTTTCTAAATGGCCGATGGTTTTTCCCGTCAATGTCAGATCGTTGCTTTCGCGTTTTCTACGATATCTTTTAATCGCCTCGTGCTCTCGCTGATATCTTTCTGGGCGACCACGGCCGAGATGACAGCGACGGCGCTTGCCCCGGCTTTTATAACCGATGGGGAATTATTGTGATTGATTCCCCCAATGGCAATTAGGGGAACATTCGTTGCCTGCCTGGCTTTTTCTATGAATTTCAGACCCACGGGGCTTCCAGCATCCGGCTTTGCATCTCTCGTCTCAAATATCGGCCCTATCCCAATATAATCGACATCTGCCTCACCTGCTCTGTCCAGTTCCTCGGGATTTCCCGCAGAAACGCCGAGAATCAGTGGTTTGGGATAAATCATTCGTGCCCGTGCGTAGGGGAAGTCATCGTAGCCGATGTGGACACCGTGAGAAGAAGAAGCGAGAGCCACATCGATCCTGTCATTTACGATAAATTCTCTGTTAAATGAATCGGCAATTTCTTTGATCTTTTTCGCATGCGTGAGAAAATCCCTGGCGGTAAGCTCCTTGTCCCTCAGCTGCACAACATCGGCACCGCCCCTGTAGGCTTCCCTGGCTACGAATTCGTGATCTCTCCCCCCGGAGAGTTGCAGATCCGTTATTACGTAAACGCTCCACCTGGCCGGGGACAAAGATTCAAATCGATTCATAATCTGTCACATTTCCCCCTCGTATTTATTGGCAGGTACCTTTTCCAAATACTTTTTCGCTGCCTCTCCGGGTGACGGGGCCGCAATGATTCCCGAGATGAGCGCAACGCCGTAGGGGCCACCTTCAGTCATAACCCCGGCAAGGTTTTCCGCCTTTATTCCGCCGATCGCAAAAANNCCGATCGCAAAAACAGGAATATTCACAGCCGATACCACCTCGTGGAGCTTTTCGATTCCTAAAGAAGGGCCGTACTGCGCCTTCGATGGAGTTTCAAAGACGGGCCCGAAGGTTATAAAGTCTGCGCCTCCCTTTTCGGCCCTTTTTGCTCCCTCGAGGGAATGGGTAGAACAGCCAACGAGCATGCCTTTACAGATTTTTTTTGCCGTTTCAACGGGGATCGATGCCTCGCCGAGGTGTATTCCATCTGCCCCCGATGCCAGGGCCACATCGGCCCTGTCATTGATAAAGAGTCTGGCTCTATACCGTTCGGTCAGCCTTTTTATTTTTACAGCCAGTTCGAGAAGTTCCCTTCCCCCCAAATCTTTCTCTCTCAGCTGAACGGCTCCGATCCCAGCATCAAGAGCCTCAATAAGGGTCTTTAGAAGATCTCCCCCTCGGGCCTGATGCCGGTCGGTTATGAGGTATATTCTGAAATCTACCCTTTGGGACTTCATGAAGTAATCAGAAAAAAGTCCCGTCGAGGGGGCTTGATGCAGCTGCGTAGAGCTTTTTCGGGATCCTTCCCGAAAGGTACGCCATTCTCCCCGCTTCCACCGAAAGCTTCATCGCTTCGGCCATCATCACGGGATCCTGTGCGCAGGCGATCCCCGTGTTCATGAGTATACCGTCACAGCCCAGCTCCATCGCAATAGTAGCATCGGAAGCTGTCCCGACGCCGGCATCGACGATGATCGGAACCTTTGCCTGTTCGAGGATAATCTTCAGATTATAGGGGTTCCTTATACCCAGACCGGAACCGATGGGGGCCGCAAGGGGCATAACTGCGGCACAACCCACGTCTTCGAGCTTTTTGGCAACTATCGGGTCATCATTTGTGTACGGTAAAACGGTAAATCCTTCTTTGACGAGGATCCTCGATGCCTCGACAAGCTCTTCCGTGTCCGGGAAAAGAGTCTTTTCATCTCCGATCACTTCAAGCTTTATCATCTCACTCATTCCTGCTTCCCGGGCGAGAATGGCTGTTCTGATAGCATCCTCCTTTGTATAGCAGGCCGCCGTATTCGGGAGGATGAGATATCTGTTTGCATCGATGTAATCGAGGAGTGACTCCCCACTCTTGCCTGACAGGTCAACCCGCCTTACAGCAACGGTAACGATCTCCGTCCCCGATGCTTCCAGGGCTTTCACCATGGTTTCATTATCCGGGTATTTTCCCGTACCCAGTATCAGCCTGGACCCAAATTCCCGATCTCCTATTTTCATGGCAGTATCCATAGCAAGCCTCCTCGCCTTTTTATCCTCCCCCGACGAAACTGACGACTTCTATCATGTCTCCGTTGCTAAGGAGGGTGGTTTCAAATTCGCTTTTCCTAACAATTTTTTTGTTCAGTTCAACAGCGACCCGGGAGTGCTTGACGTCGAGTATCTCCAGCATCTCCATGACGCTCACATCTTCTTCGAATACATATCTCTCTCCATTGATGATGAGGACCATCCCGATCTCCTCCTTTAGAATCTCTCATCTTTTTTCCCGACTATGACCCTTAGCAACTTGTTTTGGAATTCATCTTTGAACAGCGGGTCAACTCGCGCGGTCTCTTCCCTGATCAGACTAAAACATTTCTCAGCCAGTTTTCTGTCTTCCATCTCTCTTGCATGCTCGGCGAGGCTAAGGAGCGCATTCGCGTGGCAGAATTCATCCATTTTCCCCGATGCAGCCATTTCCATGAACCTCTGGCCCGTTCTTTTGCTCCGGTAGCAACTCGTGCAGAGGCTGGGAATCAGCGAGCCGTCGATGAGGACTTCAATCATATCGTTAAGAGACCGGCTGTCGTCTATGGTGAACTGCCCGTTCTTTTCAAGATAGGCGGACTTTCCATATCCTCCGGGGGCAGTGTTCGATCCGGCACTTATCTGCGACGCGCCTGCATGAACAGCCTTTTCCCTGAGCCAGCCGGGTTCCCTGGTGGAGACCACAACGCCGGCAGAAGGCACGCACAACCGGTATGCTGAAACTATTTTGAGAAAATCTTTGTCAGAAACCGGACAGGGAGGGTTCTCTATCTCTGCCCCTATTGCGGCTTTGAAGCGAGGCACAGACAATGTGTGGGGCCAGTACCCGTATCTTTCCCGCAAATAGATCGAGTGAAGTATTGTGGCGATGGAATCGAACTTCCAGTCGTACAGACCGAGAAGTGCCCCGATGCCGAGGTCGTCGAACCCGGCTTCGATGGCCCTGTCCATGCAGGAGAGCCGCCAGGAGTAGTCTGCTTTCCTCCCTATGGGGTGCATTTCCGCAAAAGTCTCCCTGTGGTAGGTTTCCTGGAATACCTGGTAGACGCCGGCCCCCGCCTCCTTCATCTTCCTCAGGTCCGGAACCGCCATGGGCGCGGCATTTACGTGAAGGATCCTGATGTCGGTTTTTTCGTAAATCGACCTCATGATGCTGATGATATATGCTGCCTGATCCTTTATCGATCCTTCTCCGCAAACAAGAAGCAATCGTTTATAGCCCCTTGCCTGGAGAAGAAGCGCTTCATCCGTCGCCTCTTCAGGGCTCAGGGTGATTCTCTTGATCAATCTGTTGTCCTTTCTGAAACTGCAGTAGAGGCAGTTGTTGTGGCACCTGCTCGACATGTACAGGGGAGCGAACAGCACGACCCGCTTACCAAAGACTCTTTCCTTGATCTCTTTCGCTCTCCGGGTGAACTGCTCACATATTGCGGGGTCCTCCGCTTTTAAAAAACGCGCTGCGACGAAAGGGGAGAGGGGATTGACGGGGGAAACGCGGTGAAGGATTTCCGCACTTTCCCTTCTGGAAATTGGTTGGGTTTCAAACAGAATCCTCTGGGTGAGATGTTCTATCCCGTCGAGTTTCAGACCGGAAATGGTTTCCCGAGCAAGCATGGTAGGTCCCCGGTAAAAACAATAAAGCCGTATCCTGCGAGGATACGGCTGAAAAATCTTGATCCGATGAAGCAGTAATGATAATCGAGGATCATCACGCTCCCTACGCCGGTATTACCCGGATCAGGTTCAAGGGGTTGTCCCGGGTCCACCCGGGGCTCTCAGCTGAACGCACCCCCGCGTTATCTGAAGTTATTATAGCACTCGTGAGATTCTGCATCGAGGAAAATACATCGAAAATGGAGAAGCTCAGTAAAAACAGCAGTACAGCAGCACTTCAGAGCAACGGAAGATCAGAACAACAGAAGATAAATCTTATGGCCTGGATGGCAATGTGGAATTCGGAGTACGGAATATGGAATGAAAACCAGAACAGCAGAGCCGCAGATGTTAAGAACATCAAAGAGTAGAAAGCAGGAACCGCAAACCGGGAACTGTTAACGCTAAATTGTGAACTGTGAACCTTGAACTTTGAACCGATTTTTCCGGGACTACCATTGCTCAGAAATTGAAAAGGGGATTTTAAGCAGCCGGGGAAAGAATTTCTTTCCCCGGTGCTTTATTGAAAAGTAGTGCTTCCGCTGTTTTCGACAGGTGTTACTGGCCGGGCTCTGCCACCGGCGAGATGACTACGTCGATCCGCCGGTTGACGGCCCGTCCCGCTGCCGTCTCGTTCGAGGCAAGAGGGCGCTGGGAACCGTAGCCGAGGGCGACGATCTTGTCCTCTCTGAGGGTCTCATTTGCCACGAAATACTCGCGGACCGATTCAGCCCGCTGCTGTGACAGAAGCTCGTTCACAACGTCCGAACCGGTGCTGTCCGTGTGGCCTTCAACCACCACATCGGGATCGCCGAAGTTTCGAATGGCTCGCTGAACCTTGCTTAGGTACGCGTAGTTCTCGGGCATGATTACCGCCTTGCCAACGGGAAACTGAATTGCCCGCAGGCGGATTACCAGCTGCCCCCCCCTCTTGTATACCTCGGCCTCATCCTGACTGAAGTAGCCCTGGACCTCGGTGAACTTCTCGTTGAAACGCCTCTCCGCTGCCATACGCTCTTCCGCTGCCCTCCTCTCGGCCATGATACGTTCCTTCTCCTCCTGCTCCTCCCGTGTCTGGCCTTCGAGTGTCGCGATCCGCTTGTCTCTCTTTTCCATCTCCGCTTGATATTCATTCTTCATGGTTGCAATCTCTTCCTGCTGGGCCTTTGCTTTGTCGACCATGAAGTTGTGATCCGACTGGAGCGCATCGATAGAGGCGAGAACATTTTCCAGCTGGGTATCGGGGGGCTGGTTGCGCATATCGGGTGCCGCGAGCTTGCTCGTCGTCTTGTGGAGAATATCTTCCACCCAGAGGGCTATATCTTCCGGCTCCATGGTCCTGATTCTCTGGCTCTGCCGCGAAACCTCTATGGTGCGCTCGGCGTGGAAGAGGGCTTCGTTCGCTCTCTCGAGCATCTCCTCTTTCTTGTATGGATTTTCGGTGATAAAGGCATCGGTCTCGCTCAGCTTCTGTTTCGCGAAAGCGAGCGTTCCGGGGGCAAATTTCCGGGCATTCTCCCGCTCGGCCTGATCGATCAGGCTGCGAACCTCTCCCAGCGTCTGATCCTTGATTGCCCTCAGCTCGAGCTTACGGAAGGATTCCGTCACCCTGCCCTGGTTTTTCTGGGCCCTGCCCAGGTTGTTGCTCTCGATGGCCTTGGTGAGATCGA